>SDBT01019952.1_pt1 | contig 10494 bp, 16 predicted proteins | sample 2277101 | NCBI WGS metagenome assembly SDBT01 (sample SAMN10404973, study PRJNA504765) | marine sediment metagenome | isolation source: marine sediment core GS10_PC15, 103 cmbsf | place: Arctic Ocean: Southern Knipovich Ridge | collected 2010
ATATGGTCTGCAGTCAAGACGGAGGAGAAGACGTTCGCGTGAATACGCAGGTCCACATTTCTAGAGATCTCACGCCTAGAGTGATCGTGCTTAACAAGGATTCACTACCTGCCATTGAAAGATCGACTCTACGAAAATGGTATGAGACTAATCGTCTGGTGGTCGTAGACGATGTCGTGCCCGACGTAAAACCTTTTCAGGAGTTCAGTGCTCCACCAGGAAGAAAGTACAAAAAGCTGAAACTGAATTCTGGTATGCACCCGAAATTTCTCAATGGGATGGAGCCCAAACAAAAACTCAAGATTCTTGCCAAGCGGTTAGGTGAAGCGTATCACAGTTTGATGGGGGTCGTTGATCTGTGGGGCTACAAGCCTGACTTAAAACTTATCACTGCTCGATTCCAAGTGTCAAAGGGCGAAGGATTACACATAGATGAATACTCGCCGTTTCAGTTGCGTCGAGCAGCACTGACGGTCTACCTGAATCTCGACGACGAGCCAAGAATTTGGGACACATCTCATTCGATGGACGAACTAATCAAGAATGAGGAGTTTATAAAAAAAACGAAGGTGGACCGAGACAGGTTGAGATTCGAGCTAGGTAAATTGATTAACAGACCTCTGTCTAAAGAGCCGTTTCCCCGGACAAGAATCGAACTTGCTCCGGGCTCTGCTATCATTACTAACGGCGCAACGGTAGCGCATGAGATCGTATTCGGGAGGCGCATGCTAGCAATGTCTTTGTGCTTCAAAATAAAACAACTGGACGATGATTCGGGGTCTTATCTGAGAATCATTAAGAGGTTTTCCAAGAAGAAAGGAGAAGCTCTGTGAGTGCATCGGCTGAGACACAAAACGATGTCGCAACCAAAGTTGCTCTGAGAGCTGTGAACATCAAGCGACGCATTGAGATCCTTGAAAAAGAGACCAAGGAACTCAAATCTGAGCTTGATACGATCTTGCGTCGCATCCCCATGATCTTCAGTTCACAAAAGGTAGATCGGTTAACTGTGGATGGAGTAACTGTCTACAAAAGACGTCAGGTCTGGGCAACGAAGAAGAAAACTGTGAGCACGGAAGAATACCTCCAGGCACTTAAATCCGCAGGACTTGAAGACTTCATCTTTGATAGCTACTCACACGGACGAGTTCAGGCACACGTTCGTGACATCGAAACAGAAATGCAGGAAAGCGGTTTTGTAGGAGAGTGGTCGGACGCCTTACGCGGAAAAGTTGGATCACGTCTCTTCGATCTAATGAACATAAGCGATCAAACGAAAGGAGTGATCATGGGATCGTGATTGGTGGTTTTTTACGAGAGGATTCCTGAAAACCCATAGAGGTGCGGAATGCCAGAGAAGACAAAGTTACCAATGAAGGCAGGACAAAGTTCTTTACCAGCAGTGATCGAGGATGATTACCTTCTTCTGAAGTCCAGCCCAGAGGACGTAGAGCGAGCGATCAAGGCTACCAGCAGCAGGCGTGTGAGAGTCTTTGATCTGGAGCGTGCTTCGCTTCCAGGCGGGAAAGGGAAGCCCTCGTGGATTGTCACAGGTGGGCCGGAGGGAGAAGAGTTCCGGGATGAGATTACTGGAATAATCATCGGAATACGAGATTGGCGTACGTGGTGGAAAGATTCATTCGGGGAGGGGACCAAAGGACCGCCGTCGTGCTCTTCCGATGATGCGATCAGCGGACACGGAGATCGGTCTCTCGACGGAAGCGATGGGCATGGAACTCACGATTGCCTGACTTGCCAGTGGGCTCAATTCGGATCGGCCAGGAAGAAGGAAGGCGGTGGACGTGGGCAGGACTGTTCAGAACGCAGGGCGATATTTCTCCTTACTCAGGAGACAATCTACCCGATGCTTCTAATCCTCCCGCCAACGTCAATCAAACTGATCGATTCATATCGGATGGCGCTCGAAGGAAGAATGAAACCGCTCTATCTGTACGAGGTATCACTAGGTATTGAAAAAGACAAAAATGCTGACGGAGTAGATTTCTCCAAAATCATTCTAAAACGTGACAGGATACTGTCGCCAGAGCAGCTCAAGAGGCTGCAGCAAGTCTCTGAATCGTTTAGTAAAACGATGTCGGCAACTTCAGCAAGCGAAGTCCAGCGTGATATGGTCGATTAAGCTGCCGTATCGCATCAGTCAGTAGGCCGAGCCCGTCCTTGGAGAAGGTGGTGGAGATGCTCCAGGCTTTTGTTGATGCCTTGTGGAAACACAAGGACGACGATCGCGGTTTGATTCTGGTTTGGGACGCTTTGTACCAGCCAGAGGGGAACTGTTTAAAAGACTCGAGATCTACGTGGTGTTGTACGGCGGTGGAGGTGGTGGAGGCAGTCAAACAGTTGGCTGCCTCCACGCCGCTTAGAGAGACGTACATCGGCGCGGGTCTACGCGGGAAGAAGCCGAAGGGGTCGAAACGTGGTGGATCAAAAGATGTCACAGGTGTCGCAGGTCTGTGGATCGAGATTGACATCAAGGGACCTGGGCACAGCGACAAGGATTACCCTCCTGACGAAGAAGCAGCGAACAGCATACTGAATGCGACTGGCCTGAAGCCAACCATTCTGGTCAATTCTGGGCATGGATTACAGGCATGGTGGCTCTTTAACGAGTGCTGGTACTTCGATGATGGTGCAGAGCGAGACGCGTTTCAACGACTTGAGTCACAGTGGCAGAAGACCCTGTCTGCACATGCCCAGAACCTCGGTGGGTGGAGGATAGACACGACGAGCGACCTCGCCAGGGTCCTCCGAGTCCCCGGGACTGTGAATCACAAAGTCCCAGAGATCCCGGTTCAGGTACAACTGGTCGGCGAGGAAGGGGCGCGCTACCAGGGATGGGAGGAGTTCGAAGAACGACTCATCGAAGAGAAGAAGACGACCACGGTATCGGTCGGTGGAAATCACGGTGGTCCGATCACCCTGAACGAAAACGCCAATCCGATGGTCGAGATGCTGGAGGCCCTGAAGACAGCTTCACGGAAATTCAGGCTCTCGTGGGATCGCAAGAGAACGGACTTCAAGGATCAAAGTGCCTCTGCGTACTGCATGTCGATGGCTTGCTTGGCGGCAGAGGCCGGCTGGAGCGATCAAGAGATCACTGACCTGTTGATCTCGTGGAGGCGTAAGGAGAACGAACCGCTCAAGCTCAGGATCGACTGGTACTGTAACTACAACGTAGAGTACTCGACGATCCCGAAAGCGAGGAAGATCGTGGACAGATCAATCGCCATCGAAGAGCTGACATCCGAAGAGAACGAGAAGGACAGTCCGGAAGAATTCAGAGAAGCGATATCAAAATTTTTCGAGTCTGAGTGTGAAGCGTTAATCCAGCACGGGGAAGAAGACTCGAGCTGGAGTCTTGAGATGAAAGACGGTCGCAACATCTCACTCGGAAGCTCCGAACAGATCTGGAAGATCGATCATTGTCGTGGGCGACTGAGCGAAAAGGAAGTCGAGTTGCCAGATGATTTGAAGAAGAATCAATGGACCAAGATCGTCAAGAAGATGCAGAAGCATATCAGGCGACTCGAAAATCCAGAGGTTGGGGACCGAAAGATTATTGTTCGTGAATGGGTAGATGACTATCTGCAGTCGACCCCGGCTGTCTATTCGAACGCGAGCGAAGAGGGATGGCAGCCAGCAGTCGTTCACAGATGCCCCTTCGTACGTCACGACCAGGGAGACGATGGATTCGTGTACCTTCACGCAGGTCATTTCCGTGAATGGCTTGATCAGCACCACAAGGAGAAGATCCCGATATCTGTGCTTCATGACATGCTGAGACTCTACAGCTTTGAGCGCAAGAATGTGACGGTGGGACCACTCACGAAAAGCTACTGGCGTTACGCGCTCACAACGTTCAGTTTTATCGACTCCATGGGAGTTCGTAATGAGGGCGTAGGTGACATAGAAAGCGTAGATAATGCTTACTGAGCACCGTGTTTTTGGACCGCCTGGGACCGGAAAGACGACGTATCTTGCCAGGCAGATTCGTAGCGCAGTGACGAAGTACGGACCGGACAAGGTGCTGGTCACAAGCTTCACCAAGGGTGCCGCCGTTGAGATCGCTAGTCGTCTCGGTAACGATGGGGTTAAACCTAATCGCAGACAAGTGGGGACTCTCCATTCTCTGTGCTACGAACTTCTTGGAAGGCCATTGATTGCCGACCTTGCGCCGACGATGGCCATCTGGAATGATAAATATAAAGCATGGCGTCAGACCCCCGCTGGATCAAGAGACAATGATTTGACTCCGCTAACAACCGAAGGGGATAAACTCAGACAGCAGTGTGAAGTCTATCGTGGCCAAATGAAACCTTACAAGCAATGGGGTGCAGGTCTTTTTGACAGCGGCACAAAAGAATTCTACGCAGAGTGGCGTAAATTCAAAAAAGACATTGGCGCGATTGATTTCACGGACATGATCGAGGAAGTCTACGGGTCGAAGATGTGCGCTCCTAATGAGCCATCCGTTATCTTCGCTGATGAGACTCAAGATTACTCAAAGCTCGAACTCGAACTCTTGCGTTCATGGGCGTCTGATTCTGATCACATGGTAATTGCTGGCGATGACGATCAGGCCATCTACGGATTCAAGGGAGCTACTCCAGACGCGTTCTTGGATCCACCGATACCAGATGATCAGAAGCATGTCCTGAGTCAGAGTTATCGGTTGCCTATAGCGATCAAAGAGTTCTCTGACAACTGGATTCAGGATGTTCGTCGAAGAGAAACCAAAAAATTCGCAGCGAAGGAAGACGTCGGGTCGGTCGAAGATGTCAAACTAAGCTGGCAAGATGGACTATCACTTGTCAGGGTAATCCAGGACAACGTAGGCAGCGGAGAGGGAGATAAGGCAAGCGTCATGGTTCTTGCCTCCTGTGGCTACATGCTAGTGTCTCTCATCCGAGCCCTCAGAGAGAAAGGAATTCCTTTCCACAATCCGTATCGAATCAAGAATGGGTCATGGAACCCCATGAGGGGAGGTGTCCAGAGACTTCTTGAGTTCCTTAGTGTTGATCCATTCAGCCGATCTCTGTGGACCTGGAAGTCTTTGTGGAAATGGGTTGAAGTTCTTGACCAGGAAAAGTCTGGCATGCTTCGCGGTAAGAAGACGTATATTAAAAATCTGGCAAGAACAAGCGAGGAGTCCAACAAGAGAGTCAGTCGAGAAGAAATCCTGGCTCTCTTCCAGTCGAGAACCTTCCCTTGGGAAGGTCAAGAACTGACGTGGTTCGAACGCATGCTAATGCCATCGAAAAAGTCTTTGATGGAATACTCCTTACGGATGGCCAAAACAGGAGGAACCGAAGCGCTCAAGAAGAAGCCAAAGATCATCATAGGAACGATTCACAGCGTGAAAGGGGCGCAGGCTGGCACGACGATCCTTTTTCCTGACCTCAGTTCTTCTGGGAGACAAGAGTATCTTTCTTACGGGGACGGCAGAGACAACATCACGAGAACGTTCTACGTGGGAATGACTCGAGCGATGGACCGATTGCTTCTGTGCAATCCGGACAGCAAGTACGCGGTGAACTTTCGTGGGTGTAGGTAGTTCTGAGGAAAAGGCCCCAATTTCGCATCTTTTTTTAAAAAGGTAAAAAATGAGACGGACAAAGTTTCCTGTGTCTCCCAGGGAGTTCTGGTACTCAGATGGGGATGGATTTACCACCGTCCGCCCTGAGGGCAAGATCTTTGATCGGGTATTCCATCGTCCAATAGAGGAAGAAATTTGGTACATAGAAGAAGGCAGCATGCTTGATGTGCAGCCTGAAGTTTTGTAACCCATTTCAAAAAGGAGATCCCTGATGCGGAGAAGAAAGTTCCTTACATGGATCGCGAGCTTGCCAATCGTTAGCTGCTTCCTTCCAGTAGCAGAAGTCAAATCAGGTAACATTGTCGGCGTCAATAAAGTCCAGAAAGACTTCGCATCCAAGCTCATTGAGACAACCCCCGTGGTGGATCCTGTAGGGACCAAGTACTATTTTGAAGATGATCTTGGGACCACCAAATCAGGGGCGAGCATCAACATGCAGATCTTTATAGAAAAGATTTCTGAATGAAACGTAGAAAGTTCCTTGCCTGGGTTGCGAGCCTCCCGTTCGTTGGCTCTCTATTTTATTTCCTAAAAACGGCCAACTCAAAAGACCTGACTTCAGGGCAATGCCTGGATCTTTCCTTGAGAAGAATGCAATGGCACCTCGCAAGGGATTTCCCAGACGTCAAATCTCATGTCAGCATAGGAGAACCAGAGAGCTATGTTCGACTTGAAGTCACGGACAGACAAGATCGCCTAAAGCAAAAGTTATGGCTCTCGTTTGAATCGAATCTGTTCGACAATACCCGGAAGCCTAAAAAGACGATCAGATCTGAAATAGACTCCGGCATGAAAAGGATTGCAGGCATTCTTGGAGATCTTGAGGAAGCATTCGGCAACAAGATTCTTGATGTTAGATTGGTGTCTTTTGAATGCAAGTCTTACAGCGATCGATACCTCAGATCAATCGAACTAGAAATGCCATTCGCACAAACAGGAGATCTCGAGCGCGATAATGAAGACACGCACTATATAATATTGAACTGGAGCTTCTGTATAAATGGGTGGAGCCTCTGCCAGAAACGAGATCTACGAAAATCCGATGAGTACGTTGGATTCATCTCAATGGACACGCCACGATTCGTGATGCCGGATGCACTATCAACACTGAGTGCGTAGCGATGACTCCAGCCCTATCAGTAATCACTCCAGTCCGCGATCGACCCAGAGGCTTCAAGCTCTGTGAACGTTGGATGAAGAGCCAGACTTTCACAGACTACGAGTGGATCGTCGTGGATGACGGGGATAAGCCGATCACTCCGACCATGGAGCAGATCTACGTCCGTCGCAAGCCTTCGCCAAAACGATTCACGTTAGATCGCAACTTCACCGCAGGCGCAAAGCTCATATCCGGTGAAGCGGTGACACTCCTGGAAGATGACGACTGGCGTGGACCGAACTACCTCGCTGGCATGATGGAGGCTCTCAAGGCAGCAGACGTAGCCGTGACGTCAGGGTTCTACACCTACAACGTGAAGTACAAAATCTGGGATGATCGTCGTGAGGACCACGAGAAGCTCTACAAGAAAACATCCCCACTAGTAAGTCTTCATGCTGTATTCACAGGAGAGGCCGCTGCGTACTTCGTTGAAAAGATGGAAACTGGTCTCAAGGCTCGACCATTCTGGACCTATGTTTGGAAGAGATTCAAAGTCAAGTTGTTCGATGCTGACATGGTGGCGATCAAGGGGATGGTAGGAAGATCTTGGGAAGGAGGCAGTAGACACAGAGGGAGCCTGTATCCAAGAAAGAATGTCGATCCAGATGGTAAGGTTCTGAGCAGTTGGGTCGGAGATGAAGACGCTAAACTATTACTCAAGTCTGGTCGAAAGTGAAACTACGACATAAAACCCTAGAAGACGCACTGGCCAAAGAGAAGGTCGTCAACTTCGAGATGGACATCGAACTGTGGCAACGCTTCAAGGCGAATTGCGCCATCAATCGACGCACCATCAAGAGCGTTCTCGTCAAGCTGATCAAAGAGCATCTTGGCGAGAAGACGACTGTTTTTTGACCACGAGAGTTTCCCCTCGATCAATGTCGTTGTTCGAGGAACAGCCGTCGGCCACATGTTTCCACAAGTGTCTCCACATCAATTCTCCAAGCTTGGCAGACTGAGTAATGACATCATCGCCTCTATCGAGCAAGCCAATGTCACGAAGCTCTCTGGCCTTGAGGGAAATGCTTAACGCCTCGTTGATGGATTTCAGGCTGGCCTGAAGCTGGTCGTGGTTGATCATTCCTTGAGAGACTCCCTGACCTTGTCAAGATCCTTCTTCTTGAAGATCAGCCCACCGTAACTTGGAGCGTTCTTTCTGGCTTTCAGTTTCTTCCTATTGATCATGCGAAGTATCGTCTGGTACGAGACGCCTACATGCACACTCGCATTGTAGGCACCGCAGATCTCGTCTTTACGAATCCCCCTGGCGGTTCTGACAACATCTTCGATCTTGCCGTCGGTAAGGTTCAGCCGACCGGCCGAGAACAGATCGATCAGAATCCTGACGACCTCACCTTGATACACCTCCATATCCAAGCATCGAGACTTGAATTTCTGGTGTACCTTCACAGGCAGTTGGACAATCATTGTGCTCAAATGTAGCCTCCTTTGGCGATCTTTGGTTCATTATATCCCTGTATGCCTTGTGACCACAAAGATTTTCTTGTAGTCGGGGTCTGTTTTGGTATAATAGGGCAATTGATTCATTTTGACACGGGTGGAGGAGTGCCAAGAAGGAGAAGTGACGTGCAGGAACGACTGATTCGGGAGATGGTGAAGCTGCGCGGTGGGCCGACGAAGCTGAAGACTCTGTGCAAGGAGTATGAAGAACAGATCAAAGAACTCAGGGTGAAGATAGCGGATGCCATGCGCATGCGCGAGCTGATTATTCAGTTGACGTCAGACGATGATGATGACGTTGCTCCGCTTCGAGGTAATGGAGAGGAAGATTCGTGAACTACGAACCTGTTGAAGTCGGAGTCGCACTGAGTCTCTACGGCTACAACGTCAGTCCGATAGAGCGTGCAAAGAAGCTCTTCGATCACTTCAAGGGTGATTGTGCTGAACTTGAGTCGCTTGTTCACACGCTCACGAACATGCAGTCTCATGCCATGACGGATCTCGCACTGCCTACCGCCGAGGTCTACGTCATTCACGCACTCGCGAAGTACGGAGATGAAGCACGTGAGTACGTCAAGATCAATCGAACGCACATCGATGACCTCCTGAATGCTGAACTGTCCAACATGCCGAGGTCTCTGCGGCTTAGTCTTCCGAGCTGGGAAAATCTCCTCAATACGATCAAGATGTGTGTTCCGGTTGGTCTGTCCGACGATGAACGAGAGACGTATTTCAAAAAAACCGGCAAACATTGGACGGTCGGAGACTTCTGGGAGTCGGTGAACGAACTGAGGACGCAATTAGGAGGTGAGGTGGGCAAATGAAAGTCTGGATCGAGGTTGATGGCAATGGCTTCGTCTACCTGCATACATCTGAGCCGGAGCCCATACCTGAGGCCTGGGAAAGCAAAAAAGGAACGACGATTGAGTTTCTCGTAGGGGATCCGCTCTATCACTTCTTCAAAAAACGGATAAAGAAAGACACCGTCGCCGAGTTCGAACTCAACTGTATTTGGGAAAGGGTGGAGGAATGAGGACGCAATTAGGAGGTGAGACTTCATGACATTGAACAAGGCTATTCGATTGCTGAAGCGTACTGATGCTCCAGAGGGCGTCATCCAAGAGCTTCCTACCAGGAAGCAGAAGCGATGCGCCAGGGCGTTCTATCGAAGGAAAAAGTCCGCCAGACAAAAGTTACGTGCGTGAGATCAGGAAACAATTAGGACTGGAGGAATGATGGCGGACAAAATCGTAATGGTCAAAGTCGGGACTCTCGTCTACGACTTTGAGATTTATCCTCGCCAGCATTATGGCGACAAGATAGATGATACTCACGTTCGAAACTTGCGGTATGTACTTCGTAGCGGCACGGAATTCGATGATCCACTCATCGTCGACAAGAAGACTAACTGCGTCGTAGATGGCTTCCATCGCGGGCATGCGATGGAGAAGGAGAGAGGGCCTGAGGCACCCATCGCCGTCGTCTACAAGACGTACAATGATCGAGCAGCGATGCTCGCAGAGAGCGGGCGCATCAATAATTCGCACGGAAGCCCGATGGATCGACAGGATCAGGTCCATTTCGCACTCAAGTGCGAGAAACACGGCATCAGTCTCGCCAAGGTTGCGGGAATCCTCTCGATGCCAGAAGCACAGCTCGTCAAGTTTTTAGATAATCGTACGGCTCTCAGCGAAGAGGGCGAGACGATAGCAATCAAGAACATCGTCGGTCACATGGCAGGCGAGACATTTACCGAGGGGCAGGAAGAGGCCCACAAGAGCCTGGGTGGATCAAGTCAGGTCTTTCTCGTCAATCAGATCATCTCCCTACTGAGTAATGGGATGACGAACACCAAAAATGTTCGATTGATGGAAAGGCTTGGAGATCTTCAGACAGAACTGGGTAAGTTCTTTCGGAAGAACAAAGCAGGATAGCCACTGCAAGCGACTGAACCAGAGCTTCGGAGCGAGCCATTGCATCAGACTGAACCACTAGATGAGAGCGAGCCAGGCACAGAGACCGAACCAGACGACATGAGCGAGCCAGGACCGACGACTGAACCAGGTTCTCAGAGCGAGCCACCTCGAAAGACTGAACCATGATGCAAGAGCGAGCCAGCGACCTAGACTGAACCACACATCGGGAGCGAGCCACGATGTCCGACTGAACCATCCCATGAAAGCGAGCCACCCTGAGGGACTGAACCACGTGCAAGGAGCGAGCCTAAATGGGTGACAAACCCAAGATTTTGAGCGAGCCA
>SDBT01019953.1_pt1 | contig 10494 bp, 14 predicted proteins | sample 2277101 | NCBI WGS metagenome assembly SDBT01 (sample SAMN10404973, study PRJNA504765) | marine sediment metagenome | isolation source: marine sediment core GS10_PC15, 103 cmbsf | place: Arctic Ocean: Southern Knipovich Ridge | collected 2010
GGTAAGAGGTATATGGAATAAGTATGTACTTGGTCATCATATGCCTGGTTTCATAGAAAAATATAAACAAAGAGAGGTGCAACCAGAAAAAGCACCTTTATGTGCTTGTTGGTGTGGGGAATCTGTTGAAAAGGGTTGGGACGGTATATGGAATAAATATATTTGTGGACATGCTGCTAGTGGACCAGAAAGTAGTCATTGGAGAGGTGGTATTTCTTGCGAGCCATATTGTGCGATATGGACGTCTATTGAATTTAAAGAAATGATCCGAGAACGAGATGGGTATGAATGCCAAGATCCAGATTGTTTAGGTAAGAAAAGCAATAGAGCATTAAGTGTTCATCACATTGATTATATTAAAAAGAACTGTTATCCAGTAAATTTAATTTCTCTTTGTATTAGTTGTCATCTAAAAACTAGAAATAATAGAAAATATTGGCAAGTATTCTATGAAGATATTATGCAACGTAGATTTATGTCAGATGGACTAACTTTAAGAACTAAGGAGTAATATAAAATGTCTAGATTACCTCGGATTTTCGCTTTTGGCAATTCCCATATTTCTATATTTTCAGGAAAAGATACCATGGTCCCCATTTGGCCTAAACGCTCAATAGATGTTTTACCTTATTTTAAAACTATACGATTGGGTGCACCTACGGCATATCAAGCGATGCGGCATATCTACGATATTCTAGAAGTGGTAAGACATGGTAAGATAGGGTTTGACCGTTTAACTGATACTATTTTGCTTGTGTTTGGTGAAGTTGATGTTAGAGCACATATTATTTTACAAGCAGAGAAACAAAATAAATCTATAGAATTGGTTACAAATGAAGTGGTAGAGAGGTATTGGGAAGCTATTTGGGAATTAAAATACAGGGGGTTTAAAGTAGCGGTATTTGGGTGTATTGCAGGGTTTATATTAAAAGAGGATGGTGCACCATCAGCTTGGCCCCATGTAGGTACTCTTGAGCAACGTAATTTAGCTACACGGATTTTTAATGATGGACTAGAAGTACTGTGTAAAGAAAAAGATGTACCGTTTATTTCTGTATTTGAGGAAATGTTAGAAGATGATGGTATCACAACAAAAATAAAATACTTAGAGGAACGGGAAGCAGGGTGTCATTTAACTACAAGAATGTTGCCATTGATATTGTGGAAATTTAGAGATGCAGGACTTATACCTTGGAATCAGGCTATATTCCCTTTTGAGGGTGGCGAATACTTATTGGATAGGTAAAGGAGGAGGACTATGCAATTATATTTCATTGATTATGATGAAGATGTAATTTTACCTTGTAGTGGACGTTTTTCATTTGTTAGGGAATACGAAGAGTTAATGACCAAATTGAATAAGCCTATTGCTGTCTATGTTACCTTTGAAGAGATGATGGATACTGCTTTAGAATGGGCTTCTCAAGCTCGTCATGGTGCTGAATCTTATGTATCTCTTTCAAATGATGACATGACAAAAAAGATAAGTGGGTGTAGTAGTTTATTAGAAGAAGAGGGTATTAAGATAAAGTTTGATGATGTTTATAAAGGATTTGTTATACGAGAGAATAAACCTAATGGATATTTTGTAGGTCCAGATAGTGATAGGTATAGAGTTATATTAAGAGCACATGCATCGAGATTTACAAAAGAAGAAGCTATGGAATATATTAAAAATGGCTGTTTTTGTGATTCTAATTTTAAAATAGACGGTAGTAAACGTGCGGGTGATTTAGGTTTTACATTTAATTTTGTAATTGAAGATGCGGTGTAAATACTTATTGGATAGATAGAGAAATATGACCACTTTTTGTAACGATTGTGATCCTCTATATACTGCCATTTGTGATTTCTGTGCTTTCTATTGCTTTAATCCTGGGTGGCGATGGATAGGTCAATTCTGGCGACCTGTTTATGATGATAGGGGTTTTTGTTATGTTGACATGACACCAAGAGATCCTATAGAAAGTTGTGATGAATTTTATTGTTTTAGGATAAAAAAATATGGAAAATCAGAAAAGGAGGGTCTATAAATGAAAGTACATCAACTTATTAAGGTTTTAAAGACTATGCCCCAAGATGAAGAAGTGTGGCATTTATGGGATGGTGACCTTCGTACTACAATAGAGCATGTTTGGGTGGGTAAGAGTGGTAGAGTTGTAACATCAGATTTAGACCAGGTTTGCTATTCGGTAGAAGATTTACCAAAAGGGGAAGCTATAAGAGGTAAAGATGGTTATTATTGGCGTACATCAGAGAAGCCAATGTTTTCTGAATAAGGAGAAACTAAATGACTGAGGAATGGGAACAGAATATAATAAAAGCACTTGTAAAAAGTATTGAAGAAGATAAAGCTAGTTCAGTAGAACCCACATATAATAAAGCCTTCTTTGCAAACCATCTCAAGTACAGACCGATATATCATTTTATTGGTGATATGATTATGGCTGAAATAAACCCTAAATCTGTGATAGATTGGGGGTGTGGTTGTGGGTTTTTACTAGAAAGAATATATGGACATGGTGTTTTAGATGTACTTGGTATTGACAGTAGTAAAGAGGTGCAGAATTTTTGGAATGATGAGCTAAGAGAAGAATTGGTTAAACAATTAAAGGTTGCTAGTGTGCTCGAATATAAAGCAAAAAAGAAATATGATCTTGCTGTGTGTATGGAAGTGGGGGAGCATATTAATGAAATGTATGTAGATGCTTTAGTTAAAAAAATTGTTGGTTTAGCAGATACTATATGGTGGACAGCGGCTCAACCTGGACAGGGAGGGGAGGGGCATATTAATTGTCAGCCACTTAGCTATTGGGAGTCGGTGTTTGATGATGCGGGGTTCGATGTGGATTGGGAATTTACTTGTAAATTGAAAACAGACATGTTGAGAAATCATGGGCTGTGCCTTGGTTTTCCTTGGTTTAGGGATAATTGTCTTATATTTCGAGCAAGATAGGAGGAACGTCATGGATGTGCAAATAAAGTTTGAACTTGAAGTTGCAATTACTATAGAGATAATTCATAATCTTATTAAAAAACACACAAACTTTTTAATAAAAACTATTGTAAAAGGAATTATGTAATGCAGAGAGTTGAACGACATATAGTTATAAAATCTAACCCAAACTGGCAGCAAATAGATAGGTTAGCTTTTGCTACTAAAAATCTGTACAACAAAGCTAACTATACTGTTAGACAGACTTTCTTTGAATCATCAAAAATGGTAGATATAGGCGAAGCAGAATATGCTGAATGGTTAAGATACCCAGAACTTGATAAACTAGCAAAACAAGAAAAATGGGAAGAATATAGAGAACTACCCGCTGCAACATCCCAACAAACTATCAGATTGTTAGACAAGAATTGGAAATCGTTCTTTAGATCAATCAAAACCTTTAAAACAAATGGGTGTCTTGGTATACCTAGATTACCAAACTACAAACATAAAACAAAAGGCAGATCACCTGTAATATTCACAGGTCAACAGATTAGATTGAAAGATGGGTTTATTCATTTTCCTAAGAAAGCTAATCTTCAGCCAATTAAAACCAAACAAACCAATATTAAACAAGTTAGAATAGTTCCACAAGCAACTTGTTATGTAATTGAAGTAGTTTATGAAAAGGAGGTAATTAAAGATGCAAATTTAGATGACAGTTTATATTTAGGTATTGATTTAGGACTGAATAATCTGGTTACAGCAACTTCAAACAAGATTGGACTACAACCAATTCTTGCCAACGGCTTACCGCTAAAATCCATAAATCAGTATTATAATAAGATGAAAGCTTTGTACCAATCATATGTTGGAGCTAGAGGTACAAGTAATAGAATCAGTAAGTTAGCACATAAACGAAACAACTTAGTTCAAAATTACCTGCATCATACATCTAGATTTGTAATTAACTATTGTCAAGAAAACCATATTGGAAATATTGTCATTGGAAAAAATGACGGTTGGAAGAATAAAATTAATATAGGAAAACGCAACAATCAAAACTTTGTTCAAATTCCATTCAATAGTTTGATCAAACAGATAGAATATAAAGCAGAAGAAGTAGGAATTAAAGTAATTCTCACTGAGGAATCATACACTTCCAAAGCATCCTTCTTAGACCAAGATAATTTACCTGTGTATGAAAAAGGTAAGAAATATACTTTTTCAGGCAAACGTATCAAACGTGGTCTATATAAACTAAAATCTAGATAGCTAAACAACACTGATGTAAATGGAGCATACAACATCTTACGAAAAGTAATCCCAAACTTATTTAAGGATGGGATAGAGGGGTTAGGGTTAATCCCAATTAAAAGTTATTTTAATTTTAATAAAGGTTTTAATGGTGTTTAGTAAAACAAATAAAAATCATAACCTTCGCATTCGACAGTAGGTATTTTACCAGAATGAAATATGGATAAATGGTAATCCAAAAATAGTAGAAGATCAGATTGAAAGGATGAGAAAGACATTTGATATTTCTATTAAAGAACGGGGGTAAATAAGATGAATGGGTATCAGGAGATAATTGAAAGCAATGTAGAAGAAGGTAGAAGAATAGGTAAAAATCCTTGGTGTGCTTCTGCAGAATGTGAAGATAGTGCTTATGCTATTCTTAATGGGTATCCTCCATATATAGGGGAAATTAAGTATCCACAAGAAAAAAGTAATGATACTATTCTTCGTAGGTTTAGAGAATCTGGTAAATCTAAAAAAGAAGTACAAACTAAGAAAAAAGAGTTGGAAAGGGAAGATAGAGAATGGAAAATTAGTTGTTTATATTCATCTGCAAGAGAGGCGCTTAACGATTTACAAAAAGAAGGACTATATGATGAATTTATGCGTAAGTGGTTAAAAGATGATAGTGAGTACCCCTTTGATAGAACAAATAGATGATGGGAGAAATAAGAGTAAATACAATGACTAATAATGATATTATTTATACATTTTTGCATGTACCAAAAACAGGGGGTAGCTATGTTGGGACAGTATTAGATGGTGCTACTTATAATTATAGTGAACATGTTGTGTATATTGATACTACAAAAGATGTAGCCCACTATCCCCCTTCTGTTACTCGACTTATTACTGAAGGGGTATGGTATAATTTTACAAAAAGGGATGTGGCTGAATTAGTAAGACCAGATGTAGCATGTTTTGCTACTGTGCGTAATCCTTTTGATTGGCTTGTATCGTATTGGCATGTAGCTCCACAGGGGTATAATGTGACAACATTTGATGCTTTTTTACATCTTATTATGGAAAGAAGCACTGGTTGGCCTTGTCGGAAGCTGCTCTATTTTCCTTTTTTTGCTGATGAGTTTTTGGTGGATTATCTACTTCATCAAGATAATTTAGATGTTGAATTGGCTAAATGTGCTAGTATGACTAAAGAACTTACATATACAAAAGGACTAAAGGTAAAGGTGAGTGAGAGCAGACTACGCATTGATTATAGAACATATTACAATGATGAATTGATGGAGTTAGTGCAAGCTACTTGGGGACGTGAATTACAACTTTTTGGTTACAATTTTGATGGTCGTACAGAAGGCATTTTAGATACTATAATTTCTGCTAAAACCAAGAAAAATCTTACTTATTCTTGGGACACAGACAAATTAATATTTAATGGTAAGGAGATAGTCAGATGACTGATTTTGGATTAGGTCTTACTGAAAATGATACTATCTATTTGTTTCTACATGTACCGAAAACAGGTGGTACATATGCAGGTAGTAGAAATAATGCGTTAGGACCAGAGAGGTTGCTATTTGATTTGAACCATGCTGTTCTAGTGAAAAAACCATTTAAAGCAAACATAAATTACCCTCCAGAACCTGGATATAATGCTAGAATGAGAGAAGATATTACGTTAGTGACAGCCCCAAACAGGGTGTGTTTTGCTACGGTAAGAAACCCCTATGATTGGCTTGTTTCATATTGGCACCATGTAGGTAAAGATTTGAGATCAAGTGCTAATCCTGACCATAAAATATCAATACAGGGGTTTGACTATTTTGTTCATACTATCTTAGAAAGGGATGTGGGATGGCCCTGTAAAAGATTTCTATATTTTGCATTCTTTGCTTATCATGGACAATTTGTAGTTGATTACCTACTACATCAAGATGCCCTTGATGCAGAGATGGAAGAGTTTGCTAGAGAATCAGGGTGTTTAACTTATTCAAAGACAGAAAGAAAAAGAGTAGCTGAAACAAGAGACAGAGATTATCGTTCATATTATAGTACTAAACTTGTTGATTTAGTGAAAAGTGTATGGGGTAGAGAACTTTGGTTATATGGGTATACTTTTGAAAATGGTAGAGTTGAAGGTATATTTGGCAAAGCTGTACCACCTGACCTTAAAAATAAAGTTCGTTATTATTGGGAGACAGACAAATTGGAGTACGGGAGGGTAGTGATATGATCTTAGTAAAACCTAGTTTTGAAGTTATGGAAGTAATGGGTATCTATGGAGCAGAAGGTATAGGTAGAGACGCATTAGAGTTAATTGAAAAGGCTGGACGAACTTGTTATAAATCTGAGTCAGCAATCACAGGAGAATCAGCCAAAAAGTTCGTTCAAAAAATAAACAAACTAGGCCACGAGTCTGTAATTGAACACTCTGCAATGACTGTACGAATTATCTGTGATCGTGGAGTTGCACATGAGATAGTTCGCCACAGACTAGCTGCTTATTCACAGGAGAGCACAAGATATGTCAATTATAAAGGCGGGTGTAGTTTTGTAATACCGTTGTGGCTTGATCTCATAGAATGCAATACTTGGTCAGAGGTGGGAAGTTATATTCTTCCATTGATCAGTACACTCGAACACTCTGAGGCAATAGATCTATATGGGGATAAAGCTATGCAATGGTGGTTAACTGCTATGTTTGGTTGTGAACGTGCATACATGGCGCTCTTAGCAAAAGATTGGTCTCCACAACAAGCTCGCTCAGTTCTACCAAATTCAACTAAAACTGAAATAGTTATTACTGCAAATTTTCGTGAATGGAGACATATCTTTCGATTACGCTGTGCAAAAGCAGCCCACCCTCAGATGCGTGAGGTGATGATACCTTTGCACAAGAAGTGTAAAGAACTTATTCCAGTGATCTTTGACGACATAGAGTATTAAATCATGAATTTTAAAATAATTGTGGGTCTAGGAAAAGGAGATTAATATGTCTATACTATATTTGCCACTTGAATTCGCTAGTTGGCACTCAGCTAAAAAGATGTCATACCCTTTATCAGTGGGTATGTTAGAAGGGTTAGAAGGTAATGGCGAAGAATGTCTTACTTTACCTGTATTGTATCATGAGGGAATAGACTTTAAGCTTATAAAGAGTATAGTGGGGGATAGGAAGTTTAGTCAGATATGGTTAGAAGTGGTACATTCTAAACTACAACCAGAGTTATTGGAATGGCTAACAGATGTAGCACCAATAAGGGTTGGTTTTGTGGTGGAAAGTTTGACTATTCTCCCTGACGAATTTGAGAACAATAGGGAAGGTACTCAGCGTAGGGTAGACAATCTTGAGCAGAAGTTACCCTACCTTACCCATATGCTAGTGACAGATGATAGGGATATTGATAAGTTTGATATACCTACTATGCTGTGTGTAGCAAGTGTACCAGATCGTTTAGTACAAACCCCTGCTCCCACAAGTGGTAATTGTGTTTTTTATGGCACACCTTATGGGGAGAGGGCAGAGTGGATAGAGCAATTAGGGGATATTGTAACGGTAAACCCACCTTCACCAGATAGCTCTGCCACTATTACAAGTAGACATGAAATGATATTCGGTAACGTTCTGTTTGCTGAATATGCTGATTTCTTTGGTTCTTGGTATGAAGCACGAAGAAATGCATATGAAGTGTGGATGTGGCATCTAAATAGTATGGAAGGGTGTGCAATTATAAATTTGCCACATAGAACAAATGTACTATCAAGTAGGGTGATTGAAGGGATGGCAGCGGGGAAACCTGTAATATCACCTAGAATGCATAATAATATAGACTACCTATTTAAAGAGGGTAAGGAAATTCTGTTGTATGACACCATAGATGAGTTAAAGGGGCATATAAATACCATGTCATTGAGCAGAGTTGATAGGGATTCAATTGCAAAAAATGCAAGATTTGCTGTATTACGAGATCATACAGTTGAACAACGAGTGGCACAGATCATTGACTTTATTAGGAAAACGTCATGAAAAATACAATAAATGATTTAATAGAAGGCGAGGCATACACAGAGGGAGCAGAATTAAAGTTGCATCTTGGGTGTGGTAATGACTATTTGAAGGGGTATATAAATGTGGACTACCCACCAGATCAGCATAATGTCATTGCCCCTGATGCAGATGTTTATGCTGATATTACAAAAGACCTGTTTTTTCCACCAAACTCAGTAGCCGAGATTAGATCACATCATGTTTTTGAGCATTTCAACAGAGTAGAGGCATTGGGAATGCTTATCAGATGGCATAGATGGTTGACGATTGGTGGGGTGCTTCGTATTGAGACACCTGATATAATGGGGTCTGCAGAACAGCTAGTAGGACCACACACCGGATATGAAGAAAGGATGGCAGTAATAAGACACCTTGTGGGTGATCAATCATCGAAATGGGGTTTCCATGTTGATCAATGGAGTGGGGAAAGATTTGAACACACTTTACCGCTTTTGGGATTTGCACATATAGACTGTGTTGAGAGTACGTGGGAACAGTCACCATATCTTGCTAATGTGGAAGTTGTTGCAAGAAAAGAAAAAGATGTAAACATGGTAGATCAAATTGATAGTGCAAAAGAGTTGTTGAAGGAGAGTATGGTATCGGAGCGAGAAATAACTACTTACAATGTATGGGCAAGGCAGTTAGATGAGATGATGGAGGAAGATGCACATGAATCCCAATGAAATAAGAAAAATGATTGTTGAGATGTCCTATAAGGCACAGGAGGGACATATAGCGTCTGCATTTTCTATCGTTGAAATTCTGTGTGTGTTGTATAAATATGTGCTTGAAGATGATGACAGGTTCATACTATCAAAAGGACACGGTAGTTTAGCATTATATGCGGTACTTGCACAAATGAAGCTACTTGACAAAAAAGAACTTGCTTCTTTTGCTGAGTATGATAGTATATTGGGGGGACACCCAGATCGAAATAAAGTACCAGCTATTCTAGCTTCTACAGGGTCATTGGGACATGGACTACCAATGGCAGTAGGTGTTGCTATGGCATTAAAAGCACAAAAGAAACCTGGAAGAGTATATGTATTAGTAGGGGATGGTGAACTAAATGAGGGTAGTTGTTACGAAGCGTTATTGCTTGCTCTTCATCATGGGTTGAATAATTTGTGTTGTATTGTAGACCAGAATCACTCATCTGATAGAGCATTAAAATATAGTAATTTAACCCTGTTGCTAAGTAATTTTGCAGGGGTATTTGTTTCAGAAGGACATGATTATTCGAAATTACTTGAAGCATTTTTACCTACAGAAGATGTTTTACCGTGGGATAAGCAACCAGTACCTTCTGCGGTTATTGCTTTGACGACTAAGGGGAAGGGCGTTAGCTTTATGGAAGATAATCCTGAGTGGCATCACAAATCGCCAAATAAAGAAGAGTATAAATTGATTATGAAAGAGTTGGAGGAAGAATGCGAAAACAATTAGTTAAGACTTTAGAAGAAGCAATGTCAAAAGATGAAAGACTAGCACTATTTCTTGGTGATATAGGGGTGTATGGTCTTAGGAAGGTATTAGAAGATTACCCTGAAAGAGCATTTAACGTAGGGATACTTGAGCAAGCAACAATAGGACTAGCAGCAGGAATGGCGTTAGAGGGCATGATACCCATTTTCCATTCTATCGCTCCTTTTGTAGTAGAAAGAGCACTTGAATTTTTAAAAATAGATTTTGGTTATCAAGAATTACCAGGAAATCTTATATCGGTAGGTGCAAGTTATGATTACGCTAGTTTGGGTTGCACTCATCATTGTCCTGCTGACGTGTCTCTTTTAATGACCATACCAAATACACAGATAGTGGTTCCTGGTACAGCACAAGAATTTAATTACTTATTTAGATGTAATTATGCAAACGAAAATTTAACCTACTTTCGTCTAAGCGAAGATATGAATTTGGGTACAGAAAATATATGTGCTGATAAACTGTGTAGGGTTTGGGGTGGCGAAGGTATGACATCCCAAAAAGTTACTGTTATTGCAGTTGGTCCCACTCTGCAACATTTGATTAGGGCTACCCAAAGTTTTAAGAAGTATGGTGGTGATATAACAGTGCTTTATTGTACAACTGTGCAACCATTTGATTATGAGACTTTGCTTGTTAATTGTCCTTCTGGTAAAATCTTGTTAATTGAACCTTATTATGAAGGTGCTTTAGCATACAATATTATGAAAACATTTAACAGACCAATTGATTTAGAATGTGTAGGTGTACCTCATAAATTTCTTAC
>SDBT01019954.1_pt1 | contig 10493 bp, 6 predicted proteins | sample 2277101 | NCBI WGS metagenome assembly SDBT01 (sample SAMN10404973, study PRJNA504765) | marine sediment metagenome | isolation source: marine sediment core GS10_PC15, 103 cmbsf | place: Arctic Ocean: Southern Knipovich Ridge | collected 2010
TTAAAATATAATAAAAAATGTGTAAAATTCTTAAAAAAAATTAGAATTTGATTTAAATTATCAGAGGCTAATTATAATATCTTTAATAATTTCTTCTAAATCATTACCAAACTTATCCATTAATCTGTTTTCGCGTTTTTCATTCATTAATTTTATAAAATTTAAAATCTCAGATTGTAAGATGTTAGGATTGTAAATGAAAGCCAAATCTTTAGAAAATGTAATGCATTTAATTTCAAAATTAAAAGAATTATTAATTCCTAATAAATTATGTTTTAATAAAAGACCATAAGTGGAAATTTGTGGTAAAGATCTAATCATTTCTTCCTTGGAAGTTTTGTAATCGGAAACAAAAATTATATTTTCTTTTGTTAAAGTAAGATCAATATGTCCAGTAAGATATTCTTTTCGATTAGATAAATATAACCATACGGGAGTTTCAATAGAATATGAATATAGTTGATTCTTAAGAATATTTCTTAATATTGGAGTATGATTAGGTATTGAATAATATTTTTTATTATAAATATTAATAAATTCTTTGGTAATCTTACAAAGAAAAAAAGAATTATCGTAAACAGTAATTCTACCTTTATTTAATAATGGTTTAAACAAAAATTTATCTATATTTGAAGAAGAGAGACTTTCATGATTATCTGGTTTTCTTATCCCTTTTAAAAATAGTCCAGAAACTCTTGGATTATAAGTAAAATTAAAAAAAGCATCTGGTAATTCACCTTCTAATAGTTTTTTTAAATGAGATAATAAAATATTTTGTAAATTAACATTATTTCTTTTTTTAACTCTAGATGGTATGCATTGAAAATCGTACCTTATATTGTTTTGAACAAATTCTTTATGTCGTGTTTGTTTTAAATTGTCTAAATCAGAGATAAAATAATCTTGTAAATTTAAAGGAATGTAATGATAAATAAAATTTTCAAATTTATTAAAAGTGTTTGGAAGAATAAAATTTATATTTTTTTTAGCTACTTCGATTAAACTTGTTAAGCGACCACTACGATATCCTATTAGTTTAGCGAAATTTTGAGGTGTTAAGTCACAACTATTGAATAAATCTAAAATAAAACTAGTTTCTGAATGAAAAAATTCTTTTATATAACTATTAAGAATTTCTATAAAATCTTCTTTTGAATAAGTTTGGCTTTGAAGCCTTCCTAAGTTATTTCTGATAAAAGGATATAAACGATTTTTTTTGTCAATAATATACCTATTATTCAAATTATAGTTAAAAATTTCTGAAATATGAGAAGAATTAAAAGTAAATAATTCTTTTAATCTAAAAGTAAAACAAATTAATGTTAAAGCGAAAGTTTGAGGAAAATAATAATGAATTTCTTTAGACTTTGAAACAAAAACAATCTTAAAGCCTGTCTTTAAAAGAGTATTTTTTAATTCAATCATAAAATTTAAATAATAAATTTTATCAAACTCACCAATTGAATTAGGATTTAAATGTTTCCAATTTGATAAATCTTCTAAAAAATCTTCTAAAAAAGAATCAATACTTATACTATATGTGTCTTTACAAAAAATGTTAAAATTTAAAATGAAATAACTGTATAATTCACTAAATTTGCCATAATTAATTTTATAAGAAGAACATTTATTAAATGTAGTTATAAAATCTTTTTGAGTAATTCGTGCGTTTTTAAAAAAAACAACAAAAATGTAACATAAAGAAGAAGCTACAATTTTTGTATTTTTCACATTTAAATGGTTGCAAAAATTGGTATAATTATTTTTAATGACACTGTGTAAAATAGAAAGTAAATGATCAATATCTTCTATAATATTAAAAGAAATATTAAAATTAATTTCTAAAAACTTAAAATAATTTTTAGCGTAATGTTGAAATAACTGTATAAAATCAGTTTCTAAAAGTTGATTTAATTTTAATAAAGATAGTATAAATAAATTTTCTTCTGGTGTTTTTTTTAAAAATTTATAAAGAGTATATAAACATTCATTTATTGCAGTAATTTTGACATTTAATTTTAGAGCCAATTCGGTTTGAGAAATTTGAATTAAATGTTTCTTAAGAATAATATAAGTTAAAGAATTTGAAAAATATATAGGATCAGATACACGAAAATTATTCATGAAATATATAAAATAATTTTCCTTATGATTAGTTTTAAGATAATTAAAAATTTCAAAAAGTAATTTTTCCCCTGTAATTATAAATTTAGAGGGATAACCTAAAATCGAAAAATTATTTTTTAGAGAAGAAAAAACCTTATCTTTCCAAGATTCTTCGTTAGGTATACTGGTAACATATACACTATAATTATCATTAAGTGGGAAGATAGTTTCATTATTAGGACGCGGTTTAGAACGATTCTGTTTAATACCACAAGACAACTTTTCATCGTTTCGAACATAATCTCGAGGAGTCATAATACAAAACCAATTTTAATAAAATAAATAATAATATTATTTATAAATATCTATAATTTTTTTCTCTTATTAATGAATAATAAATATACATTTAAAAATTCTTTGTTGTTTATAAATTGTTATCAAAAAACCTACAAAAGTTTATATATTAAATTTTTTATTATATGATAATAAAAATGGTTAAAATTTAAACGGTGATCGTATGGGATGGAGTAGGTATTATGTAATTGCAACTAAAGAACCATTAAATAAACGATTATTAAGTTCATGTATTTCGGAATGGGTAAGATCAAATTTATTCAACTTAAAAAGCATATCGCCGAAAATCGCATTATACTTTATTGATAGTAATAACTTTGGTGGTAGAGATCTCAAAGAATTTACGACAATTGGATATATAGGAAATGATCCTAGACTTGAGTTCCTTAATTACTTGGATGCTCTTGAATGGGGAATTAGTAATGAGAATGACTATAAAAACTATAAGATAGAGGGAGATCCAACAGGAAGGCTTCAGGATTCATCTTTTAATGATTATTTACGGTACCAAGGACAGTATAAAAATTGGTTAAGAGAGAATGTAATTTGCATTTATAGTACTATTAATTATTTGGCAGATTTTTTTAATAAAAACTATGATGAGGGTTGGGTAATAAATAACGAAAAGAAGTTAGCTGAAATTATGCAAAAGGATGATGCATACTTTTTAGAACGATACCGGATCGTTATAGAGAAACGAGTCCTCGGAAAAAAATATAACCACTTTTATTTTGGATTGTTTGAACATCATAATATAAGTGCAAATTATGAAATTGACATAGAAAACGATAAATTATTATTTATTTCTACAAAAAATATTTAATGAATGTTATGTTTCTTAATCTTAATTTTTTTTTCCAATAAATTTTATAATTTATTACGAATTTTGATAAAAATATATAAATATAAAAAGTGATTTTATATTTAACTAAAGAATAATTTAAAAAAGATAAGTATTATATAAGTGTAATTATTGCCAATAGTCCTAAAAACAAATATTCATGTTAATGAAAGGGGGAAAGCTTTTGTTCCATATGAGATTTTAAAGGATTACATTAATTCCTCATTAAAGAAGATACCATTTGAGTTTAATGATGCTCAAAACAAGATACAAATACATGCAGGAATGAATGAAAAATATATAGAAAGATATGAATCTAATACTACAATCAAGAATAGGAAGTTTCTGTATTTTAAAATCACCGAGTCTAGAATTAAAGATCAAAATAAATCAAGAGCTTTTTTTGAAACTATAAAAAACAAATTAGAAACTCCTGAGAGTCCGACTAAATTAGAAGAAATTATAAAAAATATTAAAGACTTATATGAAAAAAGAAAAATTTTTTGTTTCTATTTTAATAGGTCTAACTATTTAAAAAAATTCGTTAATGAAGTTTTCGATATAGAATTAATTGAGCCAATAGATGGAAGTTTACCTAAAAAAGTTGTTTTTAATTTTAAAAACATTGACGATATAACACCTCGTTCAATTAATACAAGTATTCATCAAGGGACTCTACTAATTCATAAGGATGGACCGCCAAAAGTTGTCAAACATTTTATGGACAAAGATTATGTTGTTATGAAACTGTTTTCGTTAATGGAGAATCATTCAGATAACTTTAAAGATGTATACGATATTCTTATAACCTGTAATGAGGAGATAGTAAACCAGATTTTTCAGAGTAAAGATTTCATTAACCCTAATGTATTTTCGGGGGTTTATACAAATAAGTCTCAAAACTTTTATATTAGCAAGTTGAAATTTAAAAATTTTTTAAAATCATCAGGAAAAAAATTTCTATACATTAATAATGCTTTAACTAATGACATTATTGAGATTCCTTTTGATGATAAAATTTACGAGCAATTTCTCATAAAATCAAAATTTTATGATAAAAATGATTTACAAGTTCTGAAAGAAAAAGCAAATAAAGGTATCTCTGAGTATTATAGCCATTTTAAAGGTTTTTTAGATACAATAAAGGATAATAACATTTCTCTTGAAAATACTCTTTATACGCAACTGAAAAGGAATTTAAAGAACTTAGATTTCTCAAATATCACAAAAAGAGAGGTTTTCGATGTTGACATAATCGTTCATTTTCTAAACAACATGGACATCTTAATTACGAGAGATAAGAATTTAGAGATAAAATATTCGTCAAATCTAATTTTAGAAGGATTAGAAAATAGTGTCAAAAAAGGCAGAGATTCTTTTCTTAAAAAATATATTATGCTTCTTAAAAACAGAGAATTATTTAAAATTGACGATCATTTTTATAAAAATATTTTTTTTATTCTAAAAGAATTAAAATATAATTCCATGGTCAATTTTCGACCAGAGTTCGTGAGAGATTGTTTTTATTACTTTGGGATTTTAAAGAACAATACACAACTTATAAAATCTGATTTTAGGATTAAAGATAATATTATTCTTGATACTATTGCTGTAGTGTTGGGAATACAAAACTCTTTCAGGAAGCATTTTCCCAGAGAAAACGCAACAGCGTACTTTAATTTGTTTTTCACATCCAAGTTTGCAAACTTTGCTGAAATTAAGTCTAGTACTATACATAAAATTAAAAAATATTGTCAAGACATGATTTTTATTTTTGAATCGGCCCAAGATTTAAAATTATTGCGGAAAGAATTAAAAGATAAATTTCAAACAAATATCGAATTCAAATCCATTGTTAATAACATTGAAACATTAATGAATAAAAAGTTAAACGCGCAAAAGAACTTTGGTCCGATTCTTGGAGTGCTTAAAGAAGGTATAAAAACAAAAAAAGACTCTACTAAAAATGCATCTAAAATTAAAGAAATTTTAGAACAAAAATTGAAGGGGGAGTTTAGCGAAGAACAGTACGTAGAATCAGTTAAGTCCATAGAAATGTTAATAAAAGCTGAAATGAAACCTATAATTGATTACGATAGTATTTTAAAACACCTCGATGTATCTTTTAAAAAGCAAGTTACCACTAATAACCATGTAAATAACATTATTGAATATATAAACTCAAATTTAAAAGACGAATTTGAAGATAAAGAAAAGTTTAATTCCATCGTAAATGAGATCAGAGAAATTTACGATATTGATTTTAAAGAAAGGAAAAAATATTCAAATATATTATCTCGGTTAAAAAAGAATTTAGAAAGTTTAGATACTCAAAAGGATTTTCACGCCATTCAATCGTACATTGAAAAAAAGCTGGAAGATATTTTCGATTCAAGTAAAGAGCGATTAAGTATCTTACGCCAGATTGATAGCGCGTTTTTTGATAAAACGGAAAAACCAAAAGAATTAGAAGACATAATAATACTAAGTTCTGAGCTAATAATAATTTTTATTAACGACACCGTTTGGCATAACATACTTACCGCTTCAGTTTTTACAGGATTCTTATTAGCTTTAAATAAAGACAAGGAAGTCTCGATAGGATCGATCTGTAAGATTTTAGACGTATTGCCTACTTCCGTTAGCTTGCATATAAAAAAGCTTTTATCAAATTATTTGAAAAATAAAAGAACAGGAAAATTTAACAGCTTAAAAATAACCGACGAAGTAACACGCCAAAATTTAAGACTTTTAATAGTCAAAAAGCTTTTAGAACCAAATGTTTACATGATATTTAATACAAAAGATATAAAAAGATGTATTAAGTTAATCGAAGGGTTTAAATTACGGATTAGTTTTTTTAATCGATATGAACAATTCACTGACTCAATTGAAGAAGTTTCTAAATTTTTAACCATTAAATATATTAGAGAGTTCATTCAAGAAATAAAAACTATTAAAGATATAAAAGAAAGAAAAAAAAAATTAAGTGATTTAACATTTCGGCTCAAATTCTTTAAAAATTATGAGCTTTTTAATGACGCATTGATTTCATTAAAAGAAGATATTGAAGGTCTGGAATTTTTAACTCCTGAATCTAAGGAAATCGTTTTACAAATTCTCTCAAAACCTAACACTTTTTAATCCCGATAACAGAAGATAAAAATAATAGGTTGATTTTATTTAAGAAATCGAGATAATAAGTTATGGTTAGGTTAAAGGAATAAAACTAAAAAAGACTCTCTTTTAAGATTTTCCTAACACTTCTTAAATTATCTAATACTCTAAGATTATTTGGATTTAGTTCAAGAGCTTTTTCAAAGCATTGAATTGCTTCTGAATATTGATACAATTTATATAGAGCAAAACCTAAATTATTCCAAGCCACATCATTATTTGAATTCAACTCTATATATTTTTTAAATTTCATAATAGCTTCTGAATAATGTTCTAATAAAGATAGAAAATTACCATAAGAAAACCAAAATATAGCATTATTTGAATTACTATCATTTAGTTTGTCAAGAAATTCAATTGTCTCTTTGTATTTTCCAGAGCGTTTTACAGCAGATATTAATTCCTTCCACATATAACTCTTATTTGGATTAATTTCAATTGATTTTAGAAATGCCTTAACGGCTTCTTCGAATCTCTTTAACTTGCTTAAAGCAATTCCTATTTCATACCACGATTTTTCTTGTTCTGAATTAATTTTAATAGATATCTGATAATTTACTATGGCTTCTTCATATTTCCTTAAATGAGACAAAATGTGGGCCAACTCATACCATATATCCCATCTTTTTGAATTAACTATTAAAAAACTCTCAAAATATTTCTTAGCTTTCTGAAAGTATTTATTTGATGTATTTAATTCATGTATATATAAATTTTCATGACCTTTTGATGCATAGACTAACCCCAAAACTTCATAAATATCAATTTTATTAACATTAGCCTCGTTATAAAGAATAAGTAAACTTTCAAATTCCTCATCATTTAAATAAGTTAGGTAATCTTCCTCTGCCAAAAAACGCTGCGTATTTATATTGTTACTGGTAAATCGTTTGGCAATTTCATCTTTAAAAACTTTCTTAGCTATAGGATCACTCATTTCTGTTAATTTTTTTAAGAGAGGGAAAGACAGTCCAGAATGTAGTAAACGAGTGTCATAATCATTTTCTGCCCATACCTGGATATTCGAACAATGAGCCTGGAACTCAACCTTAGGATCAATCAAATGTCCTTTTAAGGAATTATTGTTATTCAATTTCTCTACATAATGTTCGGCAAATTCGTCCATAGAGGTAAATTTATCAAAATTATGGAGTTCATCGAGCTTTAAATTCAAAACTAATTTCTTACAATAAAGACCTAAATTCTCACCATTAACATAGATATTCGTTTTTTCATTCTCTAATTTTAGGGTAATATACCTATTGATTTTATACTCAAGCATCTTCTAATTAATAAAATTATTTATTTATATACTTTTATAATTGATTAGATAAAGAAAAATAAATATATTTAAATATAAATATTATTATTATAATTTTATAATGAAAATTGAAGAAGATGACGAGGAACCTTCAATACAAATTGAAATTATTCAAGAAATTGAAAAAAATCTTCCTGATTTATATAAAAGTCTCACTTTTTTTTCTATTTGTTATAATTATTTGGCGGGACAAATGTTGTATAGCGAAGATTATGAAACTTTAAACGAATATGGCGTTTACAAAATGAGTTTTAAGTTCTTAATTAGAGGGACTGAAGATCTTATCAGGTCTAAGGGTATCTTCTTACCGCCCGCTCTATTACTCCATACAATTGATAAAAAAAATCAAAATATTGATAGCCTTGTAAAAGTTGCCTTAAATGAATATAATCAAAGTAATTTTCCTAATATTAAAGAAATTTTGGATGCGTTAGGAGTATCTGAAACTAATAAATTAGAACTAAAAAAAATTAAAAAAAAATTGGGATTCCTCTATAATCCATTAATTAATATTTCTAGATGTTGTTTTATTCTGTTATTACAGAGTGCAAAAGTAATCGATGATGAAAAAGAATATCTCCAACATATTATTTCCATCCAAATATTAATATCTGGGATAAATGGATTATTAAAATTAATCAATTATAATGGATCTGTTTATAAATTCCTAGATAATTTTATTAAAAAAATCGGAATTACATTTGAAATTATGCATAACATTTATACAGATACTGGAAATGAATTAACATAAATTGTTAAATTAAATAAAAAAAAATAAAATTATGAAATTACCAAAAGAACTAAAAAAAAAGAAGCTTGATTATAAAAAAGGATTGTTTTTAGATAAAAATGAATTGAAAGATCTGTTTGGAGAAAACTACGATGATTTTATTAAAATTTTAAGAAAGGACGCAAAAGACGCCGGAATTAATTTTAGGGAAGAATTTTAGGGAAGAATTTAGGGAAATAACAAAGCGATTAAAGATTAAAGATTCAAAAATCCTTAAAAACGGATAGTTCATAGTAGTGTGAACTATCGAAAATGTCAAAAGTATAAACAACACTCATTACACAAATGTAAGCCAAGGAAAAAAATGAACTTACACAAGTATAAACAAGCTAAAAAACAATATAAAAATATTAAAAATTAGTATTTCAAGACGCATAGAAAAATATGATTTAGTCACCTTAAAATATCAGATGTATGAATCGTAAATTTACATGATAAATCTGAGCTTATTACAAAAGCTTCACAATTAAAACCTCGTCCAAAAATGCGATAAACTGTGTAATGCACGATTGGATGCTGAAGAATTTAAAAACTAAAAATAATCCACTAATAAAAGGTTTAAATTTCTAAGAATCATAATCTTAACATATAATTAACTAAGGTTATGCTAACCTTAGCATAAATTTATAGAGGAAATTTGAGATTATTAAGACAAATCGTTTCATAAAAAAAGCCATACTTGAAAAATCATGGGAAAAGATAACTTAAATGAAGATGAGTGGTTCGAGAAAGGATTAAAGTTAAGTCGTCAGGAAAAATTTGAAGAGGCTCTTCAATGTTTTGAGAAAGTAATTGAATTGGATCCAGAAGATGTGGAAGCTTGGCTTCAAAAGGGATTAATGCTATATAATTTAAGAAGATATGAAGAAGCAATTGAGTGCTACAATACCACATTAGAGATTAACCCTGAGCATAAAGAGGCATGGTTCAGAAAAGGAATGGCTATAGGTGTTCTAGGAGATATAGAAGCAGCGATAAAATGTCATGAAAAAGCACTTGAAATAGACCCAGAATTCATTATTGCATGGGTTAGCAAAGGGATGGCTCTGGGGATGTTATATAACTACCAACAGTCGATTGAATGCTACAATAGAGCATTAGAACTCGACCCGAATTTTAAGATGACATGGGTAACTAAAGGTATGGCTCTAGTTAGTTTAGAGAAATATGAAGAAGCACTAGCGTGTTTTGAGAAGGCTCTTGAAATAGACCCGAAATATAAAGAAGCGTGGTATAACAAAGCATTTGCTTTCGAAGATTTAGGAATGCATGAAGAAGCAATTGCGTGCTATGATAAAGCGCTTGAGATTGATCCGAAAGATAAACTCATCTGGGATGATAAAGGTATGACCTTAGCAAAGTTAAAAAAATACGAAGAGGCAATTAAGTCATATGAGAAAGCGCTTGAAATAGACCCGAAATATAAAGAAGCGTGGTATAACAAAGCATTTGCTTTCGGAAATTTGGGAAAGTATGAAGAAGAAATCGTTTGTTATGAACAAATACTAAAAATTACCCCAGGTGAAGATGAGGCAGAATTCAATAAGCTTTTAGCATCAAGGAATTTGGTGATGCATTATGAAAGAGCGCTTGAAACTGATCCTAACTATAAAGTTAAGTGGGTTAATAAGGGAAAAGCTTTAGTTGATCTAGAGAAGTATGAAGAAGCAATTGAATCCTTTGAAAAAGCGCTAGAGATTGATCCTAAGGATAAATACGCATGGTTTAATAAAGGTTTATATTTCGAAGATTTAGAAAGGTATGAAGAAGCAATTGAGTGTTATGAGAAAGCGCTTGAAATCGACACGAAATATAAAGAAGCGTGGAACTTTAAAGGAACAAATTTAAAAAAAATAAAAAAATATGAGGGAGCACTTGAGTGTTATGAGAGAGCACTTGAGATT
>SDBT01019955.1_pt1 | contig 10493 bp, 10 predicted proteins | sample 2277101 | NCBI WGS metagenome assembly SDBT01 (sample SAMN10404973, study PRJNA504765) | marine sediment metagenome | isolation source: marine sediment core GS10_PC15, 103 cmbsf | place: Arctic Ocean: Southern Knipovich Ridge | collected 2010
TATCAACCAGCTGCGCAACCTTGCTATCCTCGGACACCATTTGTTTCAATTCAGGCTCTACCTCAATGGCTTCCTTTAAAGAAACAGGGCTGGCAGGATTATTAGGAATCAGCTTACAAATACGATCAACCTGGCCATAGGGCATCTGTTGAACACGCCCAACATCTCTAATGACAATCCGAGCCTGCATTTTACCGAAAGTGATAATTTGGGCCACCCGGTCTTGACCATATTTACCAGCCACATACTCAATAACTTCATCACGACGATCCTGACAAAAATCAATATCAAAGTCAGGCATTGAAACACGCTCAGGATTTAAGAAACGCTCAAAAATTAACTGGAACTGGATTGGGTTAATATCGGTAATTGTTAAGGACCAAGCCACAATTGAACCTGCACCGGATCCACGTCCAGGACCCACCGGAATATTTTGCCGCTTAGCCCATTGAATGAAATCAGCCACAATCAAAAAATAGCCCGAGTATCCCATTTTGTCGATCACAGCCAGTTCGTGATCAAGGCGTTTACTATAGCTTTTACGCAATTCATCTCGAGCAGATTCATCCATTTCATCTGTAAAAACTTGCGTGGTGAGACGCTGTTCGAGTCCTTGCAAAGATTGATCTCTAAGCTCTGCTGCTTCCCCCTTTGCGGTAAGATAGGGAGGTAATTTTGGCTCCACAGTCTCTAACATAAAGCTACAACGTTGCGCAATCAAAGATGTGTTCTCAATCGCCTCTGGAAGATCGGAAAATAATTTTTGCATTTCTTGTAAAGTTTTAAAGCGATGCTCTTCTGTCACGCGCCGACGGTCTTCTACACTAATATAGGTGCCTTCTGCAATGCACAACAAAGCATCGTGCGCTTCATGCATCTCTTTATCGAGGAAAAATGCTTCGTTGGTAGCCACAAGGGGTACATCACGTTTATAGGCGATATCAATTAGTCCCTCCTCAATCACCTGTTCCTCTGCAACCCCATGACGAGTCAGCTCAACATAAAGACGATCAGAAAAGGTACTCTTGAGAGCGACTAACAACTCATCGGCCGCCTCCCCTTTCCCTTGCTGCAGCAGTCGTCCAAGTCCCCCTTTAAGACCACCACTTAAAGCAATGAGACCGTGGTGATACTCCTCGATATCTGCAAAGGTAATATGCGGCAAGTCCCCTTTCTTTGCCCTCTCCCATTGCTGACTCAGTAACTTGGATAGATTAATGTAGCCCCGCTGAGTTTGAACCAACAAAGTTAATTCATCAAAAACATGCTGATTGAGAGGACGAAGTGGATGGTATCGCGGATCTTCTTTTCTAAGGGCAATAGCAACTTGAGCGCCCATAATGGGCTGAACACCAGTTTTTGCAGCTAATGTCGAAAATTCCATGGCTCCAAATAAATTTGCTGTATCTGTCAACGCTACCGCTGGCATACCATAATCTTTACAACGCTCAATTAAAGCAGGTATCTTAATAGCACCCTCAGCCAATGAATAGCTGGAATGGACACGCAAATGGATAAAGGAGTTAAATTCTTTTGACACACTCAACCTTTTCGGTTCACTACACGCCTTTGTTATGCAGAGTTTTGTATGCTTTGTAAATGGGTGTATTTGTGACAAGAGATATTATGACTGTAACCAAACTCTCACTGGACTAGCATTTTATAATGATTAAAAAAATTTTTTCAATGATGACAATAGGATGGCTACTGATAGCCAACTCCGTGGCAAACGACCAGACCCTCAACATCTATTGCTGGTATGAGTACATCCCCAAAGCTCTGATTGCGCAATTCGAGCAAGAAACTGGCATTAAAGTTAAGATAGATTATTACGATAACAACCAAAATCTTGAAATCCACCTGCTGACACGCAGCACAGGATACGACATTGTCTTCCCGAGCAGTCACCCATATATGGCTCGACAAGTCAAAAAAGGGCTCTATCAGAAGTTAGATAAAAGTAAACTCCCCAACCTGAGACACCTGGATCCACGTATTCTCAAGTTCCTTGAAACAGCCGATCCTAACCACGAATTTGCAGTACCCTATCTGTGGGGCATTACTGGCATTGCTTATAATGCCAACAGACTCAAAGAGATAATGCCTAACGCACCTACCGACAGCTGGGCAATCTTGTACAGGGAAGAAATCGTAAAGCAATTTGCCCCACACGGGGTTTACCTTCTCGATGAAGCTATTGATGTCTTTACCACCTCGCTAGCTTATTTGGGATTAGACCCTCATTCAGAAGAAAAGGCTTCATGGCAACAAGCTTTTAACTCGCTAAAAACCATTCGCCCTTTCATTCGACGTTTTGATAGCCACCGAGGTCACCAAGATCTAATCAATGGTGAGGTCGTCCTAATTCAAAGCTGGTCAGGTGATATAGCACTAGCTCGCCTACGCGCCCGCGAAGCCGGCAAGAACATACCAATTGCTTTTTCAGTTCCCATCGAAGGAAGTTCTATCGCAATCGATGTCATGGCAATTCCACAAAATGCCCCAAATCCAGATGCTGCCCACCAATTTATTAATTTTGTTATGCGCCCTGAAATCATTGCAATGGCAACTAATGAACTCGGCTATAGCAACGCCAATAAAGATTCACGACCTTTTGTGGATGATTTTCTACGCAATGATCCTAACATTTTTCCCGACGACCATATTTTTAAAAGGCTATTTATTTACACAACTCATTCCCTAAAGCAATATCGATATATCAATCGCTTAATGCTGAAATTAAAAACTTGGAAATAGGGACGAATAATACAGAATTAAAAAGGAAAATCATGTGCCTAGATACAAGCTCGACCTAGAGAGCAAAAGCTGAAGAGCTACTTTATTTTTTCCACCATTAGGTACAATAAGGTTGGCATGCAGTTTGCTTGGTTCGACATATTTTTTGTACATTGGCGCAACTGTGTTTAGGTATTGTTCACTAATCGATGATAACGTCCGACCACGTTGCTCCATATCACGTGCTATCCTCCTTAATAATCGATGTTCTTCTGAAACATCTATAAAAATCTTTATATCAAGCAAATCCCGCAATTCAGGGTGTGTGAAAAGTAGAATGCCTTCGACAAGAATAATTTTTCGTGGTTCTATTTTTTCTGTTTGTGGTTTTCTAACGTGAGTTTTAAAATCGTATATAGGCCTTTCGATTGTTTGACCGTTCATCAACGATTCTAAGTGTCTTATAAACAATTCAAAATCTATTGCTTCTGGTGCATCAAAATTCTGATTATCTCTATCCTCAAGTGTCAAATGCGACAAGTCTCGATAATAAGAGTCTAGGGAAAAAACTGTTACGTTACCTGTTAGTGACTCTGCAATCTCCTTAGCTAGGGTTGTTTTACCACTGCCACTACCTCCAGCAATTCCAATTACCAAGGGTTTGTTCGCCAACGTTGGTGATACATATACACAAGTTAGAATGCCTAATAAGGCAACAGTTTTTGTTACTATATTCATTCAAATCTAATCTCTTAAAGGTGTTATGGATGAAATTGATGAGCTCATTCTAACGAGTCCCGGAACGTTTCACAACACCCATCGAATACAAATAGGTTGCACTTCACTTTTTAATCATACCAACAAAACGCTATAAATTTGACGCTTATGGCATCTATATGCTATGAATAACGATATTGAATTGGAATTGGACCTTATATGGCAAAAGAAGAGTTACTTGAATTTTCGGGAAAAGTAGTTGAACTACTTCCCAATGCAATGTTTCGTGTAGAATTGGAAAATGGGCATATCATTCTCGCTCACACCTCAGGTCGCATGAGAAAAAACCGCATACGAGTGTTGGTCAGCGACAAGGTTACTGTCGAAATGACGCCGTATGATCTCACCAAAGGTAGAATCACCTTTAGAGAAAAGTAGAAGTAGCAAAAATCATTTGAGCTAAATTATCAATGTCTAAGGCGCAAACACCTTCCCCACAACACTTCGGGAACTGTCCTACATGCAAAAAAGTGGCGGTTCAACTTTACCGTCCTTTCTGTTCGGCCAGATGCCAACAAGTTGATCTAGGGCACTGGTTAACAGAAACGTATGTCATCCAAACTGATGATGCCCAAGAAGATCAGCTATAAACACCAACCTTTACAAATTACGTTATCCAGACATCTCACTAAAAAAGTCATAAATCAATAAAAAATCCCGCATCTAAGATACGGGACTCAACCATGAAATTGAAAAATTAAGAGTCTGCCTCTTCATAGGTATCATCTTCAATAGTAGGGGTAGTCTCACCTGCAATAGAGATCGCGTCCTCTGAATCCGCTGATTCTAGTGATTCTTCAGCAGCCAAAGTAGCACTTGATAAACCAGCAAGCATAAGAGCAAGAGCTAATGATTTTTTTAACATAATTATTTCTCCCTTTTTATAAAAACGTTCTCCATTGTGGAGTCACTTCATTGAGTGTTCACCAAATAATCCGTTGATGCAAGAAAAAAATGTAAACACACATAATTATCCTTGATAGCCTCACTCCGTATTTACAAAAGCCTAAGCCCTAAGTAGGTGAATGAAATTAAAGTTAAAATTTAAATAAAATTTTCCTTGTTTTTCACACACTTATTAGCTAACATCAAGGCATGTGAATTGACAAAGAGGCGTGTCTGAGACCTAGGCTGGTTTGATTAAAACTTTGCACACTCTCTTTCGCTAATGGTTAACTTGTCAAGGAAAAATATGCTGGCCATCAAATTCTAACCACTGGCCACAAGATAATGCCTTGACAAATGTAGAATTTTACTTTAACTAATACTATATACTTATGAGTATAGAATATTAGTAAGATACATTTTGTATCTGTGGTTAGGTAAAATAGTAGGAGCGTTTGAAATGACAGCAGATAAGCAGGGCAATCTTCAGGATGTCTTTCTTAATCATTTAAGAAAAGAAAAAGCACCGGTTACAATATTTTTGGTAAATGGCGTAAAATTGCAAGGGATTCTCACTTGGTTTGATAATTTCTCGGTATTATTGCGTCGTGATGGACACTCGCAGCTTGTTTATAAAAGTGCCATTTCAACCGTAATGCCACTCAACCCCGTCAAACTTTTCGAAAGTGATGAGGATGAGGACATTGATTTAGATTCTTCCGACATCTAATTAGATGGGGGTGTAGTGGAGCAAACTTACGATTCACTCACTCCTACTCTTATTCTTCACCCCGATTTGAGAGCTGTAAAAAATCAGCAAAAATCTTCTTATGATCCTGCATTCCAGCTGGAAGAAGCAATTGGATTAGCTCAAGCGATTAAACTACAAGTTGTTTATTCAGAAATTATTGCCTTGCGGCAAATCAGGCCCTCGACCCTATTTGGATCGGGAATCATTGAAAGATACAAAGGTTATATTACCCATGAAGCAATTAAGCTGGTCATTCTTGATTGTGCCTTAACACCTATTCAACAACGTAATCTCGAGCGGAAGTGGAAATGTAAGGTTATTGATCGAACTAGCTTAATTCTAGAAATCTTTGCTGCAAGAGCGCGTACCTCTGAGGGAAAACTACAAGTTGAACTTGCCGCACTCACTTACCAACGGAGCCGTCTTGTGCGCTCTTGGACCCACCTGGAACGACAACGTGGCGGTCTTGGCTTCGTTGGTGGACCAGGAGAAACCCAACTAGAAGTTGATCGTCGGCTTATAGACAATCGTATTATGAGCTTAAAGAAGCAGCTTCATACTGTTAAACGCACCCGTGAACTCCATAGACACTCCAGGCGCTCTGTCCCTTACCCTATTGTTGCTCTGGTAGGTTATACAAACTCTGGGAAATCAACCTTGTTCAATGCCTTAACCCACTCAAACGTCATGGCAAAGGACATCTTATTTGCAACCCTTGATCCCACCATGCGTTCACTCAAGCTCCCATCTGGTCGCACAGCTATTTTATCAGACACGGTGGGGTTTATATCAGACCTTCCCACACAACTTGTCATGGCTTTTCGAGCTACTTTAGAAGAGGTCAAAGAAGCAGATCTTCTCCTTCACATCCGAGATATAGCCCATCCTCAAACTGATCTGCAGCAACAAGAAGTTAACCATATTCTCCATGAGCTCGGCATCAAGGAGACCATGCAAGAAAATACCATTGAAGTGTTAAATAAAATTGATCTGCTTTCTGACGAAGATCAGGAGCAGTTAAAGGTAAAGCGAAAATCCATTCCTATCTCAGCACTGCAGCAACATGGCCTCTCGTACTTACTCAATGCAATTGAAAATTTTATGCGTCACAATGAAATTATCTCGCAATTTAAACTTAATCTCACTGACGGTGCCGCAATTGCCTGGTTATATGATCATGGGGAGATTTTATCTCGCAAAGATCGTGGTCTACAAACTTCAATTTCAGTACAAATGAGCGTAGCAAATACCCAAAAATTCAAAAGTAAGTTTTTGGATCTTGCATAACAGTGCTACCTTTTTTGTACTACCACCTTATGTTTTGGCGTAATAATCCCTGCCGACACCACCATCTTTATACCATCTTCTACAGACATATCTAAAATTTGGATATCTTGACGGGGCATAAAAATTAAAAATCCAGAGGTCGGATTTGGAGTTGTGGGCACAAATACATTGATAACTTCATCTGCCGTGTCTTCTTGAACTTCACCTTTTGTCGTGCCGGTCACAAATCCTAAAGCCCAAATACCTGTGCGAGGATATTCTACCAAAACCACCTGACGAAAAGTCATTGAATCCCTACTTAAAACGGTTTCAAAAATTTGTTTTATCGCGCTATAAATACTGCGCACAATGGGCATTTTCTCAACCACTCGCTCCCCAACACGGATTACAAGACGTCCCAAAAATCCCGCAGCCAAAGCTCCTATAATAGTGAGCCCAACGCCTACAATAATCAAACCAAGCCCAGGTATATCAAAAGGTAGGTAATGCTTTAAAGCATATTGCTCAGGAATAAGAGGCTTAACTAGATTGTCTACAAAATTTACAACAACCCATACAAAATAAAGGGTTAATGCAATTGGTGCTGTGACTAAGACCCCAGCTAGAAAGTATCCACGTACTTTACCCCAAAAACCAGAATCATGTTTTTTATCGTCTTTTGGCATATTAAATTTCCTCTCTAAACCACCACCATACTAACAAAGCAGTAACAAATTAGCCAGCAAGCTCTTGCTTGTGGTAAAATGGAATACAATGTAATCAAGCCACCACACAAGGGACCTGAGTTTCATGAAAATTATTATCTGCGGGGCGGGTAATGTTGGATTTAGTATCGCCACCTATTTGGAAAAATATGACCATGATATTGTCATCATTGATAGTTCCCCCGATCTTGTCAGCCGAATCAGTGACCGTCATGATATTCAGGGCATATGTGGCTTCGCCTCAGAACCAGATGTCTTAATACAAGCTGGTGCACACGAAGCTGATATGCTCATTGCGGTCACACGCAGTGATGAAGTCAATATGGTAGCGTGTGAAGTAGCCCATGCCCTTTTTAATGTTCCAACAAAAATCGCACGTATTCGTAATCAATCCTATTTAGCCCCACAATGGGTGCATTTGTTTGATGATTCAAACCTTAGTGTTGATGTTACTATTTCACCTGAAACTGAGGTAGCAAAGTCTATTCAACGCAGCCTTTTAATTGCAGGCGCTCACCGAGTCATCCCTTTAGCAGGCAATGCTGTTGATATTATTGGGGTCAAATGTACATCTGAAACGCCTATTGTTAATACTCCACTAACCCATATAACCAGCCTATTTCCTGACGCAGAGTTACGTATTGTTGCTATTTATCGCTCACTCCAAGCTTTTATCCCAGATGATAAAACTGTGCTCCTAGCAGGCGATGAAGTTTTATTTGCCGTAAACCACGAGAAAGTATACCAAGCCCTACAAGCATTCGGCCTTTATGAAAATGAAAAAAGACGCATTATAATCCTAGGCGCTGGTAATATCGGATTATACCTAGCTCAACAAATTGAAGAACTACTCCCTGAGCTTGATGTGCGAATCATCGAGAAGTCTCGAGAGCGAGCCCTATTTATCTCTAAGCATTTAACAGAAACAGTTATTTTACACGGTGACGCCCTGGATGGAGAGGTGTTAGAAGAAGCAGGTGTAGAATCAACAGAGACCGTAATTGCTGTCACTGAAGATGATAAAGTCAACACTCTGGCCTCCCTCTTGGCAAAACGTTATGGAGCCAAACGGGCCAGAGCACTCATTAGCAATCCAACTTCACGCCCTCTGGTAACATCCCTTGGCATTGACTCTATAATTGATCCTCGTGAAATCACGGTTTCTAGTATTTTACGACATGTACGTCGTGGTTATATTCGCTCTGTCCAAACCCTCTTAGAAGGGTTTGCCGAAGTTTTTGAGGCAGAAATTCAAGAACATTCGCGCCTTTCTGGTGCCACTTTATTAGATATTGAGATTCCAGGAAAAGTACGCATAGCAGCAGTTGTGCGGAGTAACGAAGTGATCATTCCGACCACCGCCACCACGTTGCAGCTAAACGATAAAATAGTCCTGATTGTCACCAGTGACTCCATCTCAGATATTGAAAAATTGTTTACGGCACGCTTGGGATATCTTGTCTGAAGGCTCAGGCGCTCTAAAACATAATTAATGACGTCATTTTTTATAAGTAGCTACCAAAAATAGCCCCCTATAATGTTGACTTGTTACAGTACGTGAATAATAATAGGTGTATTAACTTAAATCTCAAGTAGGTATGCAAAATGTTCAGGTACGCGCTAAATGACTTAAAACAATGGGTTAACAGCAAGTCTCGTAAGCCTTTGGTTGTTCGTGGTGCACGGCAGGTAGGAAAAACTTGGTTAGTACGCGAGCTGGCACGTTCGAGTAAGCTAGATTTAATTGAAATAAATTTCGAGCTAGACCCAGCAAAAAAAGCATTGTTTGAGGAAAATGATCCCGCGAAAGTGTTAATTGCCCTAGAGATAAGCCAGGGAAAGAGAATTAACGTTAATAATACACTGTTATTTTTAGATGAAATCCAAGCATTTCCATTGATGTTAGCCAAGCTCAGGTGGTTTAAAGAATTGATGCCAGAGCTAGCCGTTGTTGTTGCTGGCTCTTTGTTAGAATTTGTGCTAGATGAACATGATTTTTCCATGCCTGTGGGTAGAATTTCATATTTTCATTTAGAGCCATTATCTTTTGATGAATTTTTACATGCTAAAAATCAGCAAATGTTGAATTTTTTGCAGGAATATAACTGGGAAGAAATACCACCAGCCATACATCAGCAAGCCCTAGCCTATTTACAAGAATACATTGTAGTTGGCGGTTTGCCGGCAGCTGTTGAATGCTGGCTAGAGCAAAAGTCATTGGTCGCGGTTCAGCAAACCCATCATGATATTTTAACCACCTACCGTGATGATTTTGTACGTTATAAGGGCAGGTACGACACACAATTTTTTGATGACATTTTTAATTATGTACCTAAAAATATCGGCAACAAAGTAGTTTACAGCCATATCAACAGAAATGCCCAGGTAGCTACTTTAAAGCAAATATTTATGCTAATCACAAAAGCACGTATTATTCATAGAATTCAAGCAAGTTTTGCTAATGGCACACCTCTATCTGCTGAGGTAAATAATAAATACAACAAAGCTATTTCTTTGGATGTTGGCTTAATGAACAGTATTTTAGGTGTAAAACTACATGATTTTAAATCAGTTACTGACATTGATTTTATCAATAAGGGATCTATTGCTGAACAGGTAGTGGGACAACTCCTAAGAACAATAGATCCTTACTATATAGAACCTACATTATATTATTGGCAACGCAATCAACCAGGTAGCAATGCTGAGATTGATTATCTTATTCAGCATAATTCAACAATTATACCAATAGAGGTAAAAGCAGGCAGTAGGGGATCTATGCAATCTTTACATTTATTTATGAAATTAAAAAAATTATCCACCGCAGTTCGCCTTAGCTCGAACACACCAAGTAAAATGGCAGTAGAAACAAAAATATCCAGCGGTGAGGTGGTGAAATATGAACTATTATCTTTACCTATATATATGATCGGACAGTTGAATCGATTGTTGGATTTGCATTTTGGGGTTGCTGCCCGAAGCTAGCTCGTCTCATGTTCAATAACAGTTGAATTAGCCAACAGTCTTAGCGCCTATTATAAAGCACCTTAACCTATTTTAAAGACTATTATAACAGGCTTAATTTTGGCTATCTTAGAGAAATCTTTTTGTAGCAACAGCTTTACCTGAACCAGTTTTGAAATATTTTTCCAGCTCCAATGCTTTTTCTTTGGTTGCCACGGCCACATAACTTTTAAGCTTCGCTGGCAAAAATTTTGAGGTTGAAGGCACCTATCCGTCCTTATGGTCCTTAAAGCGCTGTTTCAGATCGCCACTAAATCCAACGTAAATGTGATTATTTGATAGCTCTAAAAAGTAAACGTACCACATAGTTAATCCCCCTCCCTACGCTA
>SDBT01019956.1_pt1 | contig 10492 bp, 11 predicted proteins | sample 2277101 | NCBI WGS metagenome assembly SDBT01 (sample SAMN10404973, study PRJNA504765) | marine sediment metagenome | isolation source: marine sediment core GS10_PC15, 103 cmbsf | place: Arctic Ocean: Southern Knipovich Ridge | collected 2010
CAAGCTATTCCATCCACAACTCCCGTTCCAGGTCCCGCCAGACTTCCATTCTCATGCTGCTGTGCATGAACAGGTCTTTGTAGTAGGGATCGTTTTTCTTGTACTCCTCATAAGGTCCCTGGTAGTCGGCGCGCCTTTCCTTGTAAGCCTCGAAAGCCGAGAGGCTGTCGTACTCCCAGACGACGAAATACCGTCCCGATTCCTCTCCGGCAATGGTCTTTACGAAATAGCGGACGCTCTTCCACTCCTTGAAGAGCTCCCGATGATCGTTGACCCACTTCAACCAGCGGTGCATTGCCTCTTCCTGCTGTTTTTCCTTGCCCTGCTGCACGTGCCAGCTTTCGACTTCGAATACCGCCATGATTTGCTCCTAAACGAGTCGGGCCTTGCCCAACTCACTTCCGTATCGGTTCACGATCTCGCGGATTCTCCGCTGGGAGGGTTCGTCTTGACCCTCTGTCGAAGAGGGATGAACTTTGGTGAGAGCAAAGCCGGTCACCATGGCTCCGCCGGCCAGCAAGAACGTTCTTCTGGAACGAGGTTCGCCTCGCACCACATCTCTTTTTCGTTTGCGTCTACCATCCATAAACTCCTCCTTGATAAGGATTTGAAATCGATTCCGACTATAATTGCCGCCCTCCATGAAATCAAGGTAGCTGATTTCAAGGGAATCTGTGGAACCCTTCATCGGTCTCCGGACCTTTCTGTCCTATATTGGAAGTAGCAACACGACCCAACGACCCGCACTGCGGAAAACCAAGCGGGGCACGGAAGGAGGTACCCGTGATGAACACGGAAAGCACTGCAGACAAGAAGATCTTCCGCCGAGGAGCCGCCAACAAAGCAGCCGAGCATTCAAGCAAGAAGCAGCGCAACCCTCGTCGCAGGCCGATGGACGTGGGTTGTATAACCGAGCAAACCCGCCCCCTGTCCGATAATCTCCGGCGACGCGTCATCGGACAAGAGAATGCCGTCGAGGCGGTGACCTGCTCTTTCTCTCGAGTTCTCGCCGGGCTGCGAGATCCTACCCGCCCTGCACTTTCTTTGTTGCTTACCGGTCCGACCGGCGTCGGCAAGACGGAAACGGCTCGAGCTCTTGCCGAAACCCTGTTCGGATGGGAGCAGGCCTTGACCCGAGTCAATTGCGAGGAGTTCTCCCACAGCCACGAGCTGGCCAAGCTTCTGGGAGCGCCTCCCGGATACATCGGCCACCAAGTCGAGCCTTTGCTCAGCCAGCGTCGGATCGACGAGCCCCATCGAAGGGCTCGCCTAGAGCGCAGCGGAATGGTGAGTGAGCCCGACGGCGCGCTCTATCGACGCTTTCCGCCCGATCAGAAAAAGCAGCTTTCCATCATCCTCTTCGACGAGATCGAGAAGGCCCATCCGGCATTGTGGAACGCGATGCTTGGCATTCTCGAAGGCGGCACCCTGACCCTGGGCGACAACCGAACGACCGACTTCACCGGCTCCATTGTGGTGATGACTTCCAATGTGGGAAGCCACGAGATGAGCGAGGCTTTGAGTCGGAGGCGGGTCGGTTTCCACAGCGAAGAAGAGCACCACCAGCGGCAATCGAAGGAGGTTCGACAGGTGGCCCTGTCCGCGGCACGCAAAGAATTTCCACTCGAATTTCTCAACCGTTTCGACGAGATTCTGGTTTTCTCCCCGCTCGAGAACGAGCACTTGAAGAGCATCTTTGACAAGTTTCTGAGCGAGATTCATACCCGGGCCATCAACCAGGCCGGGGTTCCTTTGCTGATCAAAGTGAGCCCCGAGGCCAGAAATCATATTCTGGAGCGAGGGACGGATCTCGTCTTCGGAGCCCGTCCACTTCGTCGGGCCATGGAGGTCGAGCTCGTCGATCCTCTCTCTCGACTGATTGCTTCCCAGAAGTTGAGCCCCGGGGATGTCGTCGAAGTTGAGCGAGAAGGAGAGCGGCTCGAATTCTACCGGAACGAAGACACCCGTACAGCCCTGATCGCTTGAAACGGATCATGAGCTCGGCTTATGATCGCACCCCTCTAACCACCTGAGGAGGGGACGAAATGTCGATATCAGATGCCATGGTGCAGGAGTTCTTGCAGGAGAGCGCTACAACAAGGAAGTATCTCCGGTTGCAAAACGTGCCGCTCCCGTCCATCTACGGACCCTCGGCGGACGAGCGATAGCAACCGCCTGCACCATGTATCGAAGCGGCCCACCGGGAACGATCGTGTCGAAGGGATAGCAGGTCACCAGAGTCAGCGAGTCGACTCTGGTGGGATCGAGTGCCTGGGTTTGAGTGTGATGAGCGACGCTCGTCGCCTGGACTCGATAGTGCCTTGCCCCGCCATCCTGCCGGAAGGTTGACCGGCAGCGGCTTGGTCTCCGGAAGCTCACCGACCGGCGCAGTGGGCGTCACATCCACCGCAACCAGGCTCGTATACTTGGAGACGAGGTGGTGTCGCAGGCCGAGCTCGATGATTGCCGGCCGTACCTCTTCTTCGGAAGCGCCGTCGCTCAAGCGGTCCATGAGGGATGCGATCTTCTTGCGCGCCCAAAGCTTGTCCAGACCGATGCGCTGCGCGCCGCCTTTGAGAGCAAGATCCTGTTGCCAGGGAACTTCGGCCCGAGAACCGGATAAGGTGACCGCACCGAGATCGTCTCCGAAGGCGGTAAGCCGTGCCGCCACCAGAAGCGGCTCTCCCTGGTAGAGATCGGGTAGCCGCTCGGGCCAGGCTTCCACATCCGGGCAAGCCCAGTCCAAACGGATATTGCGGAGGACCGGTGACTCCAGCTTTCGGAAAAGGCGGATCATTTCCTCCTCCACCTCGGCCAGGTTGCCAATGGTGGTGAAGGTGCCACGACCGAACTGGGCTGCTTTTCGCATGAAGTGCGAGTTGGGCGCCGAGCCGATGCCCACCGTGAACAAGCGGCTCGCTCCCAGATGCTCTCGTATGTACTCGAAGAGACGGCGTTCGTTTCCCACACTGCCGTCGGTGATGAAGATGACTTGCCGAACGCGTTGGCCGAGCTCACCCCCGTAGATCTCACCCCCGTCGAGCGCCAGCTGCAGAGCGGACATCATCTCGGTGCCGCCGTTGGCCCGAAGCGCACCCACGTGGCGTTTGGCGGTCTCCAGGTGGCCCGACTCGGCGGCTAGGCTGTTGGGGAACAGGCGATGAGCTCGGTTGTTGAACTCGATGATATTGAATGCGTCTTCGGGCCGGAGCCGCTCCAGAGCCACCAGAAGGGCCTTTCTCGCCTGGCGGATCGATGCCCCAGCCATGGAACCCGACGTGTCGATGATGAAAAGGGTCTCCCGGGGCAGGCGGCCGACCTCACCGGGCCCGCCTTCGGGGGGCATCATCATTAACAAAATATATTTGTCCTCGGCCATCATCTGAGTGAAGAGCGCGACGCGAGGTGCCGCGCTGGGCTCGATTTCCCACTCCAGAACGAAGTCACGGTCGGCCGGAACCGCGCCGTTGTCGAGGGTCAAGCTCCGGCGGGTAAGCTCCTGGCTCACCACCCGGAGCCGGTGAGACGGACTCTCGACCCTTCGAAGCGGCAGGCCGGCGTCGAGCTCAATTCTTATCGTCACCGGATTGACGAGACTGTCTTCCGAGTGATCGAGGGGAGGAGTGACGCGCTCCGCGTCCGGGACTTCGGTGGTGTTGATTCCCCAGCCGGTTCCGTCGAAGCCCGCCACCTCGATTAACCCGGGGATGTAACGGGGCGCCACCACCATGGGAAACCGCAAGTGGAAACGTCCTTGCTCGTAGCGAATGTCTTCCTGGTACTCGATCTCGATTTCGATGGTCTCACCGGGTCCGATGTTGGCCACGGAAGTCGTGAAGATGTTGGGTCGCTCCTGCTCGAGAAGGGACGCTTTCTTGCCTTCCTGCTTGGCCGCTTCGAATATCTGCTTCGCCTCTTCGCGTTCCTTGATCTGTCCCTCGATCATCCGCTCTCCGATTTTCATGCGCATTTGATCTACCGCCGCCGTCTCGGGCAAGGGGAAGACGTAAACTCCTTCCACCCACTGGCCGGTGGGGTTGTGGAACCGCTGCGTGATTCTGGCCCGCGCGATCATTCCCGAGATTTGGAAAACTACTTCGGTGTGGAGTGTGGGAGCGGGAAGGTACGCGTCGGGAAAATCGGTCGCAAGCAGCAAGCTGCCGGCGCTTGTCTCGTGAAGCGCCACCGGCTCTCCCAGAGCATCCACCCCGGAGATGGCGATGGCCACCGCAGGGGAGGACAAAACAACCGTTGCCAACAGCAGAAGAGTTCTATGAGCTCTCCTTCTCATTCCGGCGGTTTGGTGGCGGTGGTGGACGACGAGGAGAGTATCCGCGATACCGTTGGTTTCGCCCTCCGGCGCGAGGGCTACAAAGTCGAGACTTATGCCGATGGGCTAGACGCCTGGGAGGCCTTTCTGAGAAACCTTCCCGACCTCGCGGTACTGGATATCGTCTTGCCGCGCATGGATGGGCTGGAGCTTTGCCGCAAGATCAGTCGGGACCGTCATCTGCCGATCAAGACCTGGTTCAGGCAGGACCTCTTCAGCTGGATCTCGATCGTTATCAACTGATCTGGAACCGCGAGGTCGTTCCCCTGACCGTTACCGAGTTTCTCATTCTTCATGCGCTGGCGGCTCGCCCCGGACACGTCAAATCCCGTGCCCAGCTCATGGAAGAGGCTTACCCGAACGATGCTTACGTGAGTGAGCGGACCATTGACAGCCATATCAAGCGTTTGCGCGCCAAGCTTGCCCGGATCGAGTCCGACTTCGATGCCATCGAGACCGTTTACGGACTGGGCTATCGATTCCGCGAAAACCCATGAGACGGTTTCTGTCGCGGATTTCCATTCGCTAACTCGCCTTCAATGTCCTGCTCGTTTTTTTGCCCGCTTCCGGCATTTTTTATCTCGATATTTACGAGAACCAGCTCCTTCGCGCTCTGGAGCGGTCCATGGTGCAACAGGGACGGCTGCTGGCTGCGGTGCTTACCGATCGAGGTCCTCTGACCTCGGCGGAAGCCCGGCGGATCCTTGTTCCTCTCGATCAGTGCACCCAGGCACGGCTTCGGGTGGTGGATTCGAGTGGTTGGCTACTGGCGGACTCGGCACGTCTCGGTCCCTTGCGAGAAGGAGGTGAGCAAGCCTCACCGGTGATGACGAGCACCCGGGAAAACTGGGTCTACCGGTTGGGAGCGAGCGCCTATCGTCTGCTCAGCGGCTTTTTCAACTCAGCCGAGTCGCCTGCGGTTCCCGAAGAATTTTACTCTTCCGAGACTCCTTTGCGAGGCCGCGAGATTCTTGCGGCACTGGACGGTCGCTATGGCGCCGCCACGCGTCTCATCGGAGGCCAACGCTCGGTGACCCTCTACAGTGCCATCCCGGTGAGAAACGAGGGCCGTGTCGTGGGTGCGGTGCTCGTCTCCAAGTCGACCGCCGAGCTCCACCGGGACCTGGATGAAGTGCGTCTCGCCATCTTTCAGGTATTTCTCGCCTCAATCGCCGTCGCGGTGGTCCTGAGTCTCGTCGTATCGACGACCATTGCTCGCCCGCTGCGGCAGCTTCGGAAGCAGGCGACGGCCCTCGTCGACCGGCGCGGCCGCCTCAAAGGCCGTTTTCGCGGCTCCAATCGCCTCGACGAGCTCGGGGATCTGGCCCGGTCTCTCGAGGAGCTTTCCAGGCGGTTGGAAGAAAACATCGGCTTCATCGAATCCTTTGCCGCCGACGTCTCTCATGAGTTCAGGAATCCACTGGCGTCCATCCGCAATGCCACTGAGATTCTCTCGCAGGTCGAGGACCCCGAAGAGAGACGTCACTTTCTCGACGTGGCTCAATCCGAGGTGGCCCGCATGGAATCCCTCCTCTCCGCGGTCCGCGAGATTACCTGGATCGATGCCCAGCTCGATGAGGAAGAAAAGTCCAACGTTTCTTTGAAGGAGATTTTGAACGGTGTGGCAAAGGCCATGAGCTCGAGGAGTCCGGACAACGTCTCTCTTTCCCTGGAGCTTCCGCAACGAGACGTCACCGTTCGTGCCTCTCCCGAAAGGCTGGTACAGGTGTTCGAGAACCTGGTCGACAACGCGGTGAGTTTCTCGCCCCCGAACGGCGAGGTGGCGATAAGTCTGAATCTAGAAGACGCCCAGGCCACGGTAACGGTTCGCGACCGAGGCCCGGGGATCCCGGCCGAGCACATGAACCGCATTTTTCATCGCTTCTTTTCCTACCGGCTTGTAAGCGAACCCAAGGGCTCGTCGAACAAGATCAAGCACACCGGTCTTGGCCTCGCTATCGCGAAGGCCATCGTGGAAGGCTACGGGGGCCGGATTTCCGCTGAAAGCGGACCGGAGGGCGGCGCGACCTTTAGAGTGCAACTGCCTGTTTGAATTATCACAGGAACTCGACGCGCGCAGCTGGGGTGCTTTCCCCACAGTGAGTCTCCTCCCTGGCTGTTGGATTCCCTTCAAAGGTCTGCGAATAAAGAGCTTCTACGTTGGCCCTCTTTCTCTCTAAAGGCATGAATCTTGCAACGATGACTTGTAAAAAGTTACGGGCCGCTTGGAAGGAGGTAGCATCATGAGTCCTCAGGCTGAATCTGCTGCGGCAGGAAGCGCCGCCCGCGGTACCCCGACGCAAGAGGTCCTGACTGAGTTCATCCTGTCTTTGGTTCAAGCTTTCCTTCGCACCGGCTATTACCTTCCCGATCACCCGCAGGCGAAAAAAGCAAAGGTGGGGCTCTACAGTCGTTTCATGAGCCTCTTTACCGGTCGGCACGAGCTCAGTTTCATGGTCCAGGAGATGGGGGAGACGCGAAACATCCTGGTCGACGGGCCGCTTCCCGAGACGCAAAGGCTCAGCACGCTCATGACCAGGGGCATGGCGGAAGTCTACGTCCCCCGGCTCTCCAAGTTCCTCGAGCGCAAGGATCTGGTCAGTCTCACCCTCAAGGAGACAATGAGCGAAGAAGAGTTCTCTTTCTTCATCGACGTGATGGGTGAGCCTTCGTTCGCCACCCTGGACGCTACCACCAAGGCTCAATTCATAAACCAGCTGCGCGAGAAGCAGATCACGCATATCTCCTTCGTCTTCAACGAAGATCTAGTCACCGAGGACAGAAAGCTCCCCTGGAGAGCCCAGCTTTCCATCTCGCGTCTCAAGAAAGATCTCAAAGTCCTCCCCATGTTTCAGAGCCTCGATGAGGAGGGTTTTCGCTCGCTCCGCAAACAAGTCATCCGAGACGTTCTGCGGCCGATCAACAGCCCCGATTTGATGTCGGCTCTACTCCTGAACAGCGACCTGGCCGGCACCAAAGAAGTGCCCGCCGGGGAGATAGAAGACGAAATCGTGGCCTACGTTTCTGAAAAAAATCTGGTGGCAACCGGAGTCGCAGCCTTGGAAGCGCACCTGGCCACCACCGAGGGTCGTGACCGGGAAGGAAGACAACGGGCTCTGCACAAGTTCTACCGGCGTCTTCGAACCAGCGATGCGGAAGGGGTACACGAGCTCATCCGGGTCTTCCTCGAAAAAGATATTATCGACTTGCAATCCTTGCCCGAAGATCTGCAGAAGCAGATTATCGTCGAGCAAGAGACGGACCGCTATCTCGAGGAACGAGCCCAGATACTCAAGTTCTTCGAGGGTTCCCAATCGGCCGATTCTTACCGTGCGCGGGCCGGTTTTTTCTTTCGCGTCATTCCAGAGCTCATCCGGCGGAGCCTTTTCGACGAAGTCCTGGTGCTGGTCACCATGCTTCGTGGGCACGCTGCTTTGAGAGACGTTCGGTCTGCCACCGCTTCCGAGTTGCTGCAGAAGATCAGCAGCGGGCCGATCGGGGTCTCGCTCAAAGAAGCCTTTCTCCACAGCAAGAAAGAAGATCGCATCGCCCTCGATCCCCTCTTTCTAACCCTCGGAGTCGACGGGCTGCTCCACTTGATCGATATTCTCATCGAGACCGAAGACACCTGGGTCCGCAAGAACGCCTGTGAGATCGTCTTGCGCCTGGGCCCGGATGCGGAGAGACTTCTCCTCGCGGCGCTGTGTAGCGGAAAACTGCCTGTGGGCGCTATGGCGGAGATCCTCATGGTTTTCGGTGAAATCGAATGCCAGTCGGGAACCGTGTACAAGCTGCTTCAGCAGTATCTGAAACACAAAGAGCCCAAAATCCGCGCGGAAGCTGTATGGGCACTGTGCCGGATCCGGGGAGAGGAAGAGAATGCGCTCTTCCTCCAGCTACTCGACGATCCAGAGATGGAAGTGAAGGAACGTGCCATTCGTTGCCTTCGCCACATCAAGAGCCGCGACGCACTTCCCAGTTTCATGGAGATTCTACGGCAGGCCGAAAAAAATCCGGAGCTCGAGCCGCTGGAGATCAAAGTCTACCGGGCGCTTGCCGAGTTTCCCGATGCCGAGATCGAGTCCGGTGTGAAAACGGAAACCTTCCTGATCAATCTGTTGAAAGAGGCTTATCCCAAAGGTTTGCGCGCCATGCTTCAACGCGGTGAACATCGTCAGATGAGCGGGCGAGTTTTCATGACCATTTGCGAGACTCTGGGTGCCATGGGGGGGCAAGATTCGGTGGAGATTCTCAAAGACCTCAGCAAACGAGTGCGTGAGCCGGGTCGGCAGAGGCTGCAAAAGGCGGTTCACCACATCGAGTCCAGACTTTCACCGGAAGCTCCAGAGCACTCGAAAGAGCCGGCCCCAGCAGCGGCCCACTAAAATGAAGAGAGGCCGAATCCAGGCTCTATCCCCGATCCCAACTTCACGGTTTGAACCGACTCTGTGCGCGGTAAAGTGCCACGAAGATCGTAGCGCGGCGGCTCCCACTCCCACTCGGGTATTTGAATCCTGGCAAGGATGCAAGTCCAGAAATCGTGCGTCCTTTTGTTTTCGTAGCCGTAATCCAGCAGATCGAGGGTCAAAGCAGCCATGACGATCTCGGAGATACGCCTTTGCTCCTCGATCGTGTGGGGCACGAATTGGAGCCCCAGACCGGCGGGCATGACGAGATCGTTCCACTTGGACTGCTGTGAATAGCGAGCCACGACCGCTTGCAGGGGTACCGGAAAGAGCATCCCGGGAGTGGCAATCTCGATCTCGATACGGGAGCCTTTTTGTAGAACGAGCTCGGTTGCTACGAAAGCACCGTTGTTGTTGAGGTCAAATAAATACCCGTCGTCGAGTGAGAGATTTTGCCATTGCGTATGGCGCCGGCCGGCGGCGAGGAGTCGAACTTGAGTGGCTCGTTCCAGTCGCACCCGGGGCTGTGCTCGACGCTCGATCGCTGACTGTTGGCTCAATGACATTTGCTCCGGTTGGGGTGATGCAAAAATGATTCCGACTCCTGAGCCGGTCTGGATTGTTGCATCTGGTTTGTAGAGAAAGATTTAGCTCTGTGGCGGGGTGGTGAAACTGTGGTGCCCAACCCTCAGGGTGACTGGAAATCCCCCCGGGTCCCGCAGCAGGTCGATTTGTCCAGGGTTTGTCCCGATTGGCCGAGCTGGTAAAATAAGAGGAGAGTTCCAGTAAAAACTGACTTGGATGGGTGTCTGGTGAGAATGCTCCAATGAGATTTGGTGAAGCCTACCTTGCGAACCCCGACTTGTTTCCAGCGACAGGGAGCAGTGACCCATGGGGCGACCGTCAGGTGATGATCCATTTGCCGGGAGGACCCTACCGATTCTCTGGATTGAACGACTCGCAGGAGGCGATGGTTCGTGAACGGCTGGGCATTCATTGTCTCGACGCCGATGACGGGCCGCGACCCTCCGTGGAGGTTGAAGTTTTTTGCGTTCCCGGTAGCCATTTCCTGGAGATGGATCGGCGGGGATGGACCTACGACCTGGATCTCGAATGTCAGCCGACCTCCCTGCGCGTCGCAGGCATGGATTTCCTCGGTCGGCTCGACTGGAATTCGGCCCTCTCCGGCGCCCTCTGGACACCGAAAGACACAAAGCAGTCCTTCCAGGGAGCGTTCGAGAACTTCTTCCGAATCCTATTCTCCTATCGCCTGCTGGAATGCGGCGGAGCCATGATACACAGTGCCTGCGTTGTCGATGACGGAGAGGCCTATTTGTTCGTCGGCACTTCGGGCGCCGGAAAGTCAACCATTTCCAGGCTCAGTCTGGAGACGGGCCGGAGCGTTTTGAGTGACGACTTGAACGCGCTCTCGCTGATGAAAGACGGTTCGGTGGTGGAAAAGCTGCCGTTTACCGGGGACCTCGGTCCGAGCTCGACCGATCTTCCTTCCTACCCGCTTCGAGCCATTTGTCGCCTGCAAAAGGGTGACAAAAACGATATTCAACCCATGAGCCGTGCCGAGGCCATCGCTTCGTTGGTGACCTGTTCGCCGAACGTAAACGTCAATCCATACCGGCAGGATCTTTTGGTCGCCAACTTACAATCTCTCACCCGGTCGGTGCCGACTCGGGTGTTGACTTTCTCCATGGACGGAGACTTTTGGGAGCTTCTCAGAAATAGCTCGAGAGGGTAACTC
>SDBT01019957.1_pt1 | contig 10492 bp, 8 predicted proteins | sample 2277101 | NCBI WGS metagenome assembly SDBT01 (sample SAMN10404973, study PRJNA504765) | marine sediment metagenome | isolation source: marine sediment core GS10_PC15, 103 cmbsf | place: Arctic Ocean: Southern Knipovich Ridge | collected 2010
TCTTGGAGAAACGGGAAAAATTAATGTCGCCACCTTGCTCTAAATAAATATAAGATGTTAACGGTCAATTCGCCAGATTTTTTAATTTCAGAAAATTTATCCCCCCACTACAATTCAAAAAACTTCTTTGTTTAGCTTTAGAAAAATTTTATATAATTGCGAGCTTTCGTAGAAAGCGCGGTAATCTCAACCAACAACATAGAACAGGTGTCTCACCTGTCTACACGAAAAGAGGACTGGTTTATTATGACCGCAATAATGTAGTGGCACGATGCATCGTGCTCATATTAACTTACCAGCATCTTACAAATAAGCGAACCTCTCACCCAGAAAATAATTATCTTAAGAGAAGAACTGGGAGGATCCAAAGAACCCAAAGACCTCACCCAATTACCAGAAATAACCAATCTCGAATGGCAGGAATGGAAAGATAAGGGGATAGTAATTAATGTTCAGTAAATATTAATACATTATACAAAAAAACATGATATCTTTTCTATTGTTTCTCAATTTCAATTATTGAAATTGAGAAACAATAGTATTATTGCATAATAAATCTCAAGGTGGTACATTAAAACGATTGATGGTTGGGAACAACATTATGGATTAAAACCAGGAATAGAAGGGGATTTTGATTATTATAAAATTACTTTTCCAACTACCCAGAAAACTGTGGAGAAAATACTTGATGCAATTAAGAGCAATCCTAAAATAACACAAAATGTACTTGTGGAAATTGCGGGCCTTACCAGAAGAGGTATTGAATGGAATCTGGCTAAACTAAAAGAGAAAGGAATCATTAAGAGAATCGGCCCCGCCAAAGGCGGCTATTGGGAAGTTATTGAGAAATAAGAGAAAAAGTACAAATAGAAGATACATATAAGAAACTAAAAGAGATTTTGAAATAAACAGAGACACATCCTATTTCCCCAAAAAAGGAAGTTAAGAATGCCGTTTAGTTTATTTAATAAGGAACAGGAAACGGTTCTCTGTTCCTGTTTACCCTCCTTTGAAACCCTTTATTTACAAGGCTTTCAGGTCTCCTTCAGGAATGCCCTTTTAACGCACGTAGAGTGCCTTTAAAGGGGCATCAATTTTCGAAAAATCGGTAATTACGACCCCCATTTTTTGCCTATTTCTACCTTCTTAAAATCTTAAAACCCTTATAAATAGCCGTTTTCAGTTTTTAAAAGAGCGAAATTTTAGTCAAAAAAGTGCTATTTTTAAGGGGTAAAGTACCTATTTTTAAAAATTGTGCGTTTAAAGGCACTTAGAGTAGTTTTCTTTCTGAAACCCTTATTTTACAAGGGTTTCAAGAAGGCCTTTTTTTACAGTTTTCCACACTTTCCCCTCTGTCATTCCCGCGCACGCGGGAATCCATCTTCTCTGTCATTGCGAAAAATACGGCATAAACAATAGAGATAAACATAGATAGAATTAGAGGATTATCAGTTTTTATAGGAAAAAATAGTAAGGTTATGAAACGTAGTAAATATAAGGGTTTCTGCGTTTTTTTGTTAGATAGGATAGTGTTAGTGCTTCTAAAATATGGAGAAAACAAGGCAAAAAAGGGCAAAAATATACATTTTTATGAGCTTGAAAGCCTTGCAAAATAAGGGTTTCAGCGAAATATCGTCGTAGCAGCGTTTCTTGAGGAGGCCTAAGGTGATTTGTCATTTTTTTAAAATGGGCGCTTAAAATAGCTAAAAATGGCTTATTTTTGATGTGGGCGGAAAGCCTTATTTTATAAGGGTTTGAGTGGAGCAAGTAGCGACAGATTCCCCTGACAATGAAGCAGTGAGGAAATTATCAGAGAAACCGATTACCAGAAATAACCAACCTCGAATGGCAGGAATGGGCAGAAGAGGGGATAACCATTAGAGTAAAACATTGACTTTTATCTGAAGAAGAAAATATAATATAAAAGGACAGTTGTATTTACTCAATAATTCGGTAACTATTTAATTAATATTATTGATGAGGAAACTTATTATACTTACTTGAGAAATGCTAGAAATTACGAATAAAGACTCTATTTTTTACCTGGACCTAGTGATATTTATTTTTATATAAACATAAAAAAATGAAGTTAATTGTGAGAGGTTTGAATTATAAAAAGAAAATATTTATTCTTAATGGTAAATGCCAATAAGCATAAAATACCAGATATAGCAAAATTTATTTCGCCATTTCAAAGTGATAACCGCTCTTTGGTTGGTAACTTTGGATATTCAGCCACTGAAATTGAAAACCAGCTGAAAGAATATATGAATAAACAACCGCAATCTTTTTTCCAGGTTGCCCAAGACCATTCCGGAAAAATCCGAGGTTTTTTTGGAGTTATCTTTTCTGATGCTAATACCGTTCGGATGTTTGGACCTTATGCAACAGATATTGAAAATGAATGGGAAGAAATATCAGAAGAGCTTTTTAGAAAAGTACTTGAAAAATATAAGCTGTGGAAAGATATTAAACTTCGTGTAGCCTTCACACTAAAAAATAAACTTCTAAAAAGATTTTATGAAGCACATGGATTTGAACAATACAATGCTGAACGGACACTGGTACTTAAACGGCATGAATGGCCAAGAAAAAGGTCTGAAATAAATGCTCTTGACAATGGATCAGTTGAAATTAGGCCTTACCGGGATAGCGATTTCCTAGATTTTTTAAATATACATCCTCAAGGAGCCTATTTCAACGCCCCTTATATAGTGCAGAACTTAGATGACCTTCATAGCCTGATTATGGCAGTTCTGGATAATCGGGTTGTGGGTTATGTATATTATGAAGATTGTAAAGCTGACGGGTTTACAGATATATGTTTTCTAAATGTGTTGCAATCTGCACAAAATAAAAAAATTGGAACGAAACTAGCGAAAAAAGCCATAGAGGATGGTTTTAAAAAAAGTGAAATAAAAAAGATTGAGATTTCCGTACGTGTAAACAACACTGCTGCTTTTCGTTTATATCAAAGGTTAGGTTTTAAGGAAACTATTACATATTTAGCCTATGAATTTAAGTTTTAGCTGCCCAAAATAATCATGGGGGACATTCTTCTTTTGGAAAATGGGGACTGGCTACTTTTTTGATTTAAAAAGCTGTCCCTTTTTTCCAAAGTGTGCCCCCCTTTTAAAAATTATTTTTCCTAAAAAGCAGGATTTTCAAAACCAACATTCTTTTTTACTAAAATTTCTGTTATAATATATTTAAACTTGCGTGGTATGATTACAAAAGCTCTTTTTTCAGTAGGACAGATGTTCACCGGCATGCTCTATTAAAAATAATTAAAAAAGAGAAATCTAATAATGCCACAAAATAAAAGACAAATCAAACTAACTACCATTCTTTTGCTAACTATAATTCTTATCTCTCAATTTTTTCTTATTTCCCTTGCCAAAACCGAAGTCTACTTCTCTTTTTTTTATAATTCCATTTCCCCTGCTCTTCAAAAACCGGAAGATAAAACAATAAATATCAACTCCGCATCCCTAGAAGAATTTACCAGCATCTTACAAATAAGCGAGGCCCTTGCCTGGAAAATAATCACCTTAAGAGAAGAACTGGGAGGATTCAAAGAACCGCAAGGCCTTACCCAACTACCAGAAATAACCAACCTCGAATGGAAGGAATGGGAAGAAGAGGGAATAGAAATTACCGTTAACTAAAATAACACAATTTCTCAAAAAAGAAGGACTTTTGACAAGTAATACAGTATATAGACAATAGTCTGTTTTATACAAAATCATAGTTTTTCTTAAATAAATAAAAAAATCATAATTTTTTCATATTTTTTAAATTATCTTCACAATTATTGCATACTGTAGTCACAGCACCATGATATAATTGTAAAGAATATTATTTGTAATTAAAAAAAGTGGACTTGTGAAGCACGACCCTGAGAGAATTACCGGAATAGTTTGGAAATTACATGGCCTTTATGGTAGAACAGCTACTGATCTAATAGAATCGGGATTACGACACAAAAATAAAATTAGAAATTGTGCCAGGTAGATACAAATGACCAAAGGACATCTCTCAATTATCAAAGATAAAAAATGATAGTCAAGGTAGAATGTGCGTAAAGAATCACAATATTTACACAGAAAAAAGATAATATTTGCGGCCTATTTTTAGATTAACACAAGCATTAATACAAGTTTCTACAGTTGTAATAATCTAAAACATGTAAATGAATTATGCGCCAAAAGTATGTAGTATTTGTCAGAATCTTTAAGAAGGATTATGAGAGTATGAATATAGAAATTGACGTTCGGACGCTTTATGAGTTCTCGGGCATGGCTGTTCCTGAGAAGCCACCGCCATTAGCTGATTTAGAGACAATGGTCCGTGAACAATTTTCCTTCCTGCCACAGCCAATTGAAGTCCAGTTCGAAGGATGGAGAGGTGTAATCACCTATACCGAAGAGTCACCAACTGCGCGGGTGGAAGCTAAAAGGCTTCAGGAAAAAGCCGCAAAACGCGCAGCTCAGGGAAATTATGGCAAGGCAGTGAATATCTTAAAGCGAACCCTTGAACTTGAGCCTTCCAATTATAAGGCAAGACGGGATCTAGCCATGGTGTTTGTAGAGAAGGGAGAATCGGAGGAGGCTAAGAATCAGCTCATCGAAGTATTGGGAGTTCATCCTAAAGACGTATGGAGTCTGGTCGTGCTTGCTAATATCTATAGTAAATTAGAGAATAATTTTGAGGTAGCCGAACGTATACTTAACCGAGCTCTTCAGGTAAAGGCAGATGATCCATGGGTTATGAACAGCCTCGGAGCAGTCTGTACGGAACAGGGACGATTAAGTGAAGCTATTGATTTTTTTGAAAAAAGCATTGCCGAAAAGCCATCCTTTGTTAATCCTTATATGGGCAAGGCTATGGTGCAAAGAATTCAGGAGAGACCGGGGGAAGCTAAACAGACTCTTGAAAAACTTTTCGCCCAGGCGGAAATACAGGATGCACGCTCACTTCCTGTCTTTACCCAAGCCCGTAAAATCTATGGGGAGCTAATGGCCGAATTAGCCGAAAAGAAACGCAAAGACATGTGGAAGGTGATAGAAGATATAAAAAATGAACTTGCTGATCTTTCCGGATATCCTGTTCGTATCCAGTCGGGAGGAACTCCTGGTGGTACTATGGCTGTTATTCAGATGGCATGGAAACACGGGAGGAATTACCATTTGATTATTCATAAGGAGAATATTCCTGATCCAATTTTAATACATCTTATTGCCCACGAACTGGAACATCTACGCCTGGAATGTGCTGCCAGGCAAGCAGGGCGGAATCGCTATCTTGTTTCTACTGCCACCAATCGGGAGAAAGCCATTCGCAGCATGGCAAAGGATGTTACCCGTTGGCAGCGCCAGGGGTTTAGCGAAAAATCTATAACCGATGTAACGCTCCGGCTTTCAGAGGGAATTGTAAGGCAGGTTCAAAACGCTCCTATTGATTTAATAATAGAGGCTCAGCTACACTGTAATTTTCCAATTCTAAGAGCATCCCAGTTTATTTCACTCGGTGTGTTAGCCGAACAGGCAAAGGAATCTATAATTAACAACAAAATACAAGAGCGTATGCCCAAACATATTATTTATGCCTCCTCTGCATTAAATGGAGCAACGGCATTATTTCTAGACAAGCTATGGGGAGGGGCAACCTGTTATGCTGAACCTTACCGCAAACTCGATTCATTTTCCACCTCACAGGAATTGCTATCTATACTCGAAAACCGTATCAAAACACTAAAACCGGGGGATGAGTATGAGATTCTTGATGCATGGGCAAAAAAACTTGGACTTCAGAATTGGTACGAGTGGCAGGATGACACAGAATCTTACAAAGCGCCAGGTAAAACAAACTCCAAAGTAACTACCAATTCCGAATTATTAAAAAAGAAGCATCCCGCGGCCGTTTGGTATCTTCTGGGTGCATTAGAGAGATTCGATAGTATGACTGAAGAGGAAATCAAAGAACTTTCATTTGAAATTGGAATGCTGGGAAGCAGCGGTTTAGATTATGCCTCGCCAGATAAAAAATATACTCTCCGCAATTGTCCCAGTGAAAAATTCAGCGGTTTACAGTTGATGTGTCTAATGTATGCTGGCTTCAGCCAGTTTGCACCGGAGCAGAATCTCAGTATGGATTTGGAAGAACCTTTCCGCACCGCTCTTCAACTCTATGACGCAAAAAAAGAGGAGAACGAATGAAGTTTTATTATAAATCCAAAAGAAAAGAATTAACTGAAGAAATAGTGAGGTTTAAATAAAATGGATAATAAAACAACGATAGAAGAATTGAAAGAAAAAATAAGACAGTTTTGTGACTCAAGAGACTGGGACCAATATCATAATGCAAAGGAACTAACAATTGGTATTGTAACAGAAGCGTCTGAATTATTACAACATTTTAGATTTAAATCAGAAGATCAGGTTGATGCTATGTTTCAAAATAAAACCAAGAGACAAGAATTAACTGAAGAAATGGCGGATGTACTATATTTTTTAATCAGGCTTGCACAAAGATATAATGTTGATTTGTCAACAGAACTTGAAAATAAAATGAAGAAAAATGTAGAGAGATATCCCGTTGAAAAAGTTAAAGGTTCTAATAAAAAATATTTGGAGTACTAAAATATTTCAAAAAATAGTTGGAAAGTGAGTAACTTTTAAAGGAAGCCATTAGCGATGGCACGTACTAATATTTAGTAAATATTATTTAATTAGGAGATAAAAAAAAGAAATAAGGATAACCCTAGAACTGAAAAATGAAAAAACATGGGTGAAACAACATTAAGAGGAAAAGTGGCAATTTAAAAAATACTATATTTGGGAAAAAAAGAGGATTGTTAAAAGTTTCAAAGAAATTTCAAGGAGGGAAAAATGGTTAATATATTTTTAGCTCCAAGATCGGGCGAACAATCATCAGGAAATTTTCAAAAAACAATAGAAGATGGTTATAAAAAAGAAGATATCAATAATTATTTATCAGAAGAAGATAAAATAAAGTTGGTAAATCATAATGTTTTATATATTTGGGGAAATATGCCGAGTAAAAAAAGTTCTTGGGAGAAAATGAATTTAGGTGATTACATATTTTTTTACAAAAAGGGCAAAATCGCCTGGATTGGAAAACTTTTACACAAAAGCCATAATAAAAAATTAGCAGAAAAACTTTGGGGTCCAAAGGTAGTTAAAAACATGGTTACAGGTTATTGGGAGTATATCTTTTGTTTAAAAGACATGGAGGAAGTAAATATCGATTACTCAATTTTAAGAAAATTTGCTAATTACAGTCCAAATGCTGTTGTTCAAGGATTTCAACCGTATAGAACCGAAGGGACGCAAAATATTATTGAGAAATATGGTAGTATCGATAATTTTATTAAATCTGAAAATATCGATAAAAATAATAGAAGCAAAGAAGGGGATATTATAATGCCAAAAGTTGTAGAATCTAAATCTAAATTGACTGTTAAAATTAAAAATATCCATGATTTTATTTTATCAAAGGGGTTCAACTATTCACTCAAAGATATTGCCAATTTTTATTTATCGTTAAAAACCAAACCATTTGTAATTTTAGCCGGAATATCAGGTACCGGAAAAACCCAGCTTGCTAGGAAATTTGCTGAAGCAATCAATGCAGAATGTGAATTAATACCAGTTAAACCGGATTGGACTGATAATTCTGATTTAATCGGGTATGTTGATATAGATAATAAATTTAAAGAAAAAGCGATAATTAGAATAATAAAAGAGGCCACTTCCCAACCCCAAAAGATATTTATTGTATTGTTGGATGAAATGAATCTGGCAAGAGTAGAGCATTATTTTAGTGATTTCTTAAGTATTATAGAAACAAGAGAATATGACGGAAATAGAATTGTCACTAAAAATCTGATTACAGATGTGAATTATGAAGGAGAAGATGAATTAAAAGAATTAATTATTCCGGAAAATGTTTATATTGTCGGAACTGTCAATATGGATGAAACCACTCATCCCTTCAGCAGAAAAGTACTGGATAGGGCTAATTCGATAGAACTAAATCAAGTTGATTTGGATTGGACAAATGAATCTTTGGACAAAATAGAAAAACTAGAAGATATTAATAATGATTTCCTAAAAGCGATGTATCTCCGTTTCCAAGATTTACCAGAAAATGAAAAAGAATACAGTAAAAAAATTATTAATGCCCTTAAAAAGATAGATGAAATCTTAAAAGAAGCCGATTTTCAAATTGGGTACCGAATTAGAGATGAAATATGTTTTTATATGTTATACCAAAAAGAAATCGAGGATATAATTTCTTATGAAGAGGCTTTTGATTTTCAAATTATGCAAAAAATATTACCCAGGATACAAGGTAGTTCTTCTAGAGTAAAAAAATTGATAGTAAAACTAATAGGATATTTATCCGGGAAAGGAGATTTTGACGAAAAATATTCCGTTGAAGAGATAACAAAATCAACGAATGAAATAACAAAGAATAGAAAATCTATTAATAAGCTTTTATTTATGCTCCGAAGATATGAAGATGACGGATTTACCTCTTTTTGGGTTTAGAGATGAATATAAAAAATATCAGATTAAAAAATAAATATGGAGAATTGTTAATAGAGCCAAAAAGCGTGAAATTTGCAGAAGAGACATACAAAAGTATTTTGCAGATAAAAGATGCGAGGTTTGAATTAGATAAAGACACTAAAATACTTGGTAATGAAAAACAGGAAATTGATTATGATGGAAAACCTTTGTTTTTCGAAAATCAAGCAATACATTTTACTTTTATCCCTGATCCCACTTATAAGAATAACGAATATTCTTTTTATTTAAGGGAGGAAGAACAGTTTGGATCGAAGATAATTAGCGGTCAAACACATTTGAGCGGTTCTATAAATTTTTACAATTGCGTTGGTTTTACAGAATTTAAGATCAGAGATTTATCTTTACAGCAAGATATTTTTTCCATAAAGACAGAAATATTCCCTCAAAAACTTGATTATAAAAATGATTTTAAATCAATGTTAAATGAAATTACAGAAATTATCTACAATTTAGCCTTTGACTATTTTAGAAAAACCTACTTATTAACTAAACCCATAGATACCTCCCAAAAAACCCTAAGCCAATGGTTTATAATCTTAAAGTATTTATTTGATACTTTAATAAGAAGCACAGATTTTATTTTAAAAAATCCAAATTATAAAATTGTTACTCTTAATATTGTAAAACCTATTAGCCAAGTCAGAAGAGCAGATAAAAAATTGTATAAGTGGTTAAGAAAAAATAAAAAATATCTTAAAACAAATCATATTAACGAGACTGCTACATTACGAAGATACACCCCCAGTCATTTACCGGAATATAAGAAAAAATTATCCTATAATACCTTTGAAAATCAGTTTGTTGTTTGGGGCATTAAACAAATTGTAAGAAAAATAGATAAATTATGGGTTGTTTTCTACGCGCAAGAAAAAAATCTGGAAATAGCAAATAAAGAAATAAATCTTTTAAAAAACTATAAAATGCGTTTATTAAGAAGGTTGAACGATATTTATTTTAAAGAAGTAGGTGATTTTAATAATCAAATAACTTTTTCTACTGTTTTAACCATGGCACCAGGATACAGGGATTTCTATTTTCATTTTTTATTATTAAATAAAGGTTTAGAGATTGCCGAAAATGATATTTTTAACTTAGATTTAAAGGATATTGCTACCCTTTATGAGTATTGGTGTTTTCTCAAAATTATAAAGATTTTAAAAGAGAGCGATAAATATGAGTTGAAAAGTAATGATTTTATCAAAATAGAGAATAAAAAAATTAACATAGGTTTGAAAAAGGGAAAAGAATCAAGAGTTGGATTTATTGCACAACGGACCAAGGAAAAGATAAATATTTATTACAATAAAGGTTTTGCAACCCCCACATATTTACAAAAGCCAGATAATTTTATTGAATTTGAGAAAGAAGGCTATTCCAATCCTTTTAGATATTTTTTTGATGCTAAATATCGTTTTGAGAGAAAGGAAGAAGTAGCTGAAAATAATTCTTTTCCGTATTCTCCTCCGCAAGATACAATAGGTCAAATGCATAGATATAGAGATGCCATTCTAAGGAAAAGTGCCGGAGAAGAAACCTATTCTAATGCAATAAAAAGTCTAGGCGGAATCGTCTTATTTCCTTATCCCAAAAATGAAAACGAATTTAAGGATTGTAATTTTTACAAAAGTATTGATTCGGTTAACATTGGGGCAATCCCACTACATCCGGGGAAGGAAAATAAACTTTTTGAAAACTTTTTAGATAATATTTTTTCTAAAAGTGCAGAAAGTAATTTCGAAAGTATGATTAATTATGATAGACGAGAGTATCAGAAATATTTAAGAGAAATAAAGATGCCAGTTCTTGTCGGAATGATAAGAAGGGATGAAAATGAAAAAAGAATAAATTATCTTTATGAAAATAAAAAATTTTAT
>SDBT01019958.1_pt1 | contig 10492 bp, 10 predicted proteins | sample 2277101 | NCBI WGS metagenome assembly SDBT01 (sample SAMN10404973, study PRJNA504765) | marine sediment metagenome | isolation source: marine sediment core GS10_PC15, 103 cmbsf | place: Arctic Ocean: Southern Knipovich Ridge | collected 2010
TTCCCCGACCGGCGGATTGAGGACGACCGCGCCGTTGCCTATGAGCTGGAAGTCAAACCCGATGGCGATGCCCTGCACTTTTCCTACGATTTTGAGGCCTTGACCGACCTACATCTTCGTGCATTTCGGCTCCAGGTGGATTTACCACCCAGATTGTTTATTGGCGCACGAGCTGCCTACGACGGCCGGCAGATAGACCTTCCGGCTGAACCGCAAGGCGCGCCTCTGCTGCGGGGTCGATTCAAGAGCGTGACGCTTTGGCCCAAGACCGGCCCCCAGCAGGTGCGGATTACCACCAGCGGACCGTGCGCCCTGTTGGACGAACGTGTGTATAAGACCGCTGCGTTTCGTGTGGTGCAGAACCTGGCCGGCGGCTCGGTAAAGGCCGGTACGCGGTGGCACTTCGAGATCACTATCGAACTGGAGCCCTGAGGCGCCGACGCGACGCTCCGGACATACCAAGCCGATCAGGCAACAAGCTCGTCCGCGTGGTCCTTGAAGCGTCGGCGCAGGCGTTGCATGACGTCTTTGTGTATCTGGCTTACCCGCGACTCCGATAGGCTGAGCACCTCGCCGATCTCGGCCATGGTCAGCCCTTCGAAATAGTACAGGACCAGCACCAGGCGCTCTTCGCGTCTCAGGCCGCGGGTTACATAGTCGGCCAGCAGTTTGCGCGCCACCCGTTGCGACGGGTCGATCTGCCTGGTGTCCTGAACTTCCCACGGCCTATTATCGCTATAGCTACTCCCAAGTGCCGAGACGCCCACGGCGCTCAGGTGCACCTCATGCCCCATGCGCGACAGTCTCGACAGATGCTCGAAGCGCTCGTGGGTGATGCCCATTCGCTTGGCGATTTCCTTGGTGTTGGGGGCCCGGTCCAGCTCGGCATCCAGCACCTCGCGAACATCCAGAAGCTGCTTCTCGAAGCGCCGCACCGTTCGCGACTGGATATCCAGACTGCGAAGCCAGTCCATCACCGCCCCGACCACCCGCTGCTGGCAGAACGTTTCGAATTTCGTTTTGCGATCCGGATTATATGCTTCCACTGCCTCGATCAGACCGTCGAAGCCAGCCGAGCATATCTCATCGTACGTGACCTGGGCGGGCAGCTTGCGAGAAATCCGGCTGGCCTGAGCTCTGACCAGGTGCGAATAGTTCTCCACCAGCAGGTTTCGCGTCTTTACATCTCGTTTTCTCAGATAGCGTTTCCACAGCTTCGCGACCGCGGGGTCGGGCGACGTAGCCGAGCTTGGCATAATGTGCGCTCCGTGTGCGACAAACTACGAATACGTTGCTACCGGCACCACACTCTTTTTCGGCAACGCAAGCTGTCCGTAGCGAGACCAGCGGCAACCGTCCCGGTGCAGGGATAGCAAAACAGGCGAAATCCGTAGATCATCAGACATAACATCGTATCGACATAGCGGACCAGCGCAGAACATCTTAAGCGCAATAACAGAGTCACTAGTCTGGGGTCGGCAAAGTGGGTGGTAAACTTTAGCGGAAACTTCCGAAAGCCCGGAAGTTGCCCTCGCCTGACGGACTACGACGGACTGAGCACCAGTACCATATTGAGGACGATCGACGCCAGCAGAACTGTTCCCAGGATTATCAGCAGGGTCCAGTTGACGCCGGCCGGCTGGAACGTCCCCGACCGTCCGCCCCCCTGGCCGCCCTTCTCGGAACGATCAGCCCCCTGCCCCTCGGCCAGCTCCTGGAGCAACTCAGCATCGTATCGCTGCCGGGCCTGTAGCGGTGGTCTACCGTGGCTGACCGCTTCCAGGTCCAGCAGCAAGTCCTGGGTGTTCTGATATCGCTCCTCGCGGCGTTTGGCCATCATCACTTCGACCAGCTCGCCGATGCCCGCAGATAGCTGCGTGTTAATGTGGTCGGGCGGAATGAGCGGCTCCTTCAGGTGCTTGTGCATGACCGCCGACGGTGTGGGTCCGTCGTAGGGAACCCGCCCGGTGACCATATGATAGAAGGTCGCCCCCAGCGAGTAGATGTCAGAGCGGAAGTCGATGTCGACCTCTCCGCGAATCTGCTCCGGGGCGATGTAGTAGGGTGTACCATACGCCCGACCGGCCTCGGCCATGGCGGTCTGCACATCGGTGGCCTCACGGGCCAGACCCATGTCAGCCAGCTTGGCAACCCCGTCGGGAGTAATGATGATGTTCTTAGGCTTGACGTCGCGGTGGATGAAGCCGCGCTCGTGAGCGTGCTCGAGGGCGTGGGCGATCTGCACCACGATGCGTAGAGCTTCATCCTCGTTGAAGGCCTTTCCTTTGGCCAGCTCGTCGTAGACAGTGTGGCCCTCCACGTACTCCATGACGAAATAGTGGTATCCACCGGCCTCGCCGACGTCGATGGCCTGCACGATGTTGTTGTGATTCAACTGGGCGGCTGCACGCCCCTCCTTGTAGAAGCGCTCGACGAACTCCCTGTTGTCACTCATGCGTCTGGGCAGGACCTTGACAGCAACGATGCGATCCAGCGATAGCTGGCGAGCCTTGAAGACGGTAGCCATGGCCCCAGCGCCAAGCTTGCCCAGGATCTGAAAACCGGGAATCTGCTGAGCACGACGCGTAAGTGTATCGTCCAACGGAACACTTAACCGCTTCAGTTGCGAGCGGGTCAGGTATCCCTGCTGAACCATAACCTCAGAGAGGGGCAGCTTCTGACCGTCGCTCATTAGTTCTTTGCGACGAGCTACAGCCGATCGCACTTCCTCGGTGGTGACAAGCTTGCGCTCGACAACCAGCCGCCCGAACTGGCTTTCCTCGGATGGTGCAGTCATACCCGGCGTGTCCACCCACTAAGAATCGCCATTGCTTTGGCGCCTACCGACGATACTGCTATAAAACCTTATGCCAAAGGAACATGCCGATCAACAAGAAACTGGCGAGATACGGGTTGCATATATTATCGGTCAGTCGGTCCGATCAGTTCAGACAAAATGGCGGCCGCCGCCTGGGGCCCAGCCCCCAGAGCATCAGCCGCAGCCGCTAGCAGGTCGGCCTGACGCGGCGAAAACGCACACGGGCTCGGCAACGCAATCTCCTGCAGGCCAAGGGCGCGAATCACCGCCTGCCCAAGCTCGGCCAGACCCGTGCCCCGCAAGGCGGATATAGCCAGAGCTGGTCGGTCAAGGCCGTCCTGGATCTGGGCGGCGCTCTTGCGAGGGGGCAGATCGATCTTGTTCAGCACCAGCGTTGTCGGTCCCAGCGCTATGATCGCCTTGGCCAACGCCAACTGGGGCGAATCGAGGGCAACGGCCGCGTCAAACAGGAAAATCCGCAGATCAGCCAAGCCCGCCTGGGTCAGGGCAGCCTTGGCCGAGACCGCATGCAGCGGGTCGGCCGTCGTGCCCAGGCCGGCAGTGTCGACGACGGTCACCGGGAACCCGTCAATGGCTGCGGTCTGCCAGACCCAATCGCGAGTGGTCCCGGGCTGCCCGCTGACGATGCTGGCCGGGCGCGACACCAGGCGGTTTGCCAGAGTAGACTTGCCCACATTAGGTGGTCCGATAATAGCGAGGCTAGCCCCGTCGACCAGCAAACGAGCCGGGCGCTGCCGATCGGCGATGGCCCGTAGCACCTTGGCTGTGGCGGGCAGGTCGGCGCCTTTGTGGCTCAGCTCGTGTCGCAGCCGGGCCAGGTGGCTGGGCAGCAGCAGGCGTTGACCGGCCAGCCAGTGGACCACGCGCCGGGTCTTGGCCGACGCCAGGGCCTCCAGCGCCTCACGATCAATCAGTCCGCCGGCGGTGCTCCAGACGTCGGCTGATTGACTCGAACCGTCGGCCAACTGCGCGCCTCGCTGCCGCAGGGCCAGGATGAGGCGCTGCACCACGCGGATGCCGCCGTGCAGATGTATATCGACCACCTGGCGGCCATCGGGAAGCTGATGGGCGGCCAGCACAACCTGGTCGATGATCTGCCCTTGGTCGTGGACCTGTCCATAGACGATGCCGTCGCACCCCGGCCATGCCGGACCAGTTTGACGGACCGGGCGAAAAACGTCTTGTCCCAGTCGGAAAGCGTCGGAACCGACGAGCTGGACGGTGGCGATGGCGCCCTGGGCCAGCGGGGTTAGCAGGGCTACGTGGGTCATTGTTCAGAATGCTGCTCGAGGTAGCGGCGGTAGGCCACCCCGATACCCATCAGTGATAGATAGGGAACCACCGAGTCTATGAACCCGCAGGCTGGGGCGACGGTCTCAGCCGCCCCGCCGGTGGCCACCAGGTAAGGCCAACGACCCAGCTTGGTCGCGTACCGTTCGGTAAGCTCGCGGACCGCTCCGATCAGGCCGAAGAAAACGCCGCTTTGGATGGCCTCGGCGGTGTCGCGTCCGATGGCGTTGGCGGGCTCGACGATATCGACCTCCGGCAGCAGAGCGGTGTGTTGGGTCAGGCTGCGGGCGCTCAATTCCAGCCCCGGCAGGATCGCTCCGCCCAGAAATACGCCCTCGTCGCTGACGCAGTCGATGGTAACGGCTGTGCCAAAATCGACCACCGTGCAGGCCTGCCCAAGCCGGTCGAACGCGGCAGCGGCGGCGCAGATGCGGTCGGCACCGATGGCTTGGGGGCTCTTGACGGCGCATTCCATGGGAAGCGGGATGTCCTTCTGGATGACCAGCGGGCGTCGGTCGATGGCGGATTCGATGGCCGGACCAAGCTTGGCCAGAACCTCGGGCACGACGGAGGCGATGACAACGGCTGGCTGCCGACCGCGGCCCAGACGCTGCCAAAGCTGCCGGACCTCCACAACGGCCCTGTCGACGTCACCGATGGGCACGTCAGTCGGCGAGACGACCTCTTGGTCGACGATGCCGGCCAGGGCGATCCGCGTGTTGCCTATGTCCAGGGCAATCAGGTCGGGTTTGGGCGAATTTCCCCGCTTGGCGATCATCTGGGCACGACCCTCCCCCGGCCGGGCGCCGCTGCCGCTTCTTGCTCGATGCGGGCAGTTCTAGCCTCGGTAATGAGCTGCCAGAGCGTCTCCAGCAACGGACCCAAGCCTTCGCCAACCACGGCGGATATGGGCACGATGGGTGCTCCCAGCGACTCTCGCAGGTCATCAAGAGCGGCCAACGAGCCGGTCAGATCCATCTTGTTGGCGACAATGAGCTCGGGCTTGGCGGCCAGGCTGGGCGAATACTGGTCCAGCTCCTGGCGAATGGTGTGGTAGGCCTGGTCGGGGGCGGGTCGGCCGTCGCCGGGCATGACGTCAACCAGGTGCAGAACAAGTCGCGTTCGCTCTATGTGGCGTAAGAATGCGTCGCCCAAACCGACCCCCTGGTGGGCACCCTCGATCAGCCCGGGCAGGTCGGCCATCACGAAGCGGCGCAGGCCCGACATCTCGACTATGCCCAACTGGGGTTCGGTGGTGGTGAATGGGTAATCGGCGACTTTGGGTCGGGCCCGCGACAGGCGCGAGAGCAGCGTGCTCTTGCCGGCGTTGGGCAGGCCGACGATGCCCACGTCGGCAATGAGCTTGAGCTCGAGGTGTAGCGACCGTTCCTGGCCTGGTTCGCCGGGTTGGATCTGGCGGGGGGTCTGGTCGGTGGGGCTGGCAAAAGACTTATTGCCCCGCCCGCCCCTGCCGCCGGCGGCGACAACGATCTTCTGGCCGGAATGGACCAGATCCTTGAGCAAAACCTCCTTGTCGCGATCGTAGACGAGGGTGCCGACCGGCACCTTTACGGTAATGCTGCGGCCCTTTCGGCCGTGGCGATTGCTGCCCCGTCCGGGTCGACCGTTCTGGGCGATCCAGTGGCGGCGCGAGACTACGTCGAGCAGCGTGTCGAGCCCGCTGAATGCCTGTAGACAGACGCTGCCGCCGTCGCCGCCGTTGCCGCCGTCGGGTCCGCCCCGGGGCACGAACCGCTCGCGACGGAAGCTGACGCAGCCGTGCCCGCCCTTGCCACCGCGGACGTAGATGTCTGCTTCATCGATAAACATGCCGGCCTCATTTCGGGCAGACGGTTGCGGGTAGAAAAAAAACGAGAGGTCGGTCGCCGGCTGCGCGACCACCCTCTCGATAGAAAGCTCTGGTCTGAGCAGGTCAACCTGCCAAGGGCTCGATGCATACCCGCCGGCCCCGAAATACCACCCGCCCGTCGGTTAGGGCGAACAGCGTATCGTCGCGCCCTCGGCCGACGTTGGTGCCCGGCTTGAAGGGCGTGCCACACTGACGCACGATGATGGACCCGGCAGTCACCTTCTGGCCGCCGTAGACCTTAACGCCGCGATATTGTGGGTTGCTGTCACGACCGTTTCGTGAAGAGCCTTGTCCTTTTTTATGAGCCATCGCAATACTCCATGTGCCAAGATTGCACAGATACTATACCAAGAAATTACCGCATTACCCAGGTGCGTTTTGCCTCGACGGGTCTGATGGACCGGCGGGAGACAGGGTCGCCCGGCAGCTCGTAGTCGATTTTGAGGACTTTTCGCAGGGTGAAGAAGCGCGGGTTAACGGTCATGGAGATCTTGGTGCCGTCGGGCAGGGCCTGCTCCTGCAGCTCCGGCTGGGAGCGGTTATAGTTGGGATTGGCGACCAATCGGGTCTGGCCGGACAGGCCGGCTACGTAGATGCTGAATCTGTCGGCCTGCTCGTCGAAAGCGGGCCAGATGGCGACGGTAGTCTTAGCGTTATCCCGGCCCTGGAGCAGTCGGCCCATAGCCAGGACCGGCTCTTTGAGGAAGCGGTAGGCCCGCTGGTGCTGCTTCTTGATGGCGGCGAAGACGGCCGGGTTTATGCCCATGTCGGCCTGGATGCGGCCCATGCCGTCGGACCTCTGGTAGACCAGCTCGAACGCGGGCAGGAACAGGCGGTCGCGGCCGCTGTTGTTGATAACCTTGTAGAGCATGTACCAATAGCGGCGGGGCTGGCTGTGGCCGGGTAGGGTGATCTCAAGCCGCTGGGGCGGGGCGAACTCGAAATCGAGCTGCCAGGCGTCGGCGGCGGGGACCGACCGGTTGGCGGTCGGCGCAGAGGCGCCCAGCGTTGCGATCAGGGCCACAGTTGCTATGAGCAAGACCAGTTTTTGCATCAGCTCTCCACCGTTACCGCACAGCCGGCGGCCCGGCTCACTCCAGCCGGACGGCAACCGTCGTCGCATTGGTTGATTCTAATGCCTCAGACACACCTGTCAACAAAAGGGCTGCCACCGGAAGGGCAGATCGGGCTGCCGTCCGATAGGACATATGCCAGCCGGGCTGGGCAAGAGTTGCCGGGCGCAGGAGCCCTGCCCGCTTGACAGTATGTGCTGGCGTGCTAAATTAATGTAATGTAGTGCCCGGCCGGAGTTTAGGGCACATGATCCCCGATAGCTCAATTGGTAGAGCGAGCGGCTGTTAACCGCTAGGTTGTAGGTTCGAGTCCTACTCGGGGAGTTTGTAAGTGACTGAGCAACAAGGGGTTGCGTGTGCAACCACAGGAGGTCTGGGCCGTATTGAATTGACACTTTGGGCCGTCTTGCGTATTCTAGCGGCGCCAAATGAATACAAAAGTGCCCAGCCTAACCATGCTCCGGGACGGCCGCTACGTGACCCGCTGGGGCGGACGACGGCATTATTTCGGCCGCGACGAAGGGGCCGCCTTCGCACAATACAAGCGGGCCCTGGATAAGTGGCGACAGTGGCGGGAGAGACGGAACGAAGCCCGACAAGCAATAACCGCATCAACAGATCCAGATGGGCGCCTTGGGGTAGTAACCGCGGCAGACCAATTCCTTGTCGCCAAAAGACTCGAACGCGGGCGAAATCTGGAAAGGTATTACCGCAAACACCTGAAGCGCTTCCTGTACGCGACGGCCCATGAGGTGGTGGCCGATATCTCCGCCCGACACCTTAACGCCCTCAAACTCGACATGCTCCAGGGGGGATTCGCCCCCAAGACCATCAACCATGACCTGATCGCCGCCCGGGCATTCCTGCGATGGTGTTACGACTTCTTGGAGATCCCGGCAAAACCACTGCGCAGTATTCGTACTATCCCGCTCGGAGAGCCGCCCGACAGAAGCATGACCATTGCGGAAGTTCGGACTATGATCAACAAGGCCCCCTACCCCATCAAACCCTGGCTGGTCGTTAACTATCTTACCGCCGGGCGGCCTATCGAGGTGGTCCGCCTCGTCAACGATGCCGGTCGCTGGGCATACCCTGGTATCTACCGAATTGAGAATAAAGTCGGTCAGGTTACAGGCGAGCCGCGACATCTGATCGTCTCTCCCTTGGCTCAACGTTGGCTGGAGTGTTGTGAACCGGTCTGGACCCGGCTCGACTCCTACTCCGCCGCCGTCAGACGCAAGGAAGCCTGCGGCCCTGGTGGCCCGCATCGCTTAAGACATTCTGCAGCAACCCACCTATTGCAGGCGGGAGTGGCTCGGGCAGACGTTGACCAAATCCTCGGGCATCTGCCAAGGCGCGTGTCACGGACATACGGTCGAATGGAGTGGCAACGTCTCGTCTCGATCGCCGCGTGCCTGGGATTCCGGCATCCAAGGAGAACTGGGAGCAAGAAACCAAGGGAATAATCGCCAGCATCCAGGCACACGCCAAGCCGCCTATCTCGGCGGCTGCTTAGCTGCATCCCTTGCAGGCGCTTTTGCCTGCGGGACATGGAGCGGGTCGTTCGCGCGGAAGCCCTGCAGCGCCAGGCTCCGTCCAATATCCGGACTCTTGTTTACGGTTACTTACGTTCGGGTGATGAGCCGCGTCACAATTACTGAGCAGCGCGATCATTAGCGCTGGCCAAGCAGCTCCAAGCACTCTACTCAACCGCAGCCTAGTTCTGCACTGCTGTATATCCAGCAACTTGACCCTCACCTGCAAAAGGCGAGGGGACTCGGCCATCCTCGTTTGCATTCGACCCGGAAATCAAGGGCCTCTTCGTCAGTGTTCTCCTGTCGTGCCCACAGACGGCATGCGACCCCGTTGACCATTGTCCGATATCGGTTCAACTGTCACTATCAGCACCTGCACACACACCTCATCCTCGAGGCCAGCCCAGAAGTGACGACACCCATTCGTTGACAACCCGCTGGCTCTTGCTAGCATTTTGGCTACAAGTGCAATCAAGTCGTCACGGGAGAGACATATGTCACTGCCGCACAAGATCTCTCTTCTGATGAACGGCCACACAACAGGGGAACAACGAATGTCCTCGGTACGAGACGTCGTAAGCGTCGAAATAACCGCCCGAGCTCGTAAGCGCCTTCGCCAAATCAGCGTCGAGCGAGGTATGATCCACAAGCAGCTCGGGGGCCGGGTGATCGAATGGTTCACAGACCTGACGCCGCTTGAGCAGGAACTGGTGGTTCAGTCCCTGGGCAGGGATCGGGAGTTTCTGAGCGAGATGTTGATCCGTCGCAAAGTGGCAGATCTCAGCGGGGATCGCGAGTGGGCGTTCCGTGAGCCCATCCAGAACCTGTTGCGGCGTATGCCGGGCAGCTCAGATCGGTAACCATCTTGCCGATGGGGGCAGCAATCTGTTCACTGCTGCCGATCGGCCCCACCGAGGCGGGCCCTACAGGCACTTGGCCAACTCCCTACTCATCCCAACCTAAGTCATGTTCAGGCTCTTTCGCAGCTCCCGGCGCTTGTGAAGAGTCACTAGCAGGCTGCTAAAAAACTCAAAATGGTAGCCGAGTTTCCATATAGTATTTCTGAGAACCCTCACTTCTGGGCCCACTTCGCGGATTCACATCCCAGCTGCATTGGGCGGCAGGGCCTCGAAATCGTTTTTTAGCGGCCTGCTAGAGAGTCTCCTGACGCTTGAGAGCACGTTGAATGGTAGCTGGGTGCCATGTTGTGCCACGACACTCATCGTTACCGAGGGTTAGTTGCCGGCAGATCGCCCGTAAGCTCAAGCCCTCGGCTCGTAGGTTGACCATTTTCGCGATGATGTCCTGCTCACGCACATTCTCAATGATCCGGCTCGCATCGTTCGGGTCGATCCGCCAGCCGAATGGTACGTGATAGCTCATCCGTCTGCCGTTGGCTTGGTGTCGCCGCATCGCTGCCCGTGTCCTGGCTCTGATGATCTCCCGCTGGTACTCGGCAACGGCCTGGAAGATTATCCGAAGCAACGTGGCCGTGGGGCTGTCATCCGAAGCCGATTCTTCCATGATACTGCGGATGGTAGCTCCCTGCCGGTTCATTTTGTGACGGATCACTGCAAAAAGGTATTCGTCCCGGCTGAGCCTGTCGAAAGATCGGACCACAAGCACAAAACCTCGCTTACAGGCGCAGATCGCGTCCCACAGCCCAGGGCGCCTCGCATCCGCTCCCGACATGGCGCGGTCTGAGAACTCGCCTCTAACGGCGTATTTCCGTCGCTGGCAGTATTCCCTCAGCTCAGCCAGCTGTCGTTCTACGCTTTCGCACTCTCGCACGTTTGGTCGTGGCGAGAAGCGCGCATACAGAATAGCGTTCATTGCTAACTGTCCTCCCTTCCAACGTCATCTATCCGACGAGCATGTGTAGTTG
>SDBT01019959.1_pt1 | contig 10492 bp, 9 predicted proteins | sample 2277101 | NCBI WGS metagenome assembly SDBT01 (sample SAMN10404973, study PRJNA504765) | marine sediment metagenome | isolation source: marine sediment core GS10_PC15, 103 cmbsf | place: Arctic Ocean: Southern Knipovich Ridge | collected 2010
AGTCAAAACCACGAGCCTCTTTAGACAGGGTGCCAGGCTTTCGTACGATTACCTCAAGAGCATGGGCCAGCCCGTCGGTGGTTTCGAGTATTACTGCTGGAGAAATCTGGCCTCTCTGCGATTTAACCACATAATCTCGAATTTTACGGGCAATGATTTCAATTCACTGGCGTTGCTAAGAGGCATCGGAACAAAAAGAGGAGTTAGGCTCGACAAAGAGCAATGGAGACAATTCGCCTGGTGCTGGTATGAACCGCTGGCAAGAAACGCTCAAATCGATCCGAACACCATTGAGACCCTCGAGTCTTTAAAACAAATGGGACTTCAACTCGGTATAGTCTCAAACACTTTTGTCAATGCATGTTCACTCGAAAAACACCTGAAGCAGTTCGGCATCCTCGATTTCTTCAGCGTCAGAATCTACTCTTACCAGCTTAACTTTCGTAAGCCCGACGTGCGAATCTTCAAAATCGCCGCGGAAAAAATCGGACACATGCTACAAAACATAATGTTCGTCGGAGACCGCATCGACAAAGACATAAATGGCGCCCTCAAGTGCGGCATGTACCCTGTCCTCAAAACCGCATATACAAACTTCGGCAAAAAAACTCCAAAATGTGCCTGGAAAATAGACCTTCTCAGCGAACTTCCGGCGCTTATCGACAAGATTAACAATAGCAACGAAAGCCAGTCAACATCGGTAATCAAAACGCCTGTAACCACTAATCCACAGGAGTCTCGAATATGAGTTCGAATGACACAGCCTATCAGAAATGTATCAATCCCGAATGCGCCGCCGAGTTTGGATGCGATCAGGCTATGTTCAAATGCCCGAAGTGCGGTGAACTGCTGGACATAGTATATAATTGGGATAAAATCCAAACCCCTAAAAAGCTAAGTGACTTTGCTCGTCGATGGGCAAGTAGAGAAAATCCTCTCGATTTCTCCGGCGTCTGGCGATTCAGAGACCTGCTGGATTTCTGTCCGGACCAATACAAAGTCACCATCGGTGAAGGCCAGACCATACTCCAGCAAAACGACAACGTCGCGACCTACGTCAATATGAAACCGGGATGCCTCTATCTCCAGTACGAGGGACTTAACCCCTCGGGCTCGTTCAAGGATAACGGCATGAGCGCGGCATTTAGCCACGCTAAAATGGTCGGAGCAAAATCCTGTGCCTGCGCATCAACCGGAAACACTTCGGCATCAATGGCACTTTACGCACATAGCTGCGGATTAAAAAGCACCGTATTCATCGGCTCCGGAAGAATTGCTTTTGGAAAACTAAGCCAGGCAATGGATTACGGTTCACAAACCGTCCAGATACAGGGCGACTTCGACGACTGCATGCACCAGGTCCTGGGTGTTTGCGAACGCTTGGGTTTATACCTGTTAAATTCACTCAATCCCTTTCGCCTCGAAGGCCAGAAGACCATTATGTTCCGCATCATCGAACAGTTGGGTTGGGAACTTCCCGACTGGATAGTTGTACCCGGCGGTAATCTCGGCAATTCCAGCGCGTTCGGCAAGGCCTTTATGGAACTAAAAGAACTCGGACTGATCGAACGAGTACCGAGAATGGCTATTATTAACGCAACTGGCGCCGATACACTCACCGATCTGGTCAACAATAAAAAACTCAAATGGAACAATGCCAATGTTGACCAGAAAATCATCGACGATTATTATGCCGATCTAACGGTTCGCAAATTCTCACCACATACCTGCGCCTCGGCCATAGAGATTTCCCGACCTGTCAACCTCAAAAAATGTCTTCGTACAATCGATATTTGCGATGGAGTGGTAAGAGCCGTTACCGACGAAGAAATATGCGACGCAAAGGCCGTCATAGGAAAATTCGGTCTCGGCTGCGAACCGGCTTCAGCCGCCTCGATTGCAGGCCTAAAGCACTTAAGAGAAGAAGGCGTAATAGAATCCGATTGCCGCGTAGCATGCGTCCTCACAGGCCATATGCTAAAAGACCCCAACGTAACAGTCAACTACCACAAAGATGAGCAGGGCCCCTTCAGCAACCCCCCCATCGAAGCACCGAACGACCTTGAAGAAATCATTAAGTTGATTCAATAAAGCCAAGAATAAGCCTTGGAGTGTGAAACCAAAAACAATCTGCCGGTTTAGCGGTTGCAGTATCTCTACAAATTACGCTTGTCCGTAATGGATCAGTTCTATTTCCGCTTCCTTTAAGTATTGACGTGTTTTGTCGCTGCAAAGGGCATCAAACTCGATTTTTCTCTGGCCTTCGAGATGTGCCTGGGACTCATCCAGGCCTTCGATATGACCGGGATGTGTGAGAACTTCAGCGGTGGCCGCGGAATTATAAAGAGCGACAGCTTTAAAGAAATTCACGTCTATCTTGCCAACATGCGAGAGGCCCAATAGAGCATCGGTTTTGAGAAAATCACGGTTGGCAAGGCGATTGAGCCGAGCCATTGCCCGTATCAGCCTGGCACGCTGGCGCCCGCCGACACTGGGAAGAGGCCAGGGAACCGCCGAAACCGCTGGAGGCTCCATAGAATACCGAATCGCTTTTATCCCAAAACGACGAGCCAACTGGCATACCATCGAGAAAAGATGAGGTATTGCGTGAAAATGCTTGTGAGAATCAAGATGAGTCGGCTTGACGCCCTTATCTATCAACCACTGAATTTGTGCCGCAAGCTCTGTCCTTAAAGCGTTCCTGGTACGTGGATCAGCCAGTGAGAACAGCCCAAGCCGGGCTACAGAACTCTTGAAATTCCCATCTGAATCGATCAGTCGGTCCATATCCTCGTGCTCACAAAGTGCTTTACCCTCCGTCAGATTCAGATGAACACCGATACCAAGAGTGCCAAGGCTTTTGGCCGTTTCGACCGCAGAATTCGCAGAAGGCATATTCGTCATTATCGTCGTACTGCTTAGCACCCCATCGGTATGAGCCTGTATAATTGCCCTGTTTACACCCTCACAGAGACCAAAATCGTCTGCATTTATTATCAATCTTTTACTCATGGCCACAGAGTTTAAGCGCACCGCAACCCTCGGTCAATTAGTTTCTGAGCCCACAGGCCTGGTTTGGCAATGTTATCAGACACACCCAGCTACAATCAGCGAATATTATACGATCAAAACTACTTTTGGCGGCGCTTGACAAACCACAAGCCCAGTGCTATAATAGTCTTAGACTTGTGGTTCGGGGTCAAAACCAGAATCCGAAGAGATCCGGGATCGTAAATTTGTAGTTCAATAGCAGACAAGTCAGTCTGTTGTTTTCAATGAGGGTATGATGATGATAAATGTTCAGAAAGTAAGAATTATGCTTGTTCGCCTGGTTGCCTTTGGCTTTGTTCTCTGCACACTGGCTTCAATTACAGGCTGTGGTGAATCCTGGGCTCAACTTGGAGAAACTGCGGCAGAAGGAAGAAGAAGACAAGCCAGAGTCAGGACGATTAACCGGCAACAGTTGATGGCAGACATCAACACCTTATTCTTGTATGACAAGCCCCTAAAGCTGACTCATTTGAGATTGCCATAAGCCGGGACGTAATTTAGTTGACAACGAACCCGGTAGAAGGGATTTGGTTTGTGGATGCATTGATGGATTATCTGCAACGGGTTGCGATGAATGATTGGTGGGTCGTCGCCATTGAGTTGTTCCTTATCGGCTTTGTTGTTTACTGGGCAGTTGATTTTCTTGAAGGCACTCGCGGAGAAAGATTATTTCGCGGTGTCATCTTCATCCTCATTGCCGGTTTTCTTATACTAAAACTCATCGTTGGCAAATTAGCTTTGGAACGACTGCAGTTCCTCTACGGCGGCTTCGTAATCGGGGTGTTGATTATTGCCGTAGCGGCGTTTCAGCCTGAAATCAGAAGGGCAATGATTAGAATAGGACAACCGAGATTTCTCGCCGGTTCTTCTCAGCATCTGGTAAAGACCATTGAGCAGATTGTTATCGCGGCAATCCAAATGGCATCTGCAAAGATCGGAGCAATTATAGTCATTGAACAACGAGTAGCACTCGGGGAATTTACCGAAACAGGTGTCAAGCTAAACGCAACTGTTACTACAGAACTACTAAAAACCATTTTTTTCCCGGGAAGCGCACTGCATGATATGGCCGCAATAATTCGTGGAAACAGAATAATTGCCGCCAGGGTACAGTTGCCTCTGGCAGAAGCCGGAACCATCGACGGAATAGAACTCGGCTCGAGACACAGAGCTGCAATCGGGGTATCAACCGGATCCGATGCAATTTGCATCGTCGTCAGCGAAGAAACTGGAAATATCTCTATTGCACGAAATGGAAAACTTACAACAGGTATAGATGAAAAGCAGCTAAGATGGGAATTGATACGCGCAATGTCAGAAACTGCGGCACCGGCATTCACCGGAATGTTCGAAAAACTCAAAAAATTCTCAAAAAATAAGAAAAAGTTCGAAAAAGCAAAAAAACTTCCCGACAATGTTTAATCAAATCCAAAACAAAAAAAACCAAATACTTATACGCAGGAGATGGCAATAATGCTCGCAAGAGTTAAATTCAGTAAAGTTGCCGTGGTCATTCTTCTGACTATTCTGATATGGGTTTGGGCGGATATGGCAAAAACCGAAAAATTTACTGTCGCTAATGCCGTCATTAATGTCGCCAAATCAACAAGCGAGGATTTGTGGGTAAGTTTTGAAGATCAAACTTCAGTTCGAATAAAAGAAATTGAATTCAGTGGTGCGGCATCGAGAATCGACGAACTACAAAGAGAAATAAAAGTTGGCGGTAAACTCCAGTTCGAGCTTGATGTTGCTCAGGAGACATATGACGCTGCCGGAAACCACTCATTGCCGCTTCTTCCATTCCTGCGTAAGCAGAGAATAATAAAAGAACGTGGACTTAAAGTCGAATCATGTCAACCAGAAAAGATCCTTGTAAAAGTCGTAAAACTCCGCAAAGAAATCCTCGAGGTCAGATGCGTCGATAATAGCGGCACACGCATCCCCGCGATTATAGACCCACCTAAAGTCGATATCTATGTCCCTGATACAAACGAAGCTCCCGGTTTTGCTCAGGTCCAGCTAAACAGCAATGAAATTGAACAGGCAAAAGAAACACCTGTTTCAAAAACCCCTTTCTTCCCATTGGCGCCGGATCAAATCAGATGGGCACAGGCAACGGTTAGTATCACAATAAAGGAGGAGCAAGTCCTAAAACAACATACCATTGACAGCCCCTCCTTCGGGCTCCTAATCAGTGAATTGCTAAAGGAAAATTATGATGTCAAGATAGTAAAAGAATCTGCTATCAGAATAAAAGCCTCATTCAAAATATTGGCCACAAGCGAAGCTAAGCGTATATACGAAAACAGGACTTACCAGGTGATTTTAGAAATTGAGGATAATCCTGAAAATCCGGGTAAAATTCAGCAGCAGGAATTAATCTACAATTTCCCTCACAAATTCATTCTCACAGATGAGATTAAACTTGGCCAAACACCCGAAGTGGTCAGGTTCAGACTAATCCCTCGTCCGACGGTTGAAGAGCCTGGGGGCTCGTCGTCTTAAAAAATGCTCCAATCGCTTCAACCGTCATCCACAACGCAAGTAAGAATATCACCCCGCCGATAGCAACCAAAAGCCAGTTCTGATTCGATATGAACATCTTCTGGTTCTTTACCATCGCCCAGTTCGTAATTACAAGCATTATAAGACAAGGTACGGCCGTCACGATAAACTTGAATCCGCCCTTGTGTTTTAGATAAAGCGTCACCACCAACAGTGCCAATGCCGCCAATAGTTGATTCGCCGATCCAAATAAAGGCCATAGCTTCAAAGCACCTTTACCGTCTGCGCCTGCAACAAACGCCAGTGCCGCCGCCGTTACTACCGCCACCGTCGTCGCAGACCAGCGATTGCTCAAAAAAGGTATCCGCAAGTCAGATGCAAGCTCGCTCACAACATAACGCTGGATTCGAACCGATGTATCCAAAGTCGTCCCTGCGAAAGAAGCAATGAAAACACCCATCAATGTAATACCCGCAATCTCTGGAAGTTTGATTGATCCAACGATATTCGCTGCGCCGATCACCACCGCCGTCAACTTGGACGCAAGACCTGCCGCCGCTTGCCACGACGAATAATGATGCCCCCACGCCGCTGTCCCGCGGAGTATCTCACCGCCGTCGGTCTTGTAAGCCATTCCAATGCCGGCACCGACACAGACCAGTATAAGGATCGCCAGGAATCCTTCCAGCAGCATCGAACCATACCCTACAAAGTGACAATCGCACTCGTTCGATATCTGCTTGGGACTCGTACCGCTGGCTACGAGAGAATGAAAACCGCTTATCGCACCGCACGCAATCGTAACAAACATCAGCGGCCACATCGAAGGTATATCTGAACCGCCTTTATTTATCATCGGGGCGACCATGGAAAGCTCGCCCGAAATAGACGAAAACATCGCCCCAAAAACCAAAAGACCCATCATGATAAAAAGCTGCCAGGCGTTAATATAATCGCGAGGCTGAAGCAGCGTCGTCACCGGAAGCGTCGATGCAACCCATGCATATATCAAAAGCAGGATTGTCCATGTCCCCGTAGCAGGCATACCAAGAATCGTCGGCATCTCAAAGGGCAAAATACTGCCAATCCAGATAGTAAGATACATCCCGACAACCGCCACTGTCGTTGCGACAAAAACATTTGCTCCCTTCTTATACACCGCATAGCCAAGCCCGACCGCTATCGGTATCTGAAACCACACAGGAATCACGGAACTCGGAAAACGGTCGAACACTATCGCGATGATCATACCGAAGATCGCAATAACAATAAGAAGTGCAAGGAAGACTATGGCAAAGAAAATAAAACGAACGCGTCTATTTATGAATGTGGCCGCAACCTCGGAAATGCTCTTGCCTTGGTTGCGAATCGATACCACCAGCGCACCGAGATCATGGACCGCTCCCATAAAAATACTACCGAGAAACACCCAGAGTATCGCCGGAAGCCAACCCCAGATAATTCCTATCGCAGGACCCACTATCGGACCGGTCCCGGCTATCGAAGTGAAGTGGTGACCGAAGATTATTCCTTTGCGAGTGGGAACATAATCTATACCGTCCTCCAATTCAACCGACGGAACAGCGGCGTCCTTGTTCAGCTTAAATATCTTCCGCGAAAGAAAACGCCCGTAAGTGTGGTAAGCAACAACATACCCTACTCCACAACCCAACATCAATAATAGAGTACCTATGGATATTCCTCCTGAAAGAAACTATTCCCTGTGCCGACGCGCTAAAAGACGGATTGGAACCTCTTCGATTTCCAGCAATTCACGCAAACGCCCAACTATAAATTTACGGTATCCCTCTTCGAAAAGATCAGGCCTGTTCACGAACATCAGTATAGAAATAGGATTTACCGCGATCTGAGTGGCATAATAAATCTTAGGATGTCTCCCGCGACCGCTACCGCCGGAACCAACACGCTTGCTCTTGATGGCCTCAAATGCCCGGTTAAGCGGACCCGTCGAAATCCACCTGTTACTCTGTTTGAACAACTCAAATGCCAAGTCAAGAACGCTCTGAATATTTTTCGCTTCAGTTGCCGTCGTGAACGCTATCGGACAAAATCTTAAACCGGGAAGGAGCTTTGTCAAATACTCACCATAATCATCCGTTACCGCATTATCCTTGGCAAGGTCCCATTTGTTTACAACTATAATGCAACTTTTATGCTCTTCTCCAATAAACCGAGCTAGCTTCTTATCGACCGCCGAAACCGCAAGCGTAGCATCAATGAGAAATAAAACTATATCAGCGCGCTCTACCGACCGAGTCGCGCGAACATAACTATAAAATTCGATACTATCGGCCATCTTACCTTTCTTGCGGATCCCTGCCGTATCGATCACCACCACAGTCTGACCGTCCTTCTCAAAACGAACATCGACCGCATCCCGCGTTGTACCCGGAACTTCACTGACGATCACGCGATCAGATCCAACCATCGCATTGACCATCGTACTCTTGCCGGCATTACGCTTGCCAACTATCGCTATCTTCATAACCGGTTTGGCGGGAATCTCTGAGCTGATATGATCGATGCGATCAAAAACCATATCCAGAAGATCGGATTTGTTCAGATTGTTCTTCGCAGAAATGCAAAGAAATTCACCGAATCCCAGCGATGTAAACTCCCCCGCAGTCGGAAACATCCGGGCCGTATCGGCCTTATTGGCAACACCGATTACGTCTAAATCTTTCCTGCGAAGAAGCTTGGCTATCTCTTCATCCAAAGGCACACGTCCGTCCCGAATATCAACCAGAAACAAAACAAGATCCGCCGAGGTAATTGCCTTCTGTATCTGACCCTCGATATGCCCTTCAAGCTGATCGCTATCGACTATCCCGTAACCGCCTGTATCCACAAGCTCGAAATACTTATCATCCCTGCTGATAATCGTACTGACACGATCGCGCGTTACACCTGCCGTTGGCTCGACGATACTTATCATCTCACCGGCCAACGCATTCAAAAGACTGCTTTTACCTACATTGGGCCGGCCGATTATTGCTACCTTTGGTAGTGCCATATATTGCTCTTATCCAAAAAATACTATATAGTTGAAAAGACATTATAACATAACAACTCCAATCTTTGAAACAATCAATACCAAATGGAAAACACCGGCGCCCATAATTCTTCAAATGTGGTATTGACCTTACGCAAGGCTACATGATAGAGTACATAAATACCGGCTTTGAAGTATGATTATCAGGACTTATTAAAGAAAGAGATACAAATGGATTTAGAATCCGAACCGATAAAAGCAAGAGCAACAATATGCATACCGAGCTACAAAACACTGGATTTTACCAGGATATGCCTGCGCAGCATTCGAAAATTCACCAATTATCCCTATGACGTAATAGTTGTTGATAACGATTCGGCCGATGAATCTCTAAACTATCTCAAGTCCCTGCCGTGGATACGCCTTATAGATCGCAAGTTCGAGGACGGCGAACTGACCGGCAGTGAAGCAGTAGGATCAGCTTACGACATGGCGCTAAAAGAGTGTAATACTGAATTTTTCGTCGCCTTGCATACGGATACTTTCGTTCGCGCGCAAAACTGGCTCACCGAACTGATCAAATATTTCGGAGATACCGAGGATATATCTTGCGTCGGATCAGGAAAAATAGAACTAAAACCCCAATGGCAGATCACCCTGAAAAAAGTGACCGACTTTGGAATGTTAAAACGAAAAATTATGCGCGACCCGGCACTAAAGGGAAAGTTCCGCTATCACAACCGTACAATATGCAGCATTTACCGAACCGCAGTCCTAAAGCAAAACAACCTCTCATTCATGCCCAATAAGGAAAAAGGCCTGACCGCAGGCAGAGGACTATATTTCGACCTCGTTGACAACGGCCACAAAACCGTAGAACTTCCATCAAAGGTCATGACAAAATATGCCATCCATCTCGATCACGCAACCCAGGCAATAAATCCCAACGAGTTCGCCCTACGAAAAAAAACAGTAAGAAAATGCAACCGAATCATCGAAAAAATAATGTCCTCCCAAATAACCAAAGACATCCTGGCCGACGACTCACTCGACCACTAACTATGTCCCCAACTATGCAAGCATATCCCCAATATCCCACCGCTTCCGGGTATAATAACGAATGTTTCGGCTGTAAAATCCGTGAATCGGGCCAAAATTTATTCTTGTCCTTCTCGCTACAGCGAGTATAAATAGAAATCAGCAACGGAGACCTGCAACTAAGGCAGCGAGTTAATTGATTTCGCCAAGTGCGGACGTTTGGGATTGATTCCTTCGACTGTGCTCAGGACAGGAAAAGATGATTGAGTTTTGAATTGAGTTTACATCGTGGCGTTGTAAGGCCGAGGAATGAATCTATACGATAATTGGCATATATTTAAAAAGGACGACTATGATACCGACTTATGAAAAGATAATGCTACCGTTCCTCAAACATCTTGCGGACGGACAAGTGCATGGACTTGTTGATATCCATGACACTCTGACGAACCAATTTGAATTGACTGATGAAGAGCTAAGAGAGCTTTTGCCCAGCGGACTCCAACCTATATTCAGAAACAGAGTAAGTTGGGCAGGGACTTATCTGAAGAAGGCAGGACTTGTTATATCTCCAAAGAGAGCTCATTTTAAAATCAGCGACAAAGGACTTGAACTACTAAAAGAGAACCCGCCCGAAATAACTGCAAATTCTCTGATGCGTTATGATGACTTTTTGAAGTTCAAGACAAGAAAAATAGAAAAGGCAATTCCATCTAAATTCGAACTTATGGAAGACAGTACAGATCAGACACCAGAAGAATCTCTAGCCCTTAAACAAGCGAACACGGTTTGTTTTTTGAATGTCGGGCGGGCTTATTTTTTCGGCGCAGCAGATTCCTGTCCGCCGGTAGCGGCTTGAAAAAGTTCCAACTTTTCGCTTCGTCA
>SDBT01019960.1_pt1 | contig 10491 bp, 12 predicted proteins | sample 2277101 | NCBI WGS metagenome assembly SDBT01 (sample SAMN10404973, study PRJNA504765) | marine sediment metagenome | isolation source: marine sediment core GS10_PC15, 103 cmbsf | place: Arctic Ocean: Southern Knipovich Ridge | collected 2010
GTACACTATTCTATCCGGTGTGTCTTGCTCAGTATGATAGTATGGATAACGAAAAGGTGCCGTATCCGTAACCATTAGTGCAGGATAGCCCATTCGCCAAAACGCCCACTGGTCAGACCAACCAATGCCAGGAATGATTCCGGGCCACGCGCCACCCTCCGACGGAAATTGGACCTGACGGCGAAACGATTCAACGACCTTTTGGACCAGCCAGCGGGAAGGGAGATTACTCACGAAGGCGATAAAATTGCCAGTTGAGGGATAAAAAAATCCAACAGGAAACGGATAACGCTGACTGCCAGGTTGTTCCGAGTAGTAACCTATCGTCTTCAAACTGAACATCGCGAAAATATTTTCGCCACGCTTACGGCATCTTTTCGCATAGACCAGACTACCCATCTTGGCCGTCCGGAAATAGGGTGGTTCCTCATTCACAAATGCTACGAATCGAAGGCTCCGCGATATATCCTTGCCGGAGAAGGCCCTCGCCAAAGCAAGCAGCGCAGCAACACCTGAGGCATTATCATTTGCACCAGGACTGCCAAAGACAGAGTCATAATGACTACCTATGATGACTATTTCGTTTGCCTCTCTGTCTCCGGAAATCTCGACCTCGATGTTATAACAGGTTCTGCCCGCAACTTCATAGCTCTGCCGCTTCACCTCATAACCAGCCTGCTCAAATGACAATTGGATAAAGTTTGCTGCTGCACAAAGATTCGCATACCGTTGGACATTACGCTCTCCGATTTCACCTGCAAGTCGCTCTACATCTTGTCGAATCCTGTCTCGAACTTTAATCTCTTCATCTATTAGAGGCGGTAGAGAACCAGTATATGTATTGTTGGGCATTTTGATCATATCTAATCCAAAACATAACGGGGCTTCTTAGCCTTAGCGATTAGCTATCGGCAGCAAGAGCATAGTTAGCTGAGCTTGACGGCTGTGCCGTACACTAACAATTCAGCCGCACTGCCCACAACACTTGTAGTCATATAGCGAATATTGATGACTGCATCGGCTCCTATTTCTGCAGCCTTCGCTGTCATCCTCTCGGTAGCGGTTGACCGGGCACTCCCCATCATCTCCGTGTATTCAGTCAATTCACCACCAAGGATCAGCCTGACTATGGCGGATAGATCTTTGCCAAGCCATATAGCAAATACCGTGTGTCCCTGGACAAGACCGAGAATCTCAGTGATTTCTCGCCCGGGCAGTAAATCGGAGTTCAACAGCAGAACCGTGCGATCAGATTCAGTAGGCGGCGTTTTTTCAACTGATGCCTTGTGTATCCTTTGCTCGAGAGCCAACGTCAACAACACCACAAGGATACCCCCCAAAAGGCAGAAAACCGCTATTCTCAACCACCAGGGCATGACCGGGTCATCGGAAACCATTATATACCATGGCATCCCAGCAAATACTGCCGTAAAAAGCCCGAGCACGAATGCCACTGAGCCAATATGTCTAATTACTTTCATGGCTTCTCCTTTTTGGCTGATTAATGGGTCATCCCTACGGGACTCCCATTTTTAATGCTTCATCTGACCCGGTGCTTTGCACCGGGCTATAAATATTTCACCCCTTTGGGGTTTCCATTTTTATGTTTCCTTCTGACCCGGCATTCCGTACCGAGCTACAAATATTTCGCCCCTCCGGGGCTTTTCATTTTGTAGTAATTTAAGTTAGAGGATAAAATAGTATTTCGAATCCGTGCCAATCCGTCTGATCCGTGTTATCCGTGGTCCATTACAATTAGACGATTGGCAAGAATCGAATTCCGGCCATGATGCTCAAATTAATTCTAAATACGTCTGTGCCATCTATCTCCACGCCCGGGAGATGTATACCTGTGTCATGAATGAGAAAGGTGAAATCCTTTTCCATCGTAATATGCGAACAGACTTTGACCAATTCAAGAAAAAGATGCAGCCATTTCGCACTTGAGTAGAACAGCATCAGGGTATGGAAGGTAATTCTGGTGCAGCAACGAAGTATACGGGATAGCCTGCTGTAAGCAAATGTAGAGATGATCTGGTCAGTCGCCTGGTTATAAAAAAATTTCTCACAGCGACGCCGCGCCTCAGGCGGGCAAGCAAAGACGTAAAGATTATTAAAATAACAAATCACAAATAACAATTTACAAATAATTATCAAGAACCAATGACCAAATGTTCGTTTTGAACATTAGTGAATTCGTAAATTGGAATTTATTTGTCATTTGTTTTTTGTGATTTGGAGATTTCACATTTCGGCCATTTTGAAATTTGCCGTCAAATTATAGGGGCGACCCCGATTTCTCGGGGCAAAAAGAATATAAATAATCACCTCAGGTTGATTCTGAAGGTGATTTTATTTGCTTAAATCGTCACAGGTTAAGGCCCGCAAAAGCGGGACGAAACTCGTCTCAATCCTTTTGACTCATTTCATCAATTTTGCTAATCAAATTTTCAATACACCATTTGCAAGCTATTGCAGGATCATAAGCGATCTCAGGTAGTATAAGCGATTGTATATCCATTAAAAAACTTCTATGATCCAATTTATCAAGAATATTGGCCATAAATTGGTCCTGGGTTATTGATTGATGACTGTTTTTCATGTATTGAAGGAAGGAATGAACAACTTTATCTGACTGAAATTACTCCGAATTTGAAGCATACCATAAATCAAAAAGATCCCTACCTTTCCGCCTCTGGTATAAAGCCCTGAGTTTGGTTCCCAATAATTCATTCAGATCATACGAAATGACCTGACATTCGCCACTATACCATCGTGATTCAACTCGAAACGGAATTTTAGCCAATCCAAAAACATTGAAGTGTTCCCGGCAGTTAATTTCCAGTTTCAAACGCATCTGCACAACCGGGGGTATTTCGGAATTAAAACGATAAATAAATGTGTTATTCCCCTGAGATTGCTTTACTCTTGGTTCCCCTAAAAAAGATAATTTCTCACGTAAAAGGTCAAATATTGGACCTATCGGACCCTGTTCTGTCTGAACAAGATCGATATCTTCAGAATATCTTGCCGCAGGTTTGAGGTGCAATTTATACAGTGCTGTGCCCCCGCGAAATGCTAAAAATCTACTCAGCATGGTATCCGAAAATATTTCCACCAGGGATCTGCTTATTACAAGATCTTGTTCAACCTGCTCATTAGTTTGCCAGGGAACAACTTTTCGCCAGGCTGTAATATCAGCGCGCGGTATCATAAATCGCTTTCTATAATCATATTCTCAATTACTTTCCAGCGATTATTTGCCGATAGATTCTTGGTTTCATTCTCAGGTGACAATGCAATTCTGAAGAATTTCTCCTCTTTTAACTTCATATAAATTAGATCTGCTTTATTAAAATCTTTTAGATAAGTATCCATAACAAATCCAAGTCTTTGCCAGCTTGTAATTTGAATTTGTGACTCATTCAGCACTTTTTTCAAACGATCATTTTCAAACTTTTCTATTAATTCATGTAATACGGTAACAACACGACTGAATCCACCAATTTTACTCTCAAATTGAATTAGATCAGTCGCCGTCAATTCCGGCGAAGATACCATGATATACCCCATATCCGTTTTTTTCTTTTCTATCCCGATTTCAGGCAATTTCCGTTTATTAAAGTAAATAATATGTAAACCCTTCACTGAAATGTTGCGAAGTGCCGGAACTCTGGTGACGACCTGATATTCTTGAGGTTGTTGGTGTCCAGCAGCAAATAAGGCGGCGGCCGACAATAATCCTACATAGTAGGGTTTATCGATATAAGCCATTAACTGATTAATGAATAATGAAGGGGGCAATATCTTCTGAGTTGCATATTCAGGCGGAACGATCACGTAAAACCCCTTCCGCACAGAAACAATTTTTCCTTTTTGAGACAGTCTTTTTAAGGCAAGTTTTATCGCCTCATTTGAAAGACTGAATCGTCGTCTCAATTCTTCAAGCGAAAATGAATAGCGACCTTCTGATTGTAATTCGATTATAAAATCGGTCATATAATTGTATTTTTTTACATTCATAATCTTTACCGAAAGTTTTTGTTGGCGTAAAGTATCACATTATGACCATTATCGCAAACAAAATCTCTTGTTTTATAAAAATATTTCGATTCAACGGTTGCAAAAGATGGATCATTATTTAAATTTCGATTTCCCAATCCCATGTAATTTTCGATTTCCCCTTGGATATTCCAGATTGGCAAACGGAAAAGGATGATCAGGATCACGTAACATTTGAAGCGTGGCGGAAGAAATATTATCAATAAAAAGCTCCATTAGCTCTGCTTCTTTGAAATCAGGTTTGGAACATTCCGCATAATAGATATACAATTGATCCAGATTAGATAAAGTTTTGATCCAGTGTCCACCCGCATGTGGTCTTTTTTCTCCCAATTCAGTAGTATAATATTGATGCACCCTTCTGCCCAGTTTTGCAGTGGTCATACCGATATATAGAATATTCTCATCCGGTAACCAGAACTCAGAGAGTCTTTTTTCAACAGCCTTTGGTTCTGGATATCTTTGACCGTCTAACTCAAATGTAGATATTTTGTCAAGCCAATATTTAATCATTTCTAAGGAGATCGGTGCTGCAGGTAATACTATTGCTTCTGTATTGGCATCATTGGACATCGAAACAATATAAACACCGCTCTTATTTGATCTGAAATCTTGTCCCCAGCTTACTCTACCTGATAAGCGTAAACCGGCTCCTTCGAATAAATCCGATACAGTAGATGGCATCAGATCCTCCTCTCAATTATATTCATTATCTATGTTAATTATTTTATCTATCATCAAATCAACAAATTCAGGATTCAGATCATCGGATGAGGCAATAACATGGCCGTGGGAATTTGTTATAGAAAAGTCTGGGGTATAATCCCAAATATTTACTAATATATCTGAATCCTCTTCCCTAACAAATACTTTTTCTAAAAGTTGTATTTTATATCCTTCTTTTTCTTCTGGATTAAAGAAGATAAAGTCTTGATTTATACCACCCAACTTTTCAACCTGGAGAAAATCATTTTGAAACGATACAAATAATTCGACTGTTTTATTTTTCATCCTTTGCCTCTTTATTTTCGTATATTTTTTTTGAAACCTGGCCCCAGACATGCAAAGCACCTTTAACCCATCCAAATTCATAGGAAGAATCGATACTGGGCGTTAATTCAAATTTAAATTGTGTTTTTTCTGAAGCCAGATCTAAAAATATTTCCTCAAAAACTTCTATAGAATCCTCTGGATATTTATCAATTCGGTAGATATCTTGCGAATGTAATGAGTGAAGTATACTCTTGAAGTCCTGCAGTGAAAAGTCAAGGGCATCTTTCATCCCATCCTGAAATCCTTCATTTTCGTTTTTTGTTTTATCTGCAACCATTTCCTCTTTTAATTTTAGAGCCAGTTTTTCGAGATCGGGATGATCACTTAATTTGATCTCCTCAAATTTTACAGCCTGATCGATTGCTTTTGTGCAAATCTTGGAAACATTAAAATTATCCTTGACTTTTTTCAGTCTGCCACTAAGATCGTCGGGTATTGTAATATTAATTCTCACTGACATATATCAATCCTCCTGTCTATTCCTTAAAGTTTGATAATGGATCTAATAAGTCGTTATTATACTGCCATCGAGGGATTGGATCACGATCCTTCCTTCTAGTTTTTCAACCGCCCGTATTCTTCTTTTCGCATCTGTAATAGCTCTTTGCTTGTCTTTTTTAGTGATCATGACCTTCAGTGCGCTGCCTGGCACTTGAAAATCAGTGCCGAATTCAAGTATTGTTTTAATGTCTTTTTCTGGCAGTCCTCGCTGACGACATCTTTTTTTCGCATGTTTTGTCATTATCATACATACCTCAATACTTATCTTTATTTCTTCCGTGACAAATATACAATATATACACACTATTTGTCAAGTATTATTTATATGCGTATGATATTATTTAATGTGTTTTATGCAGATGATGTTTTTATCGGTAGGATTTTAATATTATTCTACTATCAGGATAAAGTTGGATGGCATTTAATATCCGTGAATAGAATAAGGATTAATCGGAAGTTCCGATTGCAAATTTGAAGGAATAATTTGGTAAAACTTAAATCAAAAAAGTATCACTAAAAAAAAGAATTTATGAAAGAAAAAATCAAAGTCGAAGCCTGGGTTTCTTTTCAAGGAGACTTCCTCAGAATTGAAGAACTGGGCGGAATCAATGAGCATTTTATCGTTTTTAATCCTGATTATTCCGGCGGTAAACTGGATTACAAAATACAACTCACGGAAAAAGTACTGGCAAAGACTCTGACTTCTGACCAACTGATACCGATTTATGACCTGCCAGAAGATTTTGTGATTATCAATTCCTATGGAGACGAGATCGGCGATTCTGATGATCTGAATCCGGAGTTTGTTGACTTTGTCTTTGACATGATTATTAACAACATAACCTGGGATGATTTAGAATATTCACACAATTAGCCACAAATGAAATGAGTATGTTGCTTCAAATTAGGACTTCTCTGAAAAAAAATACTACTTTTAAATAAAACAAATAAACATATCACAAGGAATTTAAAATGGCTATAATTACAAGAAAAAGAACTCTGAGACCATCAAGTAGAAAACCTTCATCTAGTTATTGGAAAATTTCGGGCATTTCGGACACCCATTCCGGGTGATTCCGGACAGTGGCTTTTTTCCCCTTTTCACTTTCCGTTAATTTAATAAAACTGTCCGAAATGCCCGGAATTTTCCATATGTCCAGTTTTCCAGTGCAATCCCGTATGTCCAGTTTTCCTGGGCAAAACCGCTGCGCAGTTTTTCCTGCCAACATCCCCATAATAAGCCAATCGCTTTATTATCATCCCTGGTAACGATTAAGCTGCCGCTGTCACCATGCGTAGAAAAGGGATTATTAGCATAGGCGAAACTGTCAATTTGTATCATAAAATATAACCTTTATTAACCTGCAATTATCCTATATTTTACACGTTTAAAAACTTTTATTTACCCCCATGTCTCTTTTGCCCATGCAATTAGATTTTCTTCTCTATCATTGATTGATTTAATATTCCAATCTCTTTTTTGAATAACTTCCTTCATCAGTTTCAAATGAAAATTCTTTCTATATATCTTTTTTTTATCTACAAACGACTTCCTGCCAGCTTGTGAGTTGACGCCCGGTCGCAGAATCATTAAGTTTCCAAGTCTGTGCACTTGTGATTCCCATCGTTTTCCCCGGCCTAACTTTCCTCCCCACTCTCTTCCAGGTGTTTGTGGAAATATATGTTCAATAGTTGTAGTAGGTGATTTTAACCAAATCTGCTCCCAGACTTCCTCAGCAATTGATGATTTTTCTTGTTTAGCTAAATATTCTTCATACCTGTAAAAAAAGTACCGCAGATCTTCTCCCCAACCATTGTAACAATCGGCGTTTCGTAATTGTTTAACCGCTTCATTTATATTAAAATCTTCATTTGATTCACCAATATCTCGAATTTCTTGTATTAAATTTTCTTTTGAAAGGTCATCTTGAATCGTAATCTGAGCCAATTTAGTATACGGAGCAACGGCTGTTCTCGCGTCCTTGCCACAAAGGCCAAAAATTCGGAAAGTAACTTTCTCCCATTCTTCTAATAATTCAGATTTATCACTTTTTGTATACTTTTCGGCCATTAAAATTGCAACAGCAAGTAATCTGGCTTGTACGATATCTGTAACTGCTTTTAGCCTATGCTTACTATATAATTGATCTAATTTATCTGATATTTCAAGTATTTCTAGTGAAACATCAAGAACAGATTCTGGTTTGTTCTCACAAAATTCACGAAAATAATCCATTGCTATTTCGGCGCTTATGATTTTACTCTGTTGAGCAGGATGTTTCAAAGTAGCAGCAAATCGAAGTATTTCATGACCCGGAACTTTTCTGAGCCCGATAGTATTATATATTTTTGTCCAGCATTTGTGTAGTTCTTTAATGGACTCTGATTTTGTTGTCGGTGGCAATTTGTCAAATGCTATACCCATTAACATACTTTTACATTTATCTAACCAATCTACCTCTAGTCCACGGCTATTCAATACTTCAAAAATTGTATATACAGCACCTTCATCCTCTAAAACATAAAAAATAAAATCCAAGCGATGTTTGACGATCTTCAACAAATCTAATACATTACCATCCCATGAATTGACAAACTCTTCGCATTCAATAAATGCCTCTACCAAATTTCTCTCCGCAAGGGTTTTTAAAGATTTTAAATCTTTGATCTTTCCTTTAATAATATAATCTTTAAATATAAATGAATTATCGTGATTGGTTTGAAGTAATATTAATCTTTTATCGCCCTTTACCAGCAACTCTTCTAAATTTTTTAGTGTTTTTTGTATATCTTTATCTTTTTTAGGTAGCGATTTTGCAATAGATTTTAATAAAATAATAAGTGTTGTTAATCTTTGTTGTCCGTCAACAACATTATATATGTTAAACTCATCAGCATCAATTTCCTCTTTCTCTGATGTTTTAAGACAAACAATTGTGGCCATAAAGTGATGTTTTTCTACATCTCCATTTGATAGTTTCTCAATGTCCTTAAAAAGATCTACTCTTTGCTTTTTCTCCCAACTGTAAGCTCTTTGAAATTCAGGAATTCTAAATAATTTGGCATGTAATAGTCCATCAAAACTATAGAAATCAGGTTTTATACTCACGTTAAACTCCCTTCTTTATTAAATAATTTTCATTTGAAGTTGTAGCAATGTTCCCAAATCATCACCAATATATTAAAGATACATGTATTCACTTAATATTAGAAAGGCTATATTAGATATTTAATTGTTTTACATAATCCACCATAACCGCATTCGCGACACCTAGTAGTATCAGATTTAGATTTACTGACTTTAGTCTTATATGATATTCAGATTCATATTTTTGATATAATTTCCCAAATAACTCATCCATAAAACTACTTGTGGCCATATCCACATTCTGAAAATCCAATACCAGAGGTCCTTCCATTTCAGGTAATAAGGATTCAACTTTAAGACGCAACCTGCGTGCTGCTTCCCGGGTGAAAGTGTTGATCACCTCTTCACTTACCTTTAAAGAACCCGATTCCTCAATCTCCTCACACAAGACATTGATATAGGACCAGTCACTTTCGCCGATAAAAGTATCGGAGAGATCCACGGCATTTTCTGTATTCAGTTTGATCAATACTCCGGTACCCTGCATCGTTGGAATCCTATGGAATCCCTGTTCGACCCCCTTACTTATGTGATACTGGGAATTCCCGCTCCATACCCTCAACGATCCGCCATTCTTTAAGACTATTTCCCGGGTGCCTGCCAGGCCGTTTCCCTGCCCTTCATCTTTATTTCTGGTGATACCACGTTGCATGGCTTTTCCGATCGCCGCCTCATCGTCGGGCAGGTCAAATGATTCGGCCAGTGAAGCTTTGATACCCCGCCCGCTATCGACAATGGCAATTTCAAGCCGCTTATTTTTGGGATAAAACTGGCCACAGATTGCCGCTGGTGTTGTGATACAGGCATGGTTGTAGACGTTGTCAATCACCTCGTTGACTGCCCATTCCAGGGCCGGTAAGAATTCATGGGCATTTTCAAACTGATGGATGACCAGTTCACAGATCGCGTCGGTGGCCTGGGTGACATCGGTAAAATCGCGGATCAATCGTAAAGGAATAAACCGCCCAATTTCATTATGACGGGTAAATTGCTCCTTATAATTAACTCCAAGATGCTCAAACAAATCCATCCGCGAGAGATAATTCAAGACATCCGATTCTCCCTCAAAAGCGAACGACGTTCCCAATTCCTTTCGGGCTAATCCCCAGCTACACAAAAAAGCCATCGCTTCCGTGGTCAGGTAACATTCTTCCGGTAAATTAAGTCTGATATTTGTTTTTTCAGCATCATAGACCTGATGTAGGTGAAGCATGTCAATCACATGTCCAAAATGAGCAAATTGGGGGAGTTTTATGTTAATTTCTTCAGACATGCTTCCAATGCTCCCAGATCATCACCATTGCCAGGGTATCCAGCTCACAGTATTTTAATAAGCCCCGGATAATCGCCTCCCGCTCCTTCTCCTGCATCTCCGTAAATTGCATCCGTGCATAGGCAATCATCGCCGCCCCGCCCTCTGTAATCTTGTCCCTCTCCAGTATCAATTCATCGACCTTCAGATCAATATCCTCATACAACGGCCCCAACAAACTATATGGATCCTTCGGCACATTTTTTTCTTTTGTCTTTTGTCTTTTGTCTTCATCTACCTGCCACCACCTCATTTCCCCACTATTCGTAGTCGGCTGTAGTTTTGAATATTTATCCTTAAGGAAAGCGCTGGCCTGCATCACCGCCGGTAATACTGATTTTATTGAATTGGAACCCCCCATCGCCGGATGATAATAATAATCACGGACCAATTGCAACAGATCGACCATATTGCG
>SDBT01019961.1_pt1 | contig 10491 bp, 8 predicted proteins | sample 2277101 | NCBI WGS metagenome assembly SDBT01 (sample SAMN10404973, study PRJNA504765) | marine sediment metagenome | isolation source: marine sediment core GS10_PC15, 103 cmbsf | place: Arctic Ocean: Southern Knipovich Ridge | collected 2010
AGATCGTATGCGTCGGATAGTCTGGCAGGAGAATGTTCAAGATGTTATCAAATACAGTCATGAAAAACCTGTTATTCGCCGCCTGGAAAAACTCCTCGCGGCCTAAAATCGGTCAGTTTGAGTTAGTTAATATGGTGTTGGTGCCGGGCAATTTTGTAAAATGCTATTTTGACCTTGCTTGGCATCGTGAGTGTGCTCTTATTGAAAAAGAAGGTTTTACTATGGTAGAAGAGGGCAAATTTAGTTTGAGAGATTCAGGTAGAAGTTGAGGATTGAGTGGTTGTGCTATGCGGACGTTGGTCCGGGACATGAGAGGGACTTGAAAATGACAAAAAAATTAAATTCGATTAATGAAATAATAGAATTTGCAATTGAGCGGGAGATAGATGCGAACAAGCTTTATATGTACTTTGCAAATCGGATTGAGAACGCATCGATGCGTAAGTTGTTCGAGGAGTTAGCCGCGGAGGAATTAGAGCATAAGGCCAAGCTCGAGACCGAAGCGATGGACAGAGGAAAGACGGTGACGGCAAAGTCGGTAAGCGAATTCAATATTCTCGATTATTATATTGTGGATGTTGACCCGCAGCTTGACATTGATTACGAGGATTCGCTTCTTCTGGGGATGAAGAAGGAGAAGGCGTCTTATCGTCTTTATATGGATATGGAGTCGGGGGTGGAAGACGAGGAACTTCGTGGAATGTTTCTATGGCTGGCAGGTGAAGAGGCAAAACACAAGATGCGCTTCGAGACCGAGCATGATGACCTTATTGAAGGAAAATAGCCGGCAACAGCGCAAATCAGGGATGGGGCAGTGTGATTTCAGAGGGTGTGCCTCCGGTGGGGCTTCATAAGCTATTTGCGAATAATGACTTAGGGAAATACGGAGTGGGGATTTTGTGTAGCAAAGTTACGAAAAAAAACTTGACTGGATAGCTAAAATCGAATAGAATAGTGTTTTGCAGTCAAGGATGGGAATATATTCCGCTAAGAGGAAATAGCGAGGGTTAACCAATAATTGTCGAAAGGGTTCGGAAATGCGAAACAAGGCAGTAATGTTACAATTGGTTGTATTAACATTTTTGGCTGGTTTGACGGGATGTTTTTCGTCTCATCCGGAGGATATAGCGGCGTTTACGTTGCCCCGTGAGGTTGACGTAACTGCCGAGGACTATATTCTGCAACCACCAGATGAGATCGAGATACATTGCTCGAAAGTTCCTGAAATCCACCTTCAAGCCCAGCGAATTCGTCCGGATGGGAAGGTAAGCTTTGAGGGTATAGGCGAGGTTCAGGCTGCCGGGCGAACGCCGAAGCAATTAGCAGAAAACTTGCGTGAGAAGATCGTGCTTCTGTATGCATTGACCGGCGAACACCCGATTAATGTCAGAGTGATGGTATATCGGAGCAAGTTCTATTATGTTGTTGGTCAGGTGTACTTTCAGGGACCTCAGGACTTGACCGGCCGTGACACGGTTCTATACGCGCTGGCGAGGGCTCGCCCCACAACTTTAGCCTGGCTTAATCGCATCCAGGTAGTCAGGCCGTCTGCGGATCCGACTATCAAACCTAAGATATTCGAGCTAAACTACGACAAGATGATGGCTCACGGTGATGCGAGCAAGAACGTCCTGCTTGAGGAAGGTGATATAGTGTACGTTCCGCCCACCATTCTGGCGGGAATCGCTTTGAAGGTAGAGGAGTTCGTAAGCCCGATAGGTCGAGCCTTCTCTACGGTCAACATTGTACAGGGTACCCCGGAGACGAGGTGATTTGTGAGCTAAGTGCTCCTGGTTAGCTACGAATAGGTCTGGATGTTACGGGCAGTAGTAAATGAGCAGGCGAAAGGCGTTGAAACTGGTACATTTTGCGACTACGGGGTGGTTTGCGCTTAGTTCGGGCTATATTTTGGTTCTTGCGCTCCGTCAGGCCGGGTTCCATTGGTGGGTAATATTTTCGCTTTCCGGTTACTCCCTCTTGATAATTTTTCTCCTGATAAGCTTTTATTTGTTCGCGCTGTTCCGGGGCGTTGCGCGGAGCCAGAAGACTGAATTGGAACATCCGTTGACGGCGTCGGTTTATTACTCGGTTTTCTATGACCTAAGCCCTTTTCTGGGCGGATTATCAGGTAGTCTTGCGGCTATCGGTGTCAGCAGGGTAACCGATTATCTACTTGTGGTTGCGTACGGGACTTTTTGGGCGACATTTTTTGTCTGGATAATTGTTGACCCGTTAGCGGGAATGGTTGAGATGGTACTTCCATCAAGCCGGGCACAGTGGCGACGGCGTTTGGCTGAGGCAAAAGCGCTTCGCGAAAGGCAGCGGCTGGCCAGACGGCGCTTGTTAGCGGATATAGAAGCTCGAGAGCAGGAAGAGTATGCCCGCTGGGATACGGTATTGGGTCCGTACGCGGATAGACTGGTAGCGCTGGCGTGTGAGAGTGGAAGTTTCGGTGAGCAGCGCGAACGCGAAGCTGTGGACATAGGTGTGACGGCCTGGCAAATAGGTGGGTTTAACTGTATGCGCAGGCTGCATGGGATGGCGATGGACAGATACAGAGCCAACTGCGGCGAACCCACAGTTGTAGATTATATTTCGCTTTGGTGGGACGGTGTGGGAAGCTGGCGCAGTCCATGGTTCAGTGAAGTGTGCGGGTCGTAGAGGAGGCAGTAGTTTCATGCGCATTGGGACGTGAATGGTACACCGACCGATGCGAATGACGATTTTTTGGTTGAGGGAGATTATCATGTAAAGTCATAAGCTGGTCGGTGGTGCTGGCAGGTTTACATTGAGGAACTCAATGGAGATGGTGAAGTGGAGTTTATTGACCTTCGGATTTTTGCAGAAAACTGACTCCGGGGAAAAGGATAGGTGCTCAGTCAACTGAATAATAAAAAAGGCGAGGTCATATGACTTCGCCTTTTTTCATATAAGCTTCTTTAGCAACGCTTGTCGCAGGCGCTTACAGTGTCCTTCTTCCTCGAAGCCAGCCGACGAGTCCCACGCCCATGGCAGCGAGGATGACAGCATTCGGGGCAGGTGTATGCGCCACAGTCTTGTCGAGTAACTGTTCGCCCATGACCAACTGGTCCTGCAGATTAACAGTGAGAGCCTGGTCGCCGAAGACATTCATTATATGTACATTGGCGAGTTGGCCGTTATTACGCAGCAGCGCATCCTGGTAAAAGAGGTCTTCGAAAGAACCCTCCGACCAGGTTTTCGTTTCCTCACCTTCGATGTACCAGATGACGTGTTGCAGCGCATTGGCAGAAGCGACTCGGTCCGGCCCAGGTGTGTTATTGCAGTTGTCGAGAGATTTAGTAATGACCCGCTCGTACAGGCAGGCGGTCATTGGGTCGAGAGGGTCGGTGTTGCTGCCGAACGGTTGCTGGCTGCCGACAGCACCCAAAACGGCCGTCGTTTTTTGATAGAAACTTTCCTTGTTGAGTTGCGCTGGTAGCTGCCTTCTTTACTGCCAGCGCGGACTGTTTTACAGCGTCTTTCGTCTTCTTAACCAGCTGACCAACACCAGACCGGTGCCGCCCAGTAAGATTGCTCCTGGTGCGGGGATGTAAGTAGCATCGTGGGAGCCCGGGCTAATATTCCAGTCCGACCATGAAGAGTTCCAGCCGTTTGTTCCGTCCACGTAGCTCTCAAGGCCGAAAGCATCAATATGTACCCTATCAAAGCCGGTTACGAAGATGGTAAATGATTTTTCCACTCCATCAGCAACATTGTATTCAATCCCCGACTCGGTATCATAGTTAGAGACGGCGTCTTCAACAGGAGGGAAGAAGTCCCCTATATCAAAAACGATGTAGTTGGAAATACCATCATGCAGCGGATAATGGTTGTTGAAATTAGCAGGAAAGAAAAGACTGGTCATGCTATAGCCGTCATCACCCCCCACATCCGTCAGCAAATCCTCATTGAAGCCGTTTGTCACGAGGGTGGCATCACCAGCAAGGAATGAAATAGTGCCTTGCTGGTCTATCGGCACGGAAAGAAGTAGTTTAACATCCGTAAGGCTGGCAGTAGCTTTTTGGGCGTTTCCCTGCGAATCTGCAGATTGATAGGCCCCGGCGACAATGAGTTCGAAAGGATTGTCGGAGGAAATCCAGGTTTGCTGGTCAGGGCCATTGCTGCCAGGCGAAGAGCCCACGATGTAGGTCTGGAAGGTAGGCACAGCGAGCAGCGGGTTACTGGCGAAGAACAACACCGTAACAGCTAGCATTATTTTAAAAATTTTCATCATACATTTACCTCCAAAGTTAAGTTTTGCACACGTGCTGATGCACGGTTTCATTTCTCATTATTCCCTGTTGATGGTCATATGACAACGACAGTTAAACTACTCTCAATAGGTGTGCGGCCTTTTTATCCCGGCCACCAACCCGATTATGCTCGTATAAATACGGTTCCTTCCTACGATAAGTGAGAAACATTCGCCTTTCCCTGGTTACTTCCCGTACACTTGCGGCGCACACAAACCTTTTTGGGGATCCTTCCGTCCAAATTACTCCAAGTACGCGAGGCTATCGGAATGCTTGTGTATAGTCAAGTTAAAATTTGCAAAAAACTGCAATTTTCTGCATTTTTTTACGCTTAGGGGCTATCCCCTACACGAGCTTAGGGGCTATTCCCTACACAAGCTTCCAGAGCACCTATTACTTATGGATTATTTCCATGTTGTGGTGCGTTATGCCGATGGTTATCCATTCCAGGACGGGCATGAAAAATCAAGCGTCGAATATGGGCGCAAAATGGGTTTTTCAGCTTTTTTCGGATGTTTTTGGGGTCGCCTGGGTTCCGTGCTTAGTTTCCACTATCGGTATTGGAGGCTTGTGGGACTTTGCCAGCCCGTAAAACCCGTTGACGTCTTCGACAAACCTTAGAAGGAGGGTAATCTTGGTTTTGACACGGACTCTTCTATAAATGTTGCGGAGATGGGTTTTGACGGTGCCCTGCCTTATTTTCAAGGTCTTGGCCAATTGGTTGTTGTTCAGGCCTCGGCAGACGAGCCCGGCTATCTGAAGCTCTCTTGCGGTCAGGTGGTACCGTCTCTTAAGGTATAGCCAGTGTTCATGGTCAAGCAGGACAATTGAAGGTTGGCTAAAGAAAGAGTCTTCTCTGTCGTGGTCGCTATCGATTGGCGACTGGTACATAATTTTCCTCCCGTGATAATTTTTCGAGGAGACGCTTCGCGTCAGCAATTTCGCTATGACAGAGGCCAGGCCACTCATTATTTAAGTCAAGTGCTTTTTCCAAATTATCAATTGCCTGGCCATTGCGTCCCAGAGCAGCAAGCGACCTGCCTAAATGAAAATACGAGGCTACTAACGATGGTGAGGCTGTTGGATAAAGTTCAACGCATCGGGTAAAATCTTGAGTGGCTTTGTGGAACTGGTCGAGTCTATAATATATAACACCTCGAGTATCTATAAGGTCAATATATTCCGGTGCTTTTCTTAATCCGTTTTGGGCAAGCTCAAGAGCTTGGCCGTATTTACCCTGATCTTCGGTGAGTATCCAGGCTAAATTATTGATTGCGACTACTGCGTCCGGGTCAATCTGGAGAATCCGCTCGTAAATCCTGGCTGCCTGTGCGGAGCGTCCGTCACCTTGTAACAGTATAGCAAGGGCGGTCATAGCGCTGATAGAATCGGGATCGTGGCTGAGGACAGCCTGAAGTATGGTTTCTGCGGTTTGCCCTGCATGACTGTCTCCCGTTTCTGTTAGGTGCTGTGCTATGGCGACGGGCGCGCGGGCATCGTCCAGATGCTTGCGGTACCAATCAGTAACGATCTGGTCCAACTGAGTCCAGAGTTTGTCTTCTTCGAGTAGTCTTGCCTGCGCAATTAACGGCGCCGGGTCATTCGGTTCGGACTGGTATAATGAGTTGAACCTATCGGTCGCTTCAGCGTGATTGCCGTTGTTGTAAAGGGCAACAGCCATGGCCTGGTTAATTTTTCTATAGTCGGCCAGCGGGGCGTAAGTCAGCTGCTTTTCCAACAGGTTTATGGCATTTTGATTTTGTCCGACTGCAGTATAGATTTCAGCAAGCATCAGGACCGCGTCGGAATCATTCGGATAAATTTCGTTCACGCTTCTTAGCGTTGGTATGGCCAGTTCCGGCGCTCGGTCAGCCTCTGCCTGAGCCTTCAAGAGCAATAGAGTCTTGTCATTAGGCAGATATGCAAGACCGCGCATCAGTATATCCACAGCCTCTCCGAGCTCCTTCCTTCCTCGGTAAATCTGCGCCCACATTGCCCACGCATCAGCAATTTTGGGCTGCTCCTGGGTGATTGTCTGCAAGATCTTTTCGGCCTGTTGAATTGCAGGAGCCGTTCTTTTACTCAGGAGCAAGCGCGCTTTGTATAAGCACAGTTCCGTATCTTGCGGGTTCGCAGCAAGTGCTTTATCGAGCAGTTGGCGTCCCTGGTCTATTTTTTCCGGCTCGCGACTAAACAATAAAAGCTCAACAGCGCGCTTTTGAATCTCCAAATTATCGCTGTTCAGCAAGAGGGCTTTTTGTATGTCCTGGATAGCCTGGTCATGTCTGCCTGCTGAGCGGCTGAAATCACTTTTAAATACCCAGACCTGCGGGTTATTAGGTTCGATTGATGCTGCCTTTTCAAAGTCATTGTCTGCCAGGTCCATCTGCCCGAGCATTGAGTAGGTTTTCGCACGGAGGATATAAGCCGAGGCGTCGGCATACTGGTTAATGACTTGGTTGCAAAGGGCCAAAGCGTCGTCGTTTTTTTTCTCACGAATATTCAATTCAACCAGAGCAGCGATAATAGGTACGGAGTCCAGCTCCTGGGCCCTGAGTTTGTCGAGTAACTCCCGGGCCTGCTGATATTTGTTCTGTCGCATCTTCAGCAGAGCAAGAGACAGCAACATGCCGTGGTTGTCGGTGTTTTTGCTTGTTAAGTCTTCGAGAATACTCTCGGCGGAACTGAGCTTGCCCTGACGAAGGTAACTGTAGAGTTTCAGTTTAGCTATTTCGGGGTGTGTCAATTTTTTTGTCGCGGCGCTGCTTAGGATTTTGTCTGCTCTGTCGTATTCTTTTGCCCTGTACAAGGCCATTACCGTTGGGACTATAACGCTGATATCGTCAGGTGCGTTGTTCAGAGCTTCGGTATACGTTGTAACGGCGAGTTGTAGCTCCCCTGCTTTTTCATAAGTGGCCGCAAGAAGCATTCGGCTTGTCTGGTCAGCGGGGTTAGCACGCAGGTTTGTCTTGAGCAAGGTGATTATCTGCGGGTAGTAGTCTTTGAAATTGCTTCCATTAAACCAAAGATTTGCCTGCTCCCAGCGCCACACCCATCCTTCCTGTCCTTCGATAGTCTTGATTTCGTCAACGAGTAACTGAGCCTGATTCGGGCTTTGTGCCACCTGTTTACAGCGGAGAAGACGGCACTTGATGGAGATGTCCTCGGGCCACTGCTGTGCCAGCGTTACAAGCAGTGAGTAAAGTTTCTCGGCCTGGTTCCATTGTTCGTAGAGATCAGCCAATAGTAAAGTCAAGTCCCGTTTTCCGGCAGGGTCACCAATTCGCCTTATTGCGTTCTCAAGTACGTTTTCACACTCCTCTTTTTTGCCCCGGCTGTGCAATACGGCTGTGAGGTATCTAACCGGCGAAGGGTTCTGAGGAAACTGCTGGCTCAGAGCGTATAGTTTTGACACGGCCTGGTCCAGCTTGTCCTGGACCCGTAGCAAGTCAACCTCAGCTATCGCCACCTCGATAGTAGTTTCATGGCTGGCCTTTAAATCCGCGAGCCGTTTTTCAGCTTCGTCGAGATGCCCGCGGAGTAATTCAAGTTGGAACTGCAGAAGTTTAACTTTAAGTTTACCGTCAGTGCGACGATCAAGTTCGCCCAGGTCGTCTTGGAGCTGCTGGATGATTTGCGCATCAGGTGGTACGTGGGTGGTTTCTATTAATCGCAGGCGGGCCTGGATATGCAGTAAAGCAGCATCAAGGTTTTCCGGAGCGATATTAGCGGCCAGACGCGCGTGCTCGGCCGCGTCAGCCCAGTCTGCAGCTTGCATCAGGATTCTGGCAAGCTCAAGATGCGCCCGCAAAAGGTCCGGGCGTTCAGTGAGCAGGCTGCGCAGCTGTGCGATGGCGGACTGATTGTCGCCGGCGCGTGAATAAGCCTGCGCCAGCGCCAACCGGGTCTTTACAGAGTTGTCGCCTAACTGGATGGCTCTTTGCCAAGCGCGCATTGCGTTGTAATGTTGTTTTTTTGCCTGAGCAAGGAGTCCTTCCAAGAATGCTGCAATCGCAGGCTCGACATCTTTTTCTTTGAGCTTTGCTATGCACTCGGCGGCACGGTCGAATTGCATGCATCTGATGAACAGCTCTGTGGCAAGCGGCATAAAATCCCACGGATACGGGGCAAGCTCTTTTAATCCTGCATTGGCCACTTTGCGCATTTCCCCATTTGAGTCTGCTTTGAGTGCGATGGTTGCACGTGACCTCCAAACATCCAGATTAGCTGGTTCGCTGGCTTGAATTTCTGCCAAATGCGCTCGTGCCTTATCAAGCATATTAGCATTGATAAATTCCGCCGCGAGTCTCAGTCGGATCCGTGAATCGGACAGGTCAAGCTTTTCGGCCTTTTCGAGATCCGCAACGGCCTTGTTATATTCGTTGTTTTTTAAGTGGAATGCTGCCCGGACGAGAAAAGCATGTGCAGAAAAAGGGTTGTTGTTTACGACCTCGTCGAACCAACTATGGGCAGGAAGCTGGAAATCTTGTGGATGCAGGGCAACCAGCCGGCCCAGTGTTTCGTAGGCTAGTATCTGTTCAGGATGCTGCTTGATGATGGTTTTTAGCTGTGTTGCTGCATCGTTGACTTTCCGTTGTTGAGCCAGGGATACAGCCAGCAGCCTGCGAATATTGGGGTCATCATTTGCCTGGAGGAACCGTTCGGCAATCAGCTGTGCCTCGGAGGCTATATTCATGCTTAGATAAAGGCCCACAAGCTTTTCGGCTGCTACTATATTGTTCTCGTCCAGTCTTAGAATACTGCGGTAACTGGTGACAGCCTGTTGGATGTTGCCGCGCTTTAGCGGCCGGATATTGAGCTGTGCTTGTGCGTACTTCAGCAGCATGTCGATATTGGTGTGGTTTACCGCTACGTATCGGCCCAAGTGTGTTGCTGCGTCTTCCCATCTCTGATTTTCAAAGGCATTGAGTCCGATTTCGTACGCCGCATAGGCCATACGTTTTCGCTGCCATTTTCGCAGTGCATAAGCAGTCAATATCAAGACGGTCACAGCGATTACGAGAACAACCGCAGCTATCCAATTAAAACGTCTTCTTGCCATACTAATTTCCTCTTCGCGTGCTGAAAGACAAATACTTAGAACCGGTCAATGAAATTTGTGAATAATTTTCTCGCTGTACGCCAGGATATCCATAAATCAAGCCGGAACGACAGATTTCTGATGTATTCGGTGTCATAGTGTATCCATTCTTGAAAATCACGTCCTGGGTGGCGTGTTCTGCAAATCTGCCAGAATCCGGTCATGCCGGGTCTGGCTGAGAGGCGCGCATCGCGCCACGCCGGACAGAGCGAGTTTTCAGCTTGCGGTGAAGGTCTTGGGCCAACGACGCTCATCTGACCAAGCAAGACATTCAGGAATTGCGGTATTTCGTCAATGTATGTCTCTCGCAGAAATCTACCGACAGCGCTGACTCTTGGGTCGTCATCGATCTTGAACTGCGGGCCGTCCATCTGATTGACGACCCTTAACTTTTCCTGGACCTTATCGGCCCCGGGCACCATTGTTCTGAACTTAAGGCAGTAGAATTCCTTTCCATGCAGCCCCTGACGTCTATCCCTGAAGAAAACCGGTCCGGGTGAGCTAACCTTGATAGCGAGCGTGATTACCGGCAGTAGGGGCGCGAACAGAATTAATACAGCTAAGGAAGCTATTATATCCGCGGCTCGTTTGATGCATCGGGCATATGAAAAAATTGGCCAAGTGCGGAAGTTATTCTTCGGAACCCCGTTGAGCACAAAAGGTGATTCTGGGTACTTAGGTTGCATCTGGCCAGTTTTGGAACGCAGAGAAAGGTCATCTTGGGATACTTGCTGGACAATAATGCGGTTTTGGATAACCTCATTCTCGGGTATGGTGACGCCCGGCCCAATGACAGATGCCCTGACGATAACACCTTGTTGCAATTTAACATTGTCACAGAGGATCGTCGGCCCCAGCACGACAGCGTTTTCGCTGATACATACACGTTGTCCTATGATAACTTTGCCGATAAGCCTCGCCTCGGGAGATATTTTAGAGTTATCTGTTTGCGCTGAGTTGTTGTAAGTACTTGCGTCGGTGGAACGCCTGTGGTAGCGGATTGACTTGAGATTAGCAGTCAAAAAGTTTAACAGTCCACCGTCGGTTTCGAGGACCAATACGGTACCGCCTATTTGAAGGCTAAGTACTGTCATCGAGTTAGAGTTGCACAGGCGA
>SDBT01019962.1_pt1 | contig 10491 bp, 5 predicted proteins | sample 2277101 | NCBI WGS metagenome assembly SDBT01 (sample SAMN10404973, study PRJNA504765) | marine sediment metagenome | isolation source: marine sediment core GS10_PC15, 103 cmbsf | place: Arctic Ocean: Southern Knipovich Ridge | collected 2010
GGTGTTTCCACCTGTCTTTCTGATGTAATGGAGCTATATAATCATAGATAAGGTTTGTTTCATGATGAACAAAATATTTCCAAATATGTTCATGAAGACCGCATATCTTATTTTGCAGTTCTGTATCCGTAAGGGATGTTACAGTTCCAAAGCCATTTTGGCTATTTGCATAGACTTTAACATTAAAAACTGTAATACATAGGAATACACTCCAAAACAATAATAGAGAATTCTTTTGTATCATATAATTTCAATACTTATTCTCCGGAAAGCCTTACCTTGATTTTGCAGTTATTCCCTTCTACTGTCCAGGCTGGAATACGAATTTCAAGCCGCTTTAATCCTTCAATCTGACGGTCCAGTTCCAAAGGTGGCGGGTATAATGAAACAATGGACACATCCAGGTCGGGATGCGAAAGGTTTTCCAATTTGAGCTCCTTCCCGTCCTGTTTGAGTATGGCACCTCCATCAACTGCCTTTACATCAGCTGTGGTCATCAATTGCCAGGTGATCAGTTTTGTTTCTTCAGATAGTTCAATATCATCCTCTATGACCAGGGAAGTCGGACTGTCCTTTACAAACCTTCTTGATGCATTTGCCACCTGTCCGGCCAGTGTCGGAGACATATCAAACGTTGCTTCCGGCTGGTCACCGGCTTTAAAATCCTTCAGGGTGACCAGGCCTTCTGTCCTGTGTAATTCATTATTGATGGAAATGGTACTGTGCCCATAATTATTTTTTGTCAGTAAGGTCCAGCGCTCACATTCCTGGCAGCGGCTCCACAGGTTAAATCCTGTCTTCTCCAGGGCATGGTAGGACTGGTTGCCGGGGTCGATCACCCACCGCACACCATTTAATTCAAATATAAATGAACCCCCGTCCATGTTCCCATGGTTCACCATTCCGCGACCTCCTTTTCCCCCGAAATAATAGTCGTGGGGATCATTTTCTCCACCGGTAATAAATACGACCGGATTGGCTCCTTCTCCTTTCCAGGCTGAAGGGACCTTTTCTTCTCCTTTTTCTTCGTATTGCGACAGCCAGACCAGTCCGGCCCCTGCATGTCTTGAAAGTTTGCCCATTTTCTCGGCCGGACGCAGGAAACGCTCTTTCTCAAAGTAAGTTTTATTTCCGGTCTTGGCAGCAAACCAGGCCAGGGTGATGTCCCCGTTCTCACTGCGTTTATCACCACAATCGGCATAATTGTAGTACCAGCCTGATGGTGCATTGGCCAGGGACCTGAAAATGGCACTTTCCTTAAAGGCAGGGTATTCAAGATGTCCAAAATCGTGGCCAAAAGCACTTTCAAGCATGGCGGCAGTTACCACAGAAAAACTGGTTCCGTAACCCCAGTATGTGGATCCTTCGGGATATACACCATCAGGTCCGTATTCCACCAGTGCATGGGGAATTCCATCCAGCGCCCGGTGTATGGTCTTTGCGGCCAGCTCGGGTTCTACTTCAGCGATGGCTATTGATGCGGCAATCATGCCGCCATTGCAGACCTGGTTCCAGTTATTGGTACCATAGGACCATCCGGGATTTTTACCGCTTGCCGGCCAGCTTGGTTTGATGCCTTTTTCGATCAATGCAGATTTGGCCAGGTCAATCGTCGACTGGGGCAGGTCTCCTGCTGTCCAGTCCAGTGCAAACGCAATGGCCATGGACATCTCGGCAACATCCAGAAAATGGGATGGATTCCAGTCAGAAAAATTACATACGGCAATGACTTCCTCATTGATCCGGTCTAAAATCTTAGGGTCCTTCTCAATGCGGTAAACCATACCCAACATATTCATTCGCCAGAGCATTTCCCTGGACACACCCAGCAAACGCCTGCCCACCTTCCTGCGTTCGAGGAGGGGTTTTTGCTGCACCTCGGTGGCATTCAGCTGAATCGCCTTATACATATTTTGTATGACCGGATCCGTTTTCAGCTTCTTTTTGAGGTTTTTTTCAATCTTGGAATTCAATACCAGCCGGGGCTGGGATTTCCGGAGGTTTTTTTTCAGGTATTGTACCGTCATGGGGTTCTCCAGCATAGGGATATCTTCTGCAGCGTATGCAACGCCAGATAGTATCAGCGTCGCGAACAGGAAAGGGATCAAATAATTTAACTGAGCTTTCATTCTTTTCATTATTTTGAGGTTTAGTGTTATTTTTTTTAGAGAGTTACTGTAGGGAATATCCTATTATTTTTGTTTCTGCATTTTCCGTTATTTCAAGCTGGAGTTCGTATGAACCTGGCTGGGGATCGCCAACAACCTTAACCTTTACTTCTGATTTTCCAGTCTCATATGGGATAACCAGGGTTACAAAACGCAAACCGGCAAGGCCCAGTTTTTTATCAATGTGGTAACCAAAAGCAGGCCGCGGTTCTTTTTTGGTGTATTCAAACGAAACCTGTCCTTCTTCTTCAATGAGTTTCAAACCTTCCTGTTTTTCAGTCCGGACCAGGACATTCCAGCCATCCTGATAGGCAGTGTTGACGGATAAGTTTTCATGGTCAAAATCTGCACCTGTGGGTGCCAGTTGAAAATGAAGGCCAATATCTCCTGCAGCATTTCCAATGGCCTCATCAACGATGACAAAATATCTTTTATCCACAAAGAAAACAGTGCGTCGGTGCGTTAAGTCATCGTAACTGGCATTCTCAACGACCAGCTTATCCAGCTTCTCCCCGGGTTCCCAGAGCAATAATTTGGGGGAGTATTTGGAATTCTCGCCGTTCAGGGTAAGTGTCTGGTGAATTTTGCTTTGCCTGAACCAGGCACGGCCTTCCCGGTCACCTGAGTAAATGTAGCTCCCTGCATCCGGCATCAGGTTTCTGCCTCCCGCATAAAGATCGAAAGTTCCATTGTCAGGTTGACAATGTCCACCTCCATCTGGACCGCATTTCAACACCAGACAGATGGCCTGCTTGTCCCAACTGCTACGCATGGAGTACAATCCACTTTCTTTCAAAGCATAAGCTGTGGCCTCAGGCATATTACCTTCCTTGCCCTCCGTTGCCATATACAGAAAATCATCCCGGTCAAATAGTTTTGACCATTCCTGGAAGCGATCTGTGTGCTGTGCGGGTGTACCTGCCCAGGCATCCCCGAATGGTACGTTGGTTCCGTCGGGCAAACAAAGTTTCATGGGGACTTCACACATTTTCTCAATCCTTTCAAGGTAATTGTCCTCAAAGGCATCATCGATATGATTCAGTTTTGCCAGCTCATAGGTTCTTAAAAACCAACCTATGCAGCCAAGATGATACCCTATGGCCAGTTCCCTCTGGTGTCCGTCGGGATATACCTGGATATTGATCTCATTGTTCAGGCGTCGGAGGGCTTCATTTCTCCATTTATCAGACTCCTTGAATTCAGGAAAAGTAATGGCGATAAAAGCCATCCCCTCAGCTTCCATTAATCCCCAGTTGCTGCGGGTCCGGTATTTCGTCATGAGATATTCGGCGTGGTCATAGCAACTATTCAAAAAAGCCGCTAAAACCTCCGGGGTGAAACTGGGGGAATCCAGGAAACGCTGATACAGACCGGTCCAATTATATCCTCGGATACCTGCCTCGATGGAGCGCCATGCATATTTATGCTCCGGGTCATTTGGATTTTTCTGTATCCAGTCGACGACCTGGTTACACCATTCTTCTGCATACTTCTCATCTCCTGTGTGCCAGTAAACCTTCCCCATGGCATTCCAGAAATACATCCGGTTCAACTGCCAGACCCATTCCATATCAGGTACTGGGCGGGTATTCCAGTCAATATCATCACCACAAAAATGAGAAGGGTAGGCAGTCTGGCCGACAAATATGTGCTCAAGGGCTTCATTGGCATATTTAAAATCTCGCTCAGAGGCGTAATTGTCAAGAAATTTTTCTTTTGATCCCCGGTCAATCAGATGTTTCACCGTATTCCGGTCTCGAAAGTATGCCAGTAACGCTGCGGCAGATTCTTCCGGATTGTCGGCAGATATTTTAATCCGGGACAATCCTTCTCCATTTAGTTCCAACCTGGAGAGGAGCAATTCAATCTCCGATTTTTCCTTTTCCTGGAGGGTTACAGGCTCAGTACTTTGCATTGAAAGCCCGTATTCGGGCAAAAAGCAAAATAAAAGCAGGATCAATCCTACAATCCTCATAAGCATGCAGTTTATCAGATAAATAACTTGAGATAAGAACAAAGCCGTAATTACCTGGGTAACTACGGCTTTGTTTCTTCAATAACGATATGTATTCTCTACCGTTTTAATCTAAGATCATTACCAATTAGGATTTTGCCCGAGATTTAGATTCTGTGAAATCGCATTGATTGGAACGGGCCATAAATAATGCTTGGATTCGTCGAATACAGGGGTTTCATAATCGGTACCCTGATAGGGTTCGAGGTATGGTACACCATCCACATCGGAAAACCCAACCGTTACCAAACCTTCCGGGTCAACCCGGGCGATGTTTGCTGCATCCCAGCGCATGCCATAGTCCTTCTGCTCCAGTATCTTGCCCCACTTCCAGCGTAATAAATCGAAGTAGCGGAAGCCTTCCATAAACAGTTCCACCCTTCTTTCACGGCGGATTTCAACGATGAGGGGGTCACTATGCCATGCGGTATATCGCGGATCAACAGGTATGTTGGCCAGGTCCATATGTGGCATACCCACCCTGTCACGCAACAAGTTGATGCTCTTATCAAGATCACCCTGTGTCAAGGTTCCCAGTTCCGCTTTTGCCTCTGCAAAACTTAAAAGGACTTCGGCATATCTCAATATAATGGCAGGCGTTGATGAAGTATTATAGGTGTTAGTTGCGGCAACATTTTCATACACTTTAATGATATGATACCCGGTATAGGTTTTTTGACCACCGGATATACCCTGCACCCTGGGATAGGGGTATGCGTCAAAATCATGGTTCCCATACCTATAAATCGCCTGGTCTTCAGGGTGAAGTATGGTCTGCCTCAGCCTTGGATCACGGTCTACAAATATGTTTTCATAAACCTCATCTCCCTGGTACAAGGTCGACTCTGTAATGGGCAATCCATCGGTACAGAGATAGTCTTCCACCATGCTCTTTGTAGCTCCGCCATTGTAGCCCCTGTGATAACTTTGCGTATGGTTGGTGTAGATACCCAGCTGGTATCTCCTCCAGTACATGATTTCCGGATTGCCGGACAGATCTGTCATCCGGTGTATGGCATTGTAACTGCGGCCATCGGGATCATCTGTATACAATGCATACGGACCATTATCGATAATCTCCTCAGCAGCATTGGCAGCTTCTGTCAACCACATATCGGCATCGGATCCGACACCGTGGTATTTCCGGAAGGTACCTTCCCACAGGCAAACCCTTGCTTTGACCAGGAGTGCACACCAGCGGTCAAGCCTTCCAGGAGCATTTCCGTCACCCCAGTCGTCCGGTATATTTGCACAGGCAAAATTCAGGTCTTCCAGGACATTGGCCATTACTGTTTGGCGGTCATCCCGCTGACCGTACAGGATATCTTCATCATCGATATTCAGCTCCCTGTCTACCCACTGCACATTGCCAAACTTTCGTACCTTGTCGTGATAAAACCATGCACGCAGCAGGCGTGCCTCACCAACATATTTATTCCTTACTTCATCGCTGACATCCGCGTTTCCGTAATTATCCATGCCAACATTGATGGCTCTTAAAAAGTTCCATCCGCGCCAGCCGAACCAGGCTGCACCGGTTGTGACATTGTGTTTCCCTGCACGTTTCCGCTGAAACTCATTAAGCCTGGAATGCACTGGTGCTATGTTATCCGAAAAGCAGTCCAAATTCCAGCTGGTATACTTGTGGCTGTCAAAACCATCATCGAATGCCATTAGTATGGGTACATTCAGATCATTTCGTGCAATGTGGTACAGGCTGTTATTGTATACCTTCAGGTCATTTTCAGTATTCCAGAACGATTCATTACTGATCTCGTCCAGTGGTTGTCTGTCCAGAAAATCATCGTTGCAACTCAGGGTCAGAAATGTTGCAAAAACAACCAAACCTATTTTTATAATATGCTTTTTCATTTTATTTTCCTTTTTTGGTTATTAGAATGTAACATTCAGACCTATAGAATAGATACGCTGCTTATAGTATTCCTGGGTCAGTGTTGGCCGTACTTCAGGATCAAGTGGTTTACGCATCTTGGTAAATTCCCAGAGGTTCATGCCGGCAAAATAGATCCTGGCCCCCTGCATTCCTACCTTTCCGGCCCATTCGGTGGGCAGGTTATAGGTCAGTGTCAGGTTCTTGAGGCGGATATAGGCCGCATTCTGCACATAACGGGTTTGAGGTTCGATATTCTGCTTGGTATTTACTGAGGTATGCGGTGCTGCAAAATATGCATCCCGGTTATCCTCGCTCCAGGTATCCGTCACGTAGTACCACTCAACATTTCCCGCATTGAAGGGATAGAAGGCATTCCAGTTGCCATTGGGCGGCCAGTAATCATACTTCAGGATACCCTGGAAAAAGATATTCAGGCTGAAGTCCTTCCATCCCAGGTTACCATTGATCCCGAAACTGTATCTTGGCGATTCATAGGCAATGATTTTCCGGTCGCCCGGATTGTCCAGGGTGTTGTCACCCTGGGAGATTTCATCATCACCGTTCAGGTCTGCATACCGTATGTCTCCCGGTCTCCAGTTAGAGCCGAGCCTGGTCTGGTCAGGGGCTTCGGAAACTTCTGCTTCTGTCTGGAACATGCCCAGGGTTTCATATCCCCAACGCTCGCCGATGATCTGTCCCACATAACGTTCACCGAGTGAACCTGTTGGATTGTCATATTTGGTAACTTCACTGACATTGTCTGACAAGGCAAGGGTCACACCGTAATTCCAGTTCGTGTTGATCCGGTTTTTCCATGTGGCTGCAATTTCCCAGCCCTTGGTCCGCAGATCAGCCGCATTGGCATCCGGGGCACCTGTTCCCAAAATATCAGGATAGGTAACATCCGTTAACATGTCCTTGGTATCCCTGGTATAGATATCGAAAGAAACATCCAGCCTGTTCCCCAGCATGGTAAAATCCAGCCCGAGATTCTGGGTGACAACGGTTTCCCAGGTCAGTGTCGGGCTTACCAGTCCCGATGCACTAACATAAGGTGATCTTTGGCCCGAAGAAAACATGATCGGCGAGGCACCAATTCCCATGCTCGGAATGTAGGGATAGTAATTGCTTCCGAGCAACTGGTTTCCAAGTGTACCATAGGAGGCACGGATCTTCAGGTTATCCAGCCAGCTTGATGTACCGCTCATGAATGATTCTTCAGATAGCCTCCATCCAGCTGAAAAGGATGGGAAGAATCCAAACCGGTCGTCTTCCGGGAACCTGGAAGTTCCGTCATACCGGCCATTGGCTTCAACAAGATAACGGTCCTTGAAGATGTAATTCACACGGTAAAATACACCCCTGAGTGCGACATGTGATTTGCTACCATAGGTTTCCTGGGCACCGGTTGTGGCATTCAGGTCTGTGATCTGTGGTGTGATCAGGCTATACGCTTGTGACCGGATCATCTGATTATTTCCCCATTCCTGGTTAAAACCTACCATGGCTTTGAAATAATGGGAGCCCTGATCAATGGTATAATCTGCATAGCTATTCAACACAAAATACTGATTATGGTCACTGATGTTGTTGATCCAGTCATTTCCGCTGAATCCATTGCTCCAGAATGTATCATTCAAGAGGTTCGGACTTTCATTTAGCACTGTCACCCTACTCGACACATCCTGGAAACTCCGGTTATAGAGGGAGTATGAGAAGTCTCCCCTGATCCTTAAACCTTTTAAAGGTGTGAGCGTTACTCCCTGGGTCAATGTGGTGTTGGTTTTGGTAAAGGTTTGACGTCCGCCATTTTCGAGGTACTCAAAGAAGCTTGTCCCGCCAAAATACCTCCCGATCCACTGTGAATACTGGTCATGATCCCCCGGATTTACATAATACGGAAGGTCCGGGAATGCAACTGGGTCCAGCGGACTTTGCCGTGCCGAGGTGTTGATATTCACATCCCAGTTGTAGAAGTGTGGTATATCACTTATCTCGGTGGAGATCAATACCCTGCTGTCGACGGACATCCATTTGTTGACTTTAAAGTCGCCCTTCATCAGCACATTATACCGTTTGAAGTTTTCATTGTTCTCCTCGTGATCGAGGTATCCATCTTTGTTCAGGTAACCGAAGGATATATAATATGATGCATTTTCAGATGCTCCTGAAACATTGAAATCGTATTTTTGCTGAGGGGCATAATCGATTAATAATCTGTTTTGATAATCATTGTATCCATTAAAACGAAGTACTCCGTTATCGACCGTCCAGGCATTTTCAGAAGTGGGGTTGTCAACCCAATTTTTGATATCATCAAGCCTGTCCTGGTTGTAACCCTCAGTCCCGGAGGTACGCAGTGTGGCCTTGTTTCTTGCCAGTGCGAACTGGTATGGGTCAGTGATGGGATCCATGAGGAATATGGGCTTGGCCCATCCGAATTCTGCTCCAAAGGAAACATTTGCCTTCCTGCCTTTTCCTCTTTTTGTTTCAACGAGGACTACACCAAAAGCTGCCCTGGCACCATACACGGCGGAAGCTGCAGCATCCTTCAATACGGTGACACTTGCAATGTCATTCGGATTCAACCGGTTAAGGTTCCCCGGCACACCATCGATCAGGATGAGCGGATTACCACCGTTGATCGATTCATATCCCCTGATATTGAAATCGGTGCGGGTGTCGGCGGGGTCTCCGGTTCTGATGGTAATATTAAAGTTGGGAATGACACCTTTCAATCCTTCACCGGCACTTGTGATGGGCCTGTCTTCGAACACTTCACTGGTGGCTGTACCTACAGCACCGGTCAGGTTCACTTTTTTCTGTGTGCCATAACCCACGACAACAACTTCATCCAGTCCCACGAAGTCCTCTGCCAAAGTGATACTCCAGTCTGACCGTTCTGAAACGACAACCTCCCTTGTGGAATATCCGACAAAGGAGATCACGAGTGTGGCATTGGGATCATCGACTTCAATATTGAATATCCCGTTTATATCGGTGATTGTCCCGATGGTGGTCCCTTTGATAATAATGTTCGCTCCGATAATGGTCTCTCCGGCCTCATCGGTGATGGTTCCTGTTATTGTCACCGGCTGTGCTGCAACACTCATGACAAATAACTGGAACGCAAATAGAATCAAAACAGTTCGTAATACCTTAAAAGTTTTATGGGTTTGCATCTGCTTCAGATGCTTCCAAGGTAATTTGGTAATACATCTCATACTTTTTGTGATTTAGGTTAAAAATTAGATGGTATTTATATGGGTTAAATTAATTAGCAGGAAAGGATGGAATCTCAATCTGCTGCTGATTGGGTCAGTTTGTTATCATAGGCATGATCTGTTTTAGGTTAGACTAGTACTAGGTTTAGGGTCGAACTAATGAAAATATGTAACATCAATAACAATTCAACCTGTTAAATATAGATTATAATTTTTAAATTTCATAAACTTATCATAATAAAAACACCTTTATATCGCTTCAACCGGGAGGAAGGTATTCGCTGGTTTTTCTCACTGGCTTTTCTGTAGCTATAAGATCCCTTATTAATAATTGCCTTATGAACAATGTCTTTGGTTTTAATTTTGTAATTGAAAAGGGTTTAGATCCGTTAAAGATGAGGATATAATTTATTTTCTTATTTATAACTTCAATAAATTAGAATAACAGAATTACAACATGCAGATCAGTGAGGTTGAGTTCCAAAGTTCATTAAATCCTTTTAAAGCTCTTTTTGTTTTATATAATCAGGGAACAACCGTACCTTTTTCAATTCGGCATGATCAAATATTAACTTCCCGAATTCTTCTGCCTTCAGGCTAAAGTCAACTTTTTCACAGCTCTCCAGTAAACTATTCTTTAATTCAGCGGCAGATCTGATATTGAATTTTAAAGCAAGATATTCCCAGTTTGGTTCTGTTTTGCCCATTAAATACTTTTCATTTCTCTTTTTATATAAAAATGTATATAATACGAAATGAGACCTTGCCGGGAATTAACAATCAATTAGATGATTGCGCTGATTAAATTACCTCCGGTGTGATCCCGAATAGCTGGCTGAAATGTTTCAGCTCATGCTTATGATCCCCATAAAAGAACATCTGGTGGAATCCGGGGTAGTCGAGATAGCTTTCCACGCCGTGCAATTTAACCATGGGTGCCACGACGCATCCTCCAGCGGGAGGAATTGACTTTTGTCCCACAACCTCGCCGGTGGATATCAGCATTTTTGGCTTGCCTTCCGTATATTCAACCCGGGGTTTCCTGAGTGAGTTTTGCGCTACGGGAAGGATCAAATCGGCAACCGTTACGGTCTGTCCCAATTTCCATTCAGGTTTAAGCGTGGCATCCCGTTTGCCATGGTGGTTCATGATGGAATATGGTTCGGGTTCAGTATCCAGTCCTGCCAGCCT
>SDBT01019963.1_pt1 | contig 10491 bp, 9 predicted proteins | sample 2277101 | NCBI WGS metagenome assembly SDBT01 (sample SAMN10404973, study PRJNA504765) | marine sediment metagenome | isolation source: marine sediment core GS10_PC15, 103 cmbsf | place: Arctic Ocean: Southern Knipovich Ridge | collected 2010
TAATTATTTAGCAAACTTAGGACAAGGTGGAATTGCCAGAAAAACAACCATCTCAAAACGTGAAAACGAGATGGTTAATTCTATTTCAGATTTTCTTTTAAAAAATGGGCTACATTTTGTAGGGTTTGATGTCATTGGGGATTATCTTACTGAAATTAATATTACTTGCCCCACTGGCATCGTACACGTTAATCAATTAAATGATGTTATCTTGGAAAAACAAATTGTTGAATATTTTAGAACCTTGTGAGGATTCTGTCGAGATACCAGCTCCAGTAAAAACAATTATATTATTCGAAGAAGCAATAATATTTGCTGCCTTTTTTAAGATCTCCTCATCAATCATTAAAGAAATATTATTTTATAAATTTAAAAATTATAATATTTTCCAATATCTTCAAATTTAAATATTGCATATAACATTTGCTTTACAGACTTTATACCTCTCGTATACAATTTCCATGTAAGTTTTGTTATACGTTGAGACTGATAAATTTGCAACCAATCCTGCAATTTTTTCCTTCCATTTTCCGTTATTTTGATTGTAACCCATTTATCTTTTGAATCTTCCTTAAGCCTTCCGTAAGTGGGAACATAATAAACCCAATATTCAATATTACTTAAATTTAATTCTCGTACGGCACCGACTGCTATATCATGTGTTGCTTGATGGTCTTCATGTAGGTTATGGTTGCTAGGTAAACATAACCTTTCCGCATCTCTAATTAATGGCTTAACTTTTTCCATCCCTTCTTTTACATATTTTTGACTTTCTGCATCCGGGAAATATAATAGATGAAGATTTTCTTGAGGTAAACCTAAAAATTCCACAACCTTTTTACCTTCATTAATTCTCATTTCAGCAACTTCATCTTCTGGAATTTCTATAATGTCTTTTTCATCTGATTTTCTATAGCAAGCCCTTCCATCCGTAACAGTAACGATATGAATATCATGCTGCTTTTCTTTAATCCATTCAAGAAGAATTGGTCCAGGACCAAATAATAAATCGTCAGGATGTGGTTCAAAAATAACTATTTTAAAACTTATCACCAAATTTGTTATCTGAAAAAAGTAAAAGGAAAAAAAATTGAAATTATTCAATCATTTGACATATTTTGTCGATTTTTTCAATAGTTTTGTCAATAAGTTCATCCGTATGTTGTATACATGTATAAAATCGACTTCCAGACACAGAAATTATTTCTTGATCTACCATGGCAGCACCCATTTCTGCCATAAAATCTTTACGTTTTGGGATCTCCCCTGATTGTATAGGATCATTCAAATCTAATCCAAACATGCAGCTCGTGTGAAAGTGGACAGTACCCCCGTAATTATAACTAAACCATGGTAAATTATGCTTTTGAAAAACCTCATTAAATCCTGTTGCTAGCCGGGTTGCTGCTCGACCTGCTACTTCTGTTGCGTTCGTCTCTTCAACAAATTTTATAGCGTAATATGCGGCTGTACACGTTAAAGGATTCGCTGCAATGGTCCCTCCACTATAAGCTTTTTTTCCGCCAGAAACACCTGCTGCACAAACAGACATTACATCTGCTCGCCCTCCAATAGCGGCTGCTGATGGGAATCCATGACCAATAATTTTTCCAAAGACTGAGAGGTCCGGGGTATAACCGAAATAGGCTTGACCACCACCCATATGTAATCTAAATGCACACACTACCTCGTCTGAAATCATCAACGTTCTATTTTCATGGCATAGCTCTTCAATCTCTTTATTAAATCCGGGTCTAACGGGATTTGCACCTGATTCTCCACCCATTGGCTCAACAATGACTGCTGCTACTTTACGTTTTTCCTTGAACATCCGTCTTAATTCTTCAATATCGTTAGGTGGACAAGAGTCAATAAATTTAAAAACGTTTTTCGGAATTCCGTGAGATTCCATAAATTTAAGACCGGGAATATGCATATCATACACTAATTGATCACTCCAACCGTGATAACTACCACCAATTTTAATGATCCACTTCTTATTAGTAAAAGTTCTTGCTATTCGAATAGCTAACATATCTGCTTCTGTACCAGACTGTAACCATCGTAAAATTTCACAAGAGGGAAAGTGTTTTTGCAATGCCTCAGCTGCAAGGTATTCATATTCACTTGTGATTCCATGACAAGGTCCTACTTCTTGAATAGTTTCAACAACTTTATCTATCAACGGCTTATATTGATGGCCTAATATGATTGGACCACCACACATAAGATAATCTAATAACTTTACATCATCTACCGTTTCCATCCAGCAATCATAAACCCTTTTGCTAGCTAAAGGGAAAGGATAATTAAAAGCTAGATTATGTTCAACACCACCGGGAATAATTTTTCGCATTCTTTCAAATACTTCCCGAGATTTTTGATGGTTAGCCTCATATCTCTCTATTACACCTCTGAGAGCGTCAGGCTTGAATTTTTTCATTGGTTGATTTATAACAGCTTCAATTTTTGCAATCTGTTCATCATATCTCATACTACACATTTTTAATCAATATCTCTTACTATAATATGTTTTTAGGAGTTTGTTATTATATATATAGTAATTAATGAAGACTATTAAAAAATAGGATTTTAAGTTAAAAGATTAGCAGAGTAAAAAAAAGATTAATTAACAATTTAAAATAAGAATTAATCATGGCAACTCGAGAAAAAAAATTTATTTTAGCCATCGATCATGGAACCGGTGGTCCAAAATCGGCTATAGTATCTACTCATGGTGAAGTACTTGAATGGGCTTTTCAAGAAGTACCTCTACATCTAATTAAGGGTGGAGGAGCAGAACAAGACCCTGACGATTGGTGGAATGCTATTCTAAAAACCTCAAAAAAAGTTATTGATAGTGGATGTGTCCCAGTAGAGGATATTGTCGGAATTTGTAATACGAGTCAATGGAACGGCACAGTAGCGTTAGATAAAGATGGAAATCATTTAATGAATGCCATAATATGGATGGACTCTCGTGGAGCGCCCTATATTGAAAAATTACATAAAAGCTTAATACAGGGTTCGGGGTATTCTTGAATAAAAGGTCTTAAATGGCTTAAAAGAACTGGCGGAGCTCCAACCTTATCTGGTAAAGATACTAGTGCGCATATTCTCTGGTTGAAAAATGAAAGACCAGATATTTATAATAAGACCTATATGTTTTTAGAACCCGGAGATTACATCAATCTTAAATTTACTGGAAAATTTGCTACATCATACGCTTCAATTCATATGCATTGGATAACTGATGTCAGGGATATTAACAATATCAAATATTCTAAAAAATTATTAAAAATGTTAAAATTTGATCTGAACAAATTCCCCTCTGATATGAGGTGGTCACATGATATTTTAGGACCCATTACAAAAGAGGTGGCAGATACTTTAGGATTAAATAAAGATACTAAAGTTATCATGGGAGCACCAGATTTACATGCTGCCACGATTGGTTCAGGTGCTGTTAGAGATTATGAAGGACATATTTATATTGGTACCTCTAATTGGCTACTTTGTCATGTCCCTTACAAAAAAACGGATATTTCCCATAATATGGCTAGCCTTCCTGCTGCCATTCCTGGAAAGTATTTCTTATCTAATTCACAGGAGATGGCGGGAGGATGTTTAACATTTCTGAGAGATAAAATCTTATATCACAAAGACGAGCTTTTAGTGGAGGAAGCTGTACCAGACGTATACAAAATTTTTGATAAGATTGTAGAAAAAGCTCCAGCAGGTGCGAATAACCTAATCTTCACTCCATGGCTTTATGGTGAAAGACAACCAGTTGAAAATAGTACTATTCGGGGAGGATTATATAATATTTCATTAGATACAAATCGTGAACACTTAATAAGAGCGGTTTTTGAAGGCGTTGCTTATAATATAAGATGGCTGTTTATATACGCAGAAAAATTCATAAGTAAATGGGTAAAAAAAGAGAAACCTGAAATGATAAAAGGAGGTTTTATTATGCCTGAACTTAATATTATAGGTGGAGGTGCGAATAGTAACATTTGGTGTCAGATCATAGCTGATGTCCTTAATAGGAAGATAAAGCAAGTAAAGGATCCTATTCAGGCAAATGCCCGAGGGGCAGCATATATAGCCTCTGTCGGTTTAGGATATATTGACTGGAACGATATCCCAAAATACACTCAAATTTCGAATGTATTTACACCAAATCCTAATAATAAAGATACTTATGATAAACTTTTCAAAGAATACTTGAACATTTATAAAATCATGAGAAAAACTTATAAGCGTTTGAATAAATAGCTGTAAAAATCTACCTTATAGATAAAAAAAGATTAATTAACAAGTTTAACCTAATTATCTATTATGTCAACTTCACAAAAAAAATATATTTTAGCTATCGATCATGGCACATCTGGTCCTAAACCAGCTTTAGTGTCTACAACTGGAGAAGTATTAGGCTGGGTATTTAAAGATGTACCTTTAATTTTACCAAAGGAAGGCGGGGCAGAACAGAATCCGGATGATTGGTGGAATGGTTTTCTTGAGGGTGCAAAAGAACTTATTGATAAAGATTTAGTACCAGTAGAAGATATCGTTGGAGTATGTAACACAAGCCAATGGTCAGGAACTGTTCCCGTAGATAAAGATGGAAAGAATCTGATGAATGCAATAATATGGATGGATGATCGTGGGGCTCCTTATATAGCCAATCTTCATAAAAGTTTCCCTAAAGTATCAGGATATTCTCTATTTAAACTCATTAAGTGGATGAAAATTACAGGTGGACTTCCAGCATCTAGTAAAGATCCAATTTCTCATATCTTATGGTTAAAAAATGAAAGACCAGATATTTATAATAAGACGTATAAATTTTTAGAACCCGGCGATTTTATGAATTATAAATTGACGGGGAAAATGGCAGCATCTTATGCTTCAATTCAAATGCATTGGATGACAGATATCAGGGATGTTAATAACGTTCATTACTCTCAAAAATTAATAAATATTCTAAAAGTAGATCCTGCTAAACTTCCAGAATTAAAATCATCAATTGATGTTTTAGGTACAATTACTAAAGAAGTCTCAGATAAATTAGGCCTAAATAAAGATACAAAAGTTGTTATGGGGGCTCCAGACCTGCATTCTGCTACGATCGGATCAGGTGCTGTAAGAGATTTTGAAGGGCATATTTGTATAGGAACATCGGATTGGTTAACTTGTCCAGTACCATATAAACGCACTTCTATCAAATATATGATGGCTAGCATGCCTGCTGCAATTCCAGGAAGATATTTTATTGCTAATGAACAAGAAATTGCCGGCGGATGTTTAACATTTCTAAGAGATAAAATATTGTATCATAAAGATGAGTTATTGAAAGAGGCAGCTCTTCCAGATGTTTACAAAATTTTCGATAGAATCGCGGAATCTGCTCCAGCTGGAGCAAACGGTTTAATCTTCACGCCTTGGCTTTTTGGTGAGAGAACTCCCGTCGAAGATCACACATTACGGGGAGGAATTTACAATATCTCTCTTGATTCAAACCGAGAAGACCTAATTCGAGCAATTTTTGAAGGAGTTGCTTGTAATATTAATTGGTTGCTAATCTCCATAGAAAGTTTCCTTAAAAAGAAGTTTATCGATAAACAGGTGTTAGCTACACGACCAGATTTAAAGAACACGAGCATGATCATGCCCGAACTTAATATAATTGGAGGTGGTGCTCAAAGTAATGTATGGTGCCAAATTTTAGCTGATGTTCTTAAAAGAAAAATTAGGCAAGTTAGTAATCCAATTCAAGCTAATGCTCGCGGAGCTGCTTATATAGCATCTGTAGGACTTGGATATAACAAATGGGATGCTATTTCAAAAAATATTGAAATTTCAAATGTATTTACCCCAAATCCAGAAAATAGAGAAACTTACAATAAACTCTTCAAAGAATATTTGAACATCTACAAAATAACTAAGAAATTATATAGACGGTTAAACAAATAAATAATTTATATTAAAATTTAATTTTCTTTTAATTTAAAATTCCCTTCATTTTTTATTTTTTATTCCCATGATATTCTAATACTTTCAGCGCAAATCGGCTTGAAACTGTTGCAGGACCTCCACCCATTTCAATTCCAACTTCTAAAGCTTCAAGTATTTGTTTTTCTGAAGCTCCCGCATTTAAAGCTTCTTTGGTATGCCATTCTATACACGATTCACAATTTATTACTACAGAGATTCCTAGTGCGATTAATTCTTTGTACATTTTCTTTAGTTCACCCTCTGAGAATGCTTCTCTCTCTAAATTGAGAAAACTTTTATACACTTTGGAACCACTTGAAGCAAATTTTTTGTTTGCTTCCCCTCTATCTTGAATAATTTTTTCAATCTTATCTCTATCTATTTTATCCGTTTTTTACACCTTATGCTTATATATCATTAGCGAGTAAATTTAATATAACAAATTATCATTAATTTAAATACTAATTATATTTGGGTTTAAAATGAATTCTCAATATGAGTTTAAAGAAATTTTATCAACAAAATCTAAAGTTGCCTATGGAAGTGCTAATAATTAAGCTGCAACAATTACATGAACAAAAAGAAAAAGATTATATTCAACATTTAAAAGAACAGGGGAAATTATAATCCACTAAATACAATCTCAAATCAAAATGAAAAATATAGAATAAAAAAAATAGAAAAAAAAATTTTAATTTTTAACCTTTTATTTCTCTTCCTTTCTTGAGTTTGTTAAGATCTTTTTCCTGTAATTCCCGTCTCTGAACCTTTCCTGTCATACTAACTGGTAGCTTTCTTACGAATTCAATATAGCGAGGAGACTTCCACTTAGCCATATTTTCTATGCACCATTTTTTCAATATATCGGAATCGATATCTTTTGGTGCTTTAAATCCTTTTTTAAGTGTAACCCAAGCTTTTACCGCCTCTCCTGAGGATTTATCCGGAATGCTCGCAACTGCCACCTCATCAACCATTTCATGTTCGCCCATTATTTCCTCAACCTCTTTGGGGAATACGGAATGGCCAGATACTTTAATGAGTGATTTCTTTCGATCCCGAATTTCCATAAATCCATCTTCATCCATAAATCCAATATCTCCAGTTAGAAGCCAGCGTTTACCACCCCACATCTTCAAGTTATCTTCTTGTTCCGCCTGCGCTCCTAGATATCCTAACATTACCTGTGGTCCCGCAACGCAAATCTCACCGGTATTTTCTACTCCGAAACCTCCGTGTTCTAAAATTCCATCACATATAGGGCCTTCGTCAAATTTTGATGAATCTGAGTTAAAGATTGCCCAATCGGTACCAGGCATTGGTAATCCTAATTTACCATTTTTATATTTTCCCCAGAAAGGCGCTACACTAGTTATTGGTGAAGTCTCTGTTAATCCATAGCCTACTCGAATAGGACAAAATACTTCTTCCCATGGTTCTCGTACATAGTCATGGAGAGGTCCTGCCCCTGAAGTGGCATATTTTATTTTTTTCCAGATATCATACTTCTTTTTAAATTCCTCTTTCCCGATTGAATTCATATAATCAAGCATTCTTTTGAATAACATTTCAACTCCCACATACATAACACCTTTAGGAGCATCGAGTTTCGTAATGACTTCGCACAAAACATCATCAGCTGGTGGTCGAGGAAATAATAACATTTGCATCCCAAGAAATAAAGCTCCACTCATAACACACGTCATTCCAAAGCTATGAAAAAACGGTATACTACCGATTGTTATCATCTCAGGCTGTAAGTTTGTCCAAGGCTTTATCATTAATAGATTCAATACTAAATTCGCATGGCTTAGCATTGCAACTTTGGGTAATCCCGTCGTTCCACCAGTCATTAAATATACTGCTGGATCTGTCCATGGGTCGATGTCTACTTTAAGCTCTTTTGCAGTAGTCTCTTCCATTATCTTCTTCATTCGATATACTTTATACTGATCAGCGCTATCAGGAACTTTATCTTGAAAATTTGGAACAGATCCCTTTAAGGCTTCGAGTTCCTCACCTTCAGCAGTTATAAAATCTAGTAAATTAGAAGAAATAACATGTTCCACTTTAGTCTTTGGTAATATATCCGCAGGTCCTGCTATATAGAGCGCATCCATTAGAACGAAAACCTTAGCATCTGTCATATTCAATGAGTGAAGAAGTTCCATGGGTCGGTATGTCGGATTAATACCCTGAGCGATAGCTCCGATATACTGACATCCCATATAAGCAACTACGAAATTTACAGAATTGGGAAGGTCAATCGCAACTACATCACCCTTTTTGATTCCTCGGTCATTGAGAAAGGTTCCAAAGATTTTTGCCATATCAATTAATTTTCTTAATTTAACTCTTTCTATGTAATTTCCTAAGACAAAGAGACAGACGTCATTTTCCCACGTATTATAATCATTAGCAGATTTTATAAAGCCATCCCATACGGAATTAACCGCCACATCTTCAATATCTTTTAATTGTTTTGGTACACCTTCTGGCCAGTATTCACCAAACCAGACTTTCGATTCATCTACAAGAAAATCGTTTAAATCAGTCAATTTTTTTCATCCTTTTTTTAAATTTTTATTATTTTGAATATATTGTAAATAACACTTTGTATTTTATTTATTATACAATATTAAAATTTAATGCAAAATTATTAATTAAAGTTAAGAATTGGATAAAAGTAAGTAAAATGGGTTTTAAGGACAAGTTAAAACAGAAATTAGCAAGCAAATTAACGGATGAAGAACTCTCACTTCTTCCTAGAGGATTTCAAAGTTTAGGACATATAATGATAATAAAGCTTAATCAAGAGCTATTAGACAAGAAAATTTTGATAGCTGAAGCATCTTTAGAAATGTTTCCTAAAATGAAATCTGTTTATATTAATTTAGGAAAAGTATCGGGAACTTTTAGGGAGCCTGAAAATATCCAGTTTTTAATAGGTGAAGATAATCCAATTGTTATCCACAGAGAACATAATGTAATTTACAGATTTGATTTTACTAAAATTATGTTTAGTCAAGGCAATTTGAATGAGAGGAAATATCTCGCAACTCTAGTAAAAGAAAATGAGATTGTTGTTGACATGTTTGCGGGGATTGGATATTTTTCATTACCAATAGGAAAGCATTCAAACCCAAAAAGGATATATAGTGTTGAAATAAATCCTTTATCTTATGATTTTTTAGTTCAAAATATTAAGCTAAATCATTTGGAAGATTTAATTATACCGATTTTGGGGGACTGTAAAGAAGAAGTAGTAAAACTAAGCAGCTCGGGAGTTAAAGCTGATCGTGTTATCATGGGTGTTTTTCCTGCCCCAAAAGAATCCATTAAAGATGCACTCACCTTAATCAAGGAAACAGGTACTATTTTTCATTATGAAGGGATTGTAGATAATAAGAACTACATGACCTTATATGGAGAGTTTAAAAAGATAGCGGAGGATGAACATTTTGAATGTAAATTAAAAGAAATACGATATGTTAAAAGTTTCGGTCCAAAATTATATCATACAGTTTTGGATATTTTTGTTTCACCAATAAAATAAATCAAAAAGTTTTGTAAAAATATATAAAATGATTTTATCTAATTCTATGTAAGGAACAAATTAATTTCCAATAGTAAAAGATCATTAAAAAATAGAGAAAATTATATCCATAAACAATTAGAAGATAAATCGAGGTTATCATGCCGGAAAAGGCTACAATTGGCTTAGACTATAGTCATAATAATAAATTAACGTTAGAGGCTTCTAGTTTTAATGACTTTACACATTTCTTATTTACTTCCGGTTATAAATTAGGGAAAATCCAAGCCGGTTTTGATTCATTAAAAAAATTAGAAGGATACGATGCAATAATCCTCTCTACTCCTAATAATCAAAAAATTGAACCGAATGAGATTAAAGTTATCGAAGAATATGTGAAGAATGGAGGAAGTCTTTTGGTTCTTAGTTCGATGGGTGGAGATTATAGTAATAAAACTAATCTTAACGAGCTAACTCATCAATTTGGATTTGAATTCGTATCTGACGAAGTTAATGATTCGATGAATTATATAACCCTACAGAGGCGTCCTATATTGACTGATTTTATTCCACATGTAGTCACCGAACAGGTGAGGAAAATTGTGTATTCAAGTGCTTGTTCAATTAGGGTTCTAGATTTTATTGAAGATGATACTGATATTAAGATTGATGTAGTAGTAAATAGTGGAATAAATTGTTGGCATAGAAGATTTGAGGCAGATGACGATGAATGGATTGATGAGGATTACTCCAAAATGCCATTAATGGTCGTTATTGAATACTTTAAAGGTAAAGTTATAGGCTTTGGAAATTTATCTATGTTTTCTTCATTGGGTCGTGAATATGGATTTTCTGCATTTGACAATGACATTATAATTGCCAATATCTTACAATGGTTAACGTCAGGAGCTATCTCAGAAGGAAAAGTTGTTACTGTAAATCTAAATTTAGATTTG
>SDBT01019964.1_pt1 | contig 10491 bp, 10 predicted proteins | sample 2277101 | NCBI WGS metagenome assembly SDBT01 (sample SAMN10404973, study PRJNA504765) | marine sediment metagenome | isolation source: marine sediment core GS10_PC15, 103 cmbsf | place: Arctic Ocean: Southern Knipovich Ridge | collected 2010
CCAGCAAACTCTGGAGCAAGCTCTCGGATCCTTCGGGCCAGAATCCGCTTATCGTACCGCCAAGCCACTCGAACCCGCCTTCGATCCACTCCATCGGCGGGCTGCCCAGCGTGAAAGTCAGATGGAATACCGCGTACATCAAGCCGAGGAAAATCGGCCAGCCCATGAAGCGGTTGGTTACGACCGAGTCGATGTGATCGGACATTGTGTGACGTGATTCTACCGTGCTTTTGACCGCTTCCTGGCAAGCGCCGGATATGAACCCGTATCGCCTGTCTGCGATCAATGCCTCCGGGCTGTCGCCAAGGACCGATTCGAGGTGCTGGGCGGCCTTGGCGGCGAGATCCACCAGATTGCTGCTACTAAGATGCTCATGCAGATCGGTATCGCCTTCCAGCAGTTTGATCGCTACCCATCGCGCCGGTACGCCGTCCAACACGAGGCTTTCCTGCTCAATCAGATTCTCCAGCTTGGTGATCTCGTCTTCGATTTCCGGACCGTAATCGACGTTGCGTGGCGCGGGGCGATCAGTGCTGCTTGCGATTTTGACCGCAGCGGCAAGCAATTCATCTTTGCCTTTGCCCTTGTTGCCTACCGTGGGGACGATAGGTGCGCCCAGCAATTCACTGAGCTTGTCCAGATCGAACTCCAAGCCGCGCTGGGTGGCGACGTCCACCATGTTCAACGCCAGAACCAGCGGCGCACCGAGTTCCATGATCTGGACGGCAAGGAAAAGGTTCCGCTCGATGTTGCTGGCGTCGAGAATGTCGATTACCGCGTCGGGCTTGTCGTGAACGATGAAGTTCCGGGCGACCAGTTCCTCGATGGAGTAGGCCGTCAGGCTGTACGTACCCGGAAGATCGACAACATTAATATGCGTCTGACCGTGTCGGCAGGGGCCTTCCTTTTTCTCGACCGTTACGCCCGGATAATTACCCACGTGCTGCCTCGCACCGGTCATGGCGTTGAAGATCGTCGTCTTGCCCGAGTTGGGGTTGCCAGCCAGGGCAACGGTGATCTGCTTTTTGGCAGCGGCGGTATCGTCGGCGGATTCGTCTTGTCGTACAAGATTCGGCATGCCGAACATTCCTTTCAAAAAAAGAAGAATCTGATCCTTCAGGCCTTAGTTTACGCCCTGCGAACAAGCACTTTTTCGGCCATGCCACGCCCGATCATCAGGCGAGAGTCCAGAACCTTTACGATCACCGGACCGCTGCCAACGGACACTATCTCTACGGGCGTACCCGGTGTTAGGCCCAGTGCGCAAAGCCTGGCTCTCAGTTTATTTCCGCCATTGACCTCGGACACGCGGACATACATTCCTGGCTCAAGCTCGGTCAGTGGGGTAAGCGTTTTGGCTACCGTCCGCTCGCCCATTGTCAGACCTCTCTCACCTTGATCCGCTCGGCTTCTTCCTTGCGGAGCGTCAGGTGGTATCCTCTGATCTTCACTGCAATCGGATCGCCGAGGGGGGCGACTCGTTCTATTTCGATGAGCGTCCCGGCGACGGCTCCCATGTCCAGCAGGCGTCGTCGAATCGCGCCGGTGCCTTCTATCTTGACGACGGTGGCTTTGTCGCCAGGTTTCATCTTTGCCAGGTTTGTCGGTGCCTGCGTTTCAGTAGTTTGTTCCATGTGTTTTCTCCTGACTTCGTCCAAGACCAATTCCACACATTTCTCGCAGTGTCCGTCGGCTTTGTTGCTCTCGCAATGGAGTCCAAGGCTCTCGACCCACTTTGATCCGCCACGCGGGCATTGCTCGACCAACTCTACGAACTCCACGAATCGTTCCAATATGGCGTCTGAGATGGCGTGCTCCATCTTGCAGGCGGCTTCGTCGGCTTCGGTTTGGGCGATGCCAAGCACCTTAGTAAAGAAATCACGCAGAACTTCATGGCGGCGAACGACGTCTTCGGCGATGGCCTTGCCCCTGTCGGTAAGGGTGATCACGTCGTACGGGGCGTAGTTGATCAGTTCGCGGTCGGCCAGGGCGTGCAAAGCACCGGTAACCGAAGATCGACCGACATTAAGCCGCTTGCCGATGTCCTTGGCTCGCGCGGCTTGCTTGTCGTTGATGATCTGAAAGATTGCCTCGAGGTAATCTTCCAGACTCGCACTGATTTCAAAGTCGCTCGTCGCTGTCATTTGCCTTTGCCTCTCAGCGGTCGCCAAAGTGCAGCTGGCGCCACCTTAAAGGGACCGAGATTCGCTACGCCGCATAATGTACGTCGCGCCGAACATTTTGTCAAGCACAACTCTCAAAAGAATTTCGCGTGGAACAAGAGGACTGGCTTGCGGTTGGCTCGCCGAACCGCCGAACCGGGACCAGAGCAGAAGCAGGAACCGGGAACAAGGAACCGGGCTTATCCTCCGACTTGTCCGGCGTCTTGTCCGGCGTAGCTCGCAGAGCGAAGCCGGAAGCTCGCAGAGCGAAGCCGGAAGCTCGCAGAGCGAAGCCGGAAGCTTCAGCGAAGGAGGAAACCGGCAACTGGTAGGCTGGTCCGAGGCGTATGCGAGCCCGGTGCTATCGGTCTTCAGCCGATGGAAGTTTATCGCCGTGTCCGATGTCGCGGATGAGTTTCTCGAAACGCCGGCCGTATTCGAGGTAGTTGTCCCACGCGACTTGTTCTGTTGTCTGCTTACTGGGGTCGTGCAACACAGCGGACATGTGTGGTTCCATTGAGAACCCACCGTCGTATCCGCGGTCGAGTAGGTCCTTGACGATTTGCTTCACATCGCCATCGCCCTCACCGGGGAAGGTGTAGATGATCTTGCCTTCTTTGCTATTCCATGCCCCGTCTTTTATGTGCACGTACTCGACGTGCTGCTTGACGTTCTGGTAGAACTCCCATGCCGATTGTTGGGGATACGGCTGGTCCTTGGTGCGGTCGTGAGTGAAAACCGGATTGCCCGTATCGAAAACAAGCTTCAGGCCGGGCACGTTTTTCAGAAGTTCCAGCGTATAGCTCCAGCCCATGCCTCCGAAGTTCATGCAGTTTTCGTGGACGGCTGTGAGTCCAGCATCTCCGAACATCTTTACCAACTCGCGTAGCCGCTCGAAACGCAACTCCTTCATCTGATCTTCAGGGTTGCGGCCATCCAGCACGGCGAAACTCATAATTCGGATAAGCTTCGTGCCCAGCCGCTGCATACGCGGGATCAGAATCCTCGCTTCTTCAAGCGACGAATCGAAGGGTTCATCTATCTGCTTGCCCCAGTTTGCGACGCCCGAACCCTGACAATTAATACTCATACCCTCGCGATGGAGCTGATCACACACATGATCGAACTCATCGTCGCTGAGTTGATAGACGTACTTATCATCGATGTGGCGGGTTTCGATATTCCGCCAGCCCATCTGTTTTGTGATACGTATCTGGTCTTCGATTGTCTTTGCGGCCTCGTCGGCAAATCCCGTCAGGTACATTTCGCTGCCCTCAAAATTGGATTATTTCGAATCGGTGATTCGCTTCTGCAACTGCTCGTAGAAAAGGTCTTCGTCGATCGGCAGGTCAACCCAGTCGTCGGTCCACGTCGAAAGCAGCATTGCGTTGGCGGCTTCCAGGCTGTTTACGCCCTCGATGCCCGGTGAGATAAGCTCACCACCGTTTTGGATAACGTCAATGAAGTTCTGCCAGATGCCTGCATGCTTCGGCCAGTCACCTTCGGGGGTAAGAGCGAGTTTGGTGTTTTCCGGCTTACCGAACATTTTTTCATCGTTCGTAGCGTTGAACTTGCGTTCGGAAATTGCGTTCTTCCAGAAGGTAAGCTCATCTTCTTCTGCGAGAATTTTGCCCATATCGCCTGAAACTTCCAGGCGGTCCGTGCCGGGGAACTCGCCGGTCGAGGCGACAAACAGGCCCGTCGAGCCGTTTTCGTATTCGACGTATGCGGTAACGTCGTCTTCAACTTCGATATCGTGATACTTCCCGAAACTGCAAAATGCCCGCACGCGTTTGGGCATGCCGCAAACCCACTGCCACAAGTCAAGCTGATGCGGACACTGGTTCATCAGTACTCCGCCGCCCTCGCCCGCCCATGTCCCGCGCCAGCCGCCCGCGTTGTAATAAAATTGCGAGCGATACCATTTGGTAATCAGGTAACTGTTGCGTTTCATCGCGCCAAGGTCGCCGTCGTCGATGAGTTGCTTCATTTTTATGTACAGCGGATTGGTGCGGAACTGGAACATCAGCGAAAAGACCTTACCCGACGCCTCGGCCGCTGCGTTCATCTGACGGACATTTTTGGTGAACACGCCAGCCGGTTTTTCGCACAGTACATGCAGGCCGTTTTCAAATGCGCGGATGGCGAGTTCCGGGTGGAAGTAGTGAGGCGTGGTGATCAGAACCGCGTCCATGTCGCCGGAGGCGAAAAAGGCATCTGCGTTGTTGAACAGATTCACTTTGTCGTCGAAAGTTTCTTTCGCCTTGGCGAGATTCGCCTCGCTGAGTTCGCAGACGGCCACAACTTCCGCACCTTCAACGGTCCCGTCTGTGAGTATTCTGGAATGCATATTGGCGATTCCGCCGAAACCGATTATCCCAACTCGTACCTTGTCCACGATTCACCACGTTAAGCGTCAATGATCTGTTAGTGTTTTACAGACGACTATGATAATGGAATTTACCGTCAACTGCTTTGGGTTGATATGTGAAATGCCCCCAAAATGATACGCTTACTAAAGTCCCTCGTCGATAAGTCGAACATCCCTTGTTGCGGGCAATTTGCCGGGCTGGACAGGTATTTGGCGACTCGGTCCTCAACGATTGTTCCCCCTTCGAACCGCTCTGGCGGATGGTTTACGGCGACATATAAAGAAAAAGTGCCACATGATCCGCCCATTACCATGCCCAAGATGATGGGGTTCAGGGGCGGGATAAGCCCCACGAGTTGGGCCACCTCGCAGCCCGGCAGGTCTGCAAACTCATGAAATCACAGGGCAAGTGGATTTTTTTCTTGTCAGAATCCCTATTTGTGGCTATAAATCCCTGTCAGTACCACCTCGTGGCTGGAAAGGCACATCAATGGCACTGTTTGTCGGAGAGTTTGAGCAGAGCATCGGCGACGCCAAGCATCGTCTAGCCATCAGTTCATCCCTTCGCGATCAGATCGACGTTGAAGTCGACGGCAAGAATTTCATTCTCGTCCTTGGCCCGGACCGCCACTTGTGGCTGTACCCGGAGCAGTACTATCGCCGCCTGCTTACCAATATGAAGCATTCGCCTCTGCCGGACAGGCAGTCGCGACGGATTCACCTGCTGACGGCGATGGCACGCGTGCTCAAGACCGATTCGCAAGGCCGCGTCGTCCTGCCCGAGAAGTCGATGTCCAGGGCGGTGATTTCCGGCGAAGTAACGCTCGTCGGCGTGTTCGATCACATTGAGATCTGGCCGCGAGACGAGTGGGAACAACACGTAACTGAATCGCTGCCCACCTACGGCGACATGCTTTACGAAGCATCCGAACGCGCCGATGGCCCGGCGGCTGAATGATAAGCGAATAGCTTGCCTGTAGATGGATCTGCGGGCGGATTCGGGCAGGTGTAAATCTGCCGAGTAGTAAGAAGTGAATATGTGGGTACGCAAAAACCATGGCTGGACTTTGCGGACCTGTATTATGGACAGACGAAGACCCGGCGAGAAAGGAATCGATATGCTCTCCTCTCAGGACGCCCAAAGCGAACATCTCAAGCGGCATGGAGGCCGCGGCGGAACGCTCGCGGAACTGCGCAGCGAACTGGAACGACCGTCGCAATTGAGCGGCGGAGACCGGAAGCGCCTGCGGGACCTGGCCCAACGCATGGCGCGCGTTCAGGCTATGGGAGGTGAGTATCGCCGGGTTGACCTGTCCGATTCAGCATTGCAGGCTCTCAACGATAACGCGGCAGTGGCTTGAGGGAATAACCGATGGAAGGCAGGTTTGCCCACACGCCGGTGCTGCTGGGTGAGGTGATCGAACTTCTCAGCCCAGACGGCAGGCAGACCATCATCGATTGCACTATCGGGCTCGGTGGACACGCCGGAGCGCTTCTTGAAGCTGCCCCGCCCCAGGCGCAACTCATCGGGATCGACGTCGATGAGTCCAACCTTCGTCGGGCAAAAGAGAACCTCGCCCAATTCGAGGGGCGATTCAGGCTCTTTCAGGCCAACTTCAGCGAGTTGACAAGCGTAATGTCCGCCGCCGGCGTCGAAAGCGCCGATTGCATACTTGCTGATCTGGGCATCGCTTCGAGCCAGTTGGACGATTCTGCGAGAGGTTTGAGCTTCGCTACGGACGGTCCGCTGGACATGAGGCTGGATGATCGGTTGGCCCGGACGGCAGGCGATATCGTCAACAAAACCGACGAGAAGGAGCTTGCCGATCTGATCTACGCCTATGGCGAGGAACGCTACAGCCGGCGAATCGCAAAGGCGATTGTTGCTCAGCGGGCGATCAAACCGATAACAACAACAGGCGAATTGGAAGAGATCTGTTACCGCTCGTATCCGGCTGCGACGAGGCGGTCACGTCGTGGCGTGCATCCGGCGACGCGTACGTTTCAGGCGATTCGGATCGCGGTCAACGACGAGATGGGCTGTCTCGATAAATTGCTTGCGTCACTTGGTAAAGTGCTTTCGCCGGGTGGTCGGGCGGCGGTTATCAGTTTTCATTCACTTGAGGACCGACGCGTTAAACATGTATTTGCAGATATGGAAAGTTCGGGCGTCGCAACGCGGCTGACGAAAAAGCCGATTACCGCCACGGACGAGGAAATAGAGACAAACCCGCGAAGCCGCTCGGCGAAGCTCCGCGGAATTGAAATGATTGTGAACGGATAAGCGAGTTTTAAAAAAACGGTGCAGCGAGAGTAAGAGCACCGCTTGCATCCGAGAGATTCAAAAAGATTGTTCATGGATAGGCGAGTTTTAAAAGCCCTGTACGGAGAGCAAGGGTATGACGCGTGAGACAAGAGTTGGGCTTCTGGTGGGAATGGTGTTTATCGTTGCGTTCGGTCTGATCTTGAGCGAACTGACGGTGACCACTTCAAGCGGGACCGCTTCGGAATCTGCCGGGGATATAAAAGAGGTCGCCAGCCCCGGCTGGGCGCCGCTGATCGCGCCGCCGCGGGTCATCCAATCGGAAACGGAGCCTATCGCCGTCGCACATGCAGAACCTCCGGTCGAGCAGATGCGGGTAGCCGAAGTCTCAATGCAGCGACAGCCCAGACCGGAAGCTCAGCCCATCGCTCTTATCGCCCTGTCCAGGCAGGGAACTCGCAACCCCAACCGCGCCGCCAATACCGTGATGGTTCGCAAGCGCCTGTCGCGGCCGCGAACGTACACTGTGAAAGAGGGCGACTCGCTCAGGCGGATAGCACGCAATGTCTACGGGCGCGGGTATGAAGAGCGATACATGGAGATATTCCGGGCCAATCAGAAAACTCTGAGTGATCCGTCGAAGGTCTACGTCGGACAGGAGTTGATAATACCGAACTTGCAGCAGCAGGTAGCAGCCGCACCGGCAGCAGCGCAGGCAGCTCCGGTCGCACCCGCCCAGCCGAGGCAGGTCCGTCTGGAATCACCTGCCCCAAGGATAATGGACCTGGAGCAGTTGAAGGAGCGTTTCGGGTTTGGCGGATCGGTGGACAAGCCGTCACCTGCCGCGACCAGAGCGACATCGAAACGAGTATACGTCGTGCGTGCGGGAGACAATCTCACCCGCATCGCAAGGCGCGAAATGAACGACGGCAGCGACAGGGCGGTTCAGAAATTGTACCAGGTCAATCGAGACAAACTGTCCAGCCCGGACATGCTCTCGGTTGGCGTTGAACTGAGAATTCCAGGACAGTTGTAGGCTACATGCGAACAGCAATTGCGATAATCGTTTTGATGGCGGTGGGGATAACGATGGTTCATCTGCGCCGCCAGGACTCAGCCGTCCGTTACGAAATCCAGCGTTTGCAGTTGAAGCAGATATCGTTGCGGCGGACGCTCTGGGACCAACATGCCGTCCTGGCTGGCAGGACCAATCCTCGCACCATCGAAAAGCGAGTGGAAGAAATTTCGTCCAATCGAAGCGCCAGGCACCGCCTGGTAAGTAACGGAAACTGAATTGCATCGAGTGACCAACCTCAACCGGAAGCTGCATTGCTCAGTGGCTCACCCCACAGGGGTAAGCTGCGGGGCAGGTGAAGTTGCGGGACGGTGGAGGTTCGGCGTCCTCTTTCTCACAGTCGTTCTGGCCGTCTCGGCGCTCAGCGTCCGTCAACTCGTGCTGCTGCGTGACGTAGCCGATGAAGCTGCAATAAGCGCAGCTAGGCAGCAGCGAATGATCGTGCGCCTGCCCGCCCGGCCGGGCAGTATCTACGCCCGTTCGAGCCGGCGCTACGTTCCACTGGCGCTGAGCAGGCAGTCTCCAAGTTGCTTCGTCGATCCATCGCTACTGAGCGACGACCAACTTGACGAAGTGGCAATCGCAGCCGGCGACGTGCTCGGTATTGACGCACGCGAGATTCAGAAAAAGCTATTCCAGCGACGCCAGAAGCAGTACGTCCTGCTGCAACGGGGGCTAACGAACCAGCAGGCCGAAGCGATACGCAAGCTTCGCATCCCCGCGCTCGGTATTACCCACGAGTGGACGCGCGAATATCCGAATGAGGACTTGGCGGCTACTGTCCTGGGATTCAGGCGGATAGATGGCGTTGGTGCAGGCGGGTTGGAACTTTCGCAAGATGAAGCGCTTTCCGCCACCGACGGCCGGCGCGTGCTGCGCGCCGACGCATTCAAAAGGCCGATCTGGCCGATAGCCGAACAAAGCATCCCGCCGCTCGACGGGGCAAACGTGTTCCTGACAATCGACGCGGTCGTGCAGGACGCACTGGCCACTGCAGTCGCCGACTCGGTCGAAGAGTTCGATGCAAAGTGGGGCACCGGAATCGTGGTTAATCCGCAGACCGGCGAGATACTGGCGATGTGCTCGGCACCGACGTTTAATCCGAACGAGTACAGCACGGCCGATCCGAACAACATAACCAACCGCGCCATTACGGTTCCGTTCGAGCCGGGCAGCGTGTTCAAACCGCTCATCGCAGCGGCTGCTGTTGAGGCCGGAAAGATCGATTACCAGACGCAGATATTCTGCGAGGACGGAACATACCGCGCACATCGCGGCGGGCGGATTTCCGACCACGGCGAGAAATACGGCTACCTGACAGTTGCCGACGGTGTTGTGTTTTCCAGCAACATCTGCATGGCCAAGATCGGTGAGATCGTAGGCAACGATTTCCTCCACGCAGCCGCGGTGAACTTCGGCTTCGGTCAGCGAACGGGGATCGATCTTCCGGGCGAGTCGCGCGGCATCGTTCGGCCGTTGGCCAAGTGGGACGGATATAGCCTTCGTCGCGTACCGTTCGGACAGGAAATATCCACAACCGCAATGCAACTGGTGATGGCGTTTTCGTCCATCGCAAACGGCGGGCTGCTGCTGAAACCCAGACTGATCGACAAGGTGACCGACGCTGAGGGCAATATCGTTTACCAGAGCGAGAGGAACGTTGTCCGGCGGGTGCTTTCGCCTCCGGTGGCAGATCAGTCGCTCGATGTGCTCGCCGCCGTCGTCGAGCGCGGAACGGGCAAGGCGTGCAGGCTGGCCAACTGGCGATCGTTCGGTAAGACGGGCACGGCCCAGATTGCAGGGGTCGGCGGATACGTCGAGAACGCATTTGTGGGTTCGTTCGTCGGCGGAGCGCCGGTCGATAACCCGAAGCTGATCTGCCTGATCTCGATTTACTGGCCTGATAAATCCAAGGGTCATTACGGTTCGGAGGTTGCCGCTCCGTACGTAAGAGACGTGCTTTCCAAATCGTTGCGATACATGAACGTTCCCAGTGACATGCCCGACGAATCCGACGATCAGCTGGCCCGGATGCGGTAGCGGCATTTGACTTTTCTAACCGGCCAGTGGGGGGTATTGTTAGAGCTATGTTGTTTTCCAAACTGCTGGCCAAGGCGGGCCTTTCTGTCAACTCGCTACAGGGCGATACGGAGGTCGAAGACGTCCAGATCGATTCACGCTGCTGTCGCGAGGGGTCTTGCTTTGTAGCCTCACGGGGTTCGACAGCCGACGGCCATCAATTCATTCCCGATGCGATCTCCGCAGGCACCTCGGCGATTGTCTGTCAGGACGCGTCGCTGGTTCCCGCTGGAGTTGCCCATGCTATCGTCGCCGACGCTCGTCAGGCTGGTGGTATGCTCGCACAGGCGATTGCCGATTGGCCCGCGAGGAAACTTCGATGCATTGGCATTACCGGGACCAACGGAAAGACGACGATCGCTTACATGGCAAGGGCAATTCTCGCTGCGTCCGGCCATGGACCAGCCATGTTCGGAACGATCAGCTATGAGACGCCCAATGGCGACATCTCCGCAACGACCACCACGCCCGATGCGATCTCGCTGGCGCGTATGACAGCCGAGTTGGCCGCCGCCGGCAGGACGCATCTTGTTATGGAAGT
>SDBT01019965.1_pt1 | contig 10490 bp, 8 predicted proteins | sample 2277101 | NCBI WGS metagenome assembly SDBT01 (sample SAMN10404973, study PRJNA504765) | marine sediment metagenome | isolation source: marine sediment core GS10_PC15, 103 cmbsf | place: Arctic Ocean: Southern Knipovich Ridge | collected 2010
CGGGAGATTGAAATGGCATTGAGACTTACCAGTGCGACATTTTCTCACAATGCATTAATCCCTAAGCAGTTTACCTGTGATGGGCGCGATTTTTCACCTGCATTGTCGTGGGAGGGTGTTCCTGATGGAGCCAAGTCCCTAGTTTTGATAATGGACGATAATGATGTGCCTAGGTCTCTTGTTAAATCTGGAATGTGGGATCATTGGGTCCTGTTTAACATTCCGCCTCATGTGGCAGAATTTGCTGAAGGCATTGCTACTTTGCCTTCTGGTACAAAAGAGGGTAAAAATAGCTGGGGAAATTTAGGTTATGGTGGGCCTTGTCCCCCTGATCGTGAACATCGCTATTTCTTTAAGCTCTATGCTCTTGATCAAGAACTGTCCCTTGAAAAAGGAGCAACAAAACAGCAGGTAGAGCAGGCTATGCAAGAGCACATTATTGAAAGTGCAGAACTGATGGGGAGATACAATCGCCCCGGTAATCAATAGGCAGCATGCGCGATGACAGCTCAGTGGCAACATTTTCGTCATGATGCTGATATGGGAATTCGTGGAATAGGACCAACTACAAATGAAGCGTTTGCCCAAGCTGGACTTGCTTTTACAGCTGTCATGACCGACTTGGAAAAAGTAAACACAATCGATCAGGTTGAGATCAGTTGTGAGGCACCCTCTCTGGACATCTTGTTCTATGATTGGATCAATTCTCTTGTCTATGAAACATCCACGCGCAAAATGCTGTTTGGTAAATTCGAAGTGCAAATCAAGCATAATCATTTAACAGCTAAAATATGGGGAGAACCTGTGGATGTTCCGCGCCATCAACCAGCGGTAGAAATTAAAGGAGCAACTTTTACTCAATTAAGTGTGCAACAAGAAGATCACATGTGGATCGCTCAATGTGTGGTCGATGTATAGGGAAGGCAAAATATAAAGATGGATCTCAATAAACTCACCCAAATTTCTGAGCATGAATGGCAGATTAAACCCTTTGGAAAAATGCGGGTTCCGGGCGTTATTTTTGCTACCCAAAGTTTAGTGCAGGATATGGATGAAAAAGTCTATGAGCAGGTCACAAATGTGGCTCAGTTGCCCGGAATTGTTGGTGCCAGTTATGCCATGCCAGATGCCCATTGGGGCTATGGTTTTCCCATTGGTGGGGTGGCTGCTTTTGACGCTGAGGAAGGCGGTGTTGTTTCAGCTGGTGGGGTTGGTTTTGATATTTCCTGTGGCGTGCGCTGTTTGCTCACGCCTTTTACCAGAGCAGACATTGATCCTATCAAAAAAAAGTTAGCTGATATCCTGTTTGAGAGTATTCCTGCCGGAGTCGGTAGTCGTGGTCTTATTACACTGACCGACTTGGAGTTAGATGCCATGCTGGCTGCTGGTGCTCAATGGGCAGTTGATCGCGGCTATGGATATTCAGAAGATTTAGAGCGTATTGAAGAACAGGGATGTATGGCGGGAGCTAAACCAGAATATGTTTCTCTCAAAGCTAAAAATCGCCAACGCAAAGAAATGGGTACCTTGGGGTCTGGGAATCATTACTTCGAAGTGCAAGAGGTGTCAGAAATTATTAACCCGGCGATAGCAGCAGTTTTTGGATTAAGCAAAGGGCAGATTGTTGTTACTCTTCACTGTGGCTCACGGGGACTGGGGCACCAGATTGGCACTGAGTTTTTGCGAGATATGGCAATTTCAGCCCAGCAATTTGGCATTGAACTACCTGATCGTGAATTGGCTTGTGCACCCATTAACTCTGATATTGGTCAACGCTATTTGGGGGCTATGCGCGGCGGTATTAATTGCGCTCTTGCCAATCGTCAGATTTTAACCCACTTAGCACGGCAGGCTTTTGATAAGATTTTACCAGGTGCTGAATTGAAGGTTCTCTACGATGTTTCTCACAATACTTGCAAAATCGAAGAGCATAGTATTGATGGCCAAAAACGCCAACTGTATATTCATCGCAAGGGGGCAACACGGGCTTTTGGTCCGGGACATCCGGATTTGCCAAAGCATTTACGTCCCGTAGGGCAACCAGTGCTAATTGGGGGCACGATGGGGACATCGTCTTATATTTTAGCTGGAGTACAAGAGTCTGAATTGATTTCTTTAAGTTCTTCCTGTCATGGGGCAGGACGTGCCATGAGTCGACACCAGGCCCTTAAACACTGGCGGGGAAGAGAGTTGATCGACCAACTTGCGGATCGCGGCATTTATATCCGCAGCCCTTCATATCGTGGTGTAGCCGAAGAAGCACCCCAAGCTTACAAGGATGTAAACGCCGTGGTCGATGCCGCGGAAGCTGCTGGCCTTTCGCTGCGGGTAGCTAAATTGAAACCTATTGTCTGTGTGAAAGGGTAGCATTTAAACCTCAGGTTTTAAGCACCTTCTAATGCCTTCATTTATGTCCTTCCGGCAAGCGTGCGTGAGCTTCTCTGTGGCCCGCGCTAAACTTCTTTGCGATAGCATTCTAACCTCAGTTATCAGGAGAAAACGGGTATGATCGAGACACGAGCGAGCGGCCGGAGCATACTGAAGCGTATGTGAGGATTGCGAGCGATCCCCGATCAAGTCGGGGACAAGGATTTTGACGAACCCAGAGCTTGGAGTAGCACAGGTATATCTGAGTATCAAGTTAATGAGCCAACCCCAACAGATAACTACTTTCAAAATATTCCAGGTCATCTGTTGGCTTTAGCTGCGGTTAAACCTGATACGTTTGCTCCTCAAGCGGCGGTACGTACGAAAATGGGCGTGCTGGCTGAAATTAGGACTGTCGTCATTAAAAGCGTTTGAGACATGCGTTAAAACTCTTCTGCCAAGCATCGCCTCATGTTGGATGCCTGGCTCTGAGGTGTTTGCCTTGTGTTCTCGTCACTAGTCCTTATTTTGGTTCACAAAACATTACCTGTTCTTACCGCCTCTCGCTGCCGTTCCTAATCCATATAATGATATCTTGCTATACTTCGCTTATCTTCTATGTGTATTTCAACGTATATGCCGCATGTTATTTGTGGTGATGTGCTGTACTCTGTTTTGACATTGCTATAGTCGCTGCTAGCGCTCGATCCATAAAATATGCCGAAGGGGACTTCGGCTTTGTTCCAATTTTGCAAGGTTTGTTCAAAATGTTTGGGTGTCGTAGAGTTATACTTATACTTATTGATCAAAAAGTGGGGTGCAATAAGGACAATTGTCTTAAAACTATTACCATATGTATCTTCGACAGCTAAGAAAGCTGATGGACTTGTCGTGATCCTTATGTATTCGTTTGCATTACCACACTTGGATAAATCAAACGTGTCATTAAATGGGTTCGCAAACTCGGAGAATAACAACTCAATCTTTCCTTTATCACTATTTTGGTCAGGTTTGTAAACCAATTTTGCTTTTGAAAATATTTGAAATATTGCTTCATCTTCTGGTGTTTCTATGCCATGCAGGATCTTCCACAAGGGAGTATTAACTTGCATCCCTGTCTTGGCTATATTTTTCCAATTTTTAGTTAGCAAAGCTAGCTTATAACCTAACTTAGCTAAGTTAGCTGTTGAGCTATCTATCTTATTAGCACTGTCTAAAGCTTCCAGAAAAGCGAGGTTTTTACCAATGATTAAACAAACCTCATCAGGAAAAAAATTAGTAAGATGAGCAATGGGTGGGTGAAGCTGCGTGTTATCTTGGTTATTTACGTTCAAAGCTCTATTGACAGGCTGTTGCTGTTGTTCAAACCCAGAATCAGGTGAAGAACCTTGAGATGCATATAAAGGGGCTGCCATGAGCAACGCTGTAGATGTAATTGTAATAAACTTTGTAAATGTATTCATAATGTATCCATATGTAATCAGATTAATAAACATTAGCCTATATAAGCTATAATAAATATATAGTAATTAATAAATCCACGCGCAAGTTTTTTCTAAAATTTTTTGGAAGTAGTTGATATAGCAAATAAATCAAGCACTTGTTTTGCATAAGAACCACAAATTAACTTTTAAACCTGTAGCATAATTTAAAAACTTGTCAATCACCTCAGATGCATTGCTTGTTAGTAATAAAAATCCCTAAAATACTGGATAAAGTCCTCCCTAATCGCTAAAGTGGGATTGGAGAAGAGGAAATTGATGAAGAAGCCAGACGAAAAAACCATGCCTACAAAATTAAAAACCAGAAAATCGCGGCGCGATTTCTTAATTCTTACCTCCGCCGCTATGGGGGCTATTGGTACCGTAGCACTTATGCGCCCCTTTATCGAAAGTATGGCACCGGCTAAAGATGTTCTGGCTCTATCGACAGTGGAAGTGGATTTAGCACCCATCGAAGTAGGACAAGCCATTACGGTAAAATGGCGGGGGAAACCGTTGTTTGTTCGTCATCGAACTGAACAAGAAATTTCCCAAGCCCGACTGACACCATCGAAAGATTTGATTGATCCTGAAACGGATGAAAAACGTGTGCAAAAACCGGAATGGCTGATTATGGTAGGGGTTTGCACCCATTTGGGATGTGTGCCCCTAGGTCAACGCCCAGGAGATAACAAAGGTAAATATAACGGATGGTTCTGCCCTTGCCATGGGTCCCATTATGATACCTCGGGACGCGTTCGTATCGGTCCTGCACCAAAAAATTTATTCGTTCCAGAATACACTTTCTTAAATGACACCACGATTCGGGTAGGAGAAGAAGTTTGAGCTCTCAAAAAGTAACTCCAAATTCTATAGCAGATAGCCCTGAACAAAAGGGACTTGTGGGGTGGATTGAATATCGCCTTCCCATATTCTCCTTTATGCGCAAGGAATTGATAGACTATGCAACTCCTTTAAACCTGAACTATTGGTGGAATTTTGGTTCTCTCGCCGGCATTGTGCTAATGGTAATGATGGCGACAGGCATTTTCCTCGCGATGCATTATACCCCCCATGTGGATCATGCCTTCAATAGTGTTGAGCACATCATGCGCGACGTTAATTATGGTTGGCTAATCCGTTATATCCACATGAATGGTGGTTCTATGTTTTTCATTGTGGTCTATATTCATATGTTCCGTGGACTTTATTATGGATCCTATAAATCACCAAGAGAGCTGTTGTGGATGTTGGGTGTTGTTATTTTACTAATGATGATGATGACAGCTTTCATGGGTTACGTACTTCCCTGGGGACAAATGAGCTTCTGGGGTGCGACAGTCATTACCAACTTGTTTTCGGCAATTCCTTTTGTCGGTGATGACATTGTGCAGTGGTTATGGGGTGGTTTTTCGGTTGGCAATCCGACCTTACAGCGTTTCTTTTCGTTGCATTATCTCATGCCTTTTCTGATTGTTGCGGTCGTGGTTTTGCATCTTGCGGCACTGCACCAACATGGTTCTAACAATCCCATTGGTATTGATGCCAAGAAGGGGCGTGATACGGTTCCATTTCATCCCTACTACACTGCAAAAGATCTCTTTGGTTTAGGGATCCTACTGCTTATTTGGGGTGGATTTGTATTTTTCACTCCCAATTTCTTTGGTGAACCGGATAACTACGTCCCAGCAGATCCTCTAGTTACCCCTCCGCATATAGTACCGGAGTGGTATTTCTTGCCCTACTATGCCATTTTACGTTCTGTTCCCTCGAAGGAATTAGGGGTAGCGTTGATGTCTAGCTCAGTGTTTATTCTATTCTTTATTCCCTGGCTGGATCGTATGAAAACACGCAGCGCCACTTACCGCCCATTTTATAAATATTTTTTCTGGCTGCATCTTGTGATCTGTCTAGTGTTGGGATGGGTGGGCTCACAACCTCCAGAAGGAATCGCGCTTTTAACCGGCCGTCTTGCAACGGTTTACTATTTTGCTCATTTTCTGGTTGTAATGCCTATTTTGACCCGCTATGAAAAACCATTTGCCACCCCAGAACAAATTCAAGATCATTTCATTAAACAACATATTGCAGACAACCCTTGAGGAGAGACGTGAGAGCCATGATATTGAAGGGTTTACAACATTGCTTGAACTTAATGTTCGGCATGGTAATTATGAGCTCCAGTGCTTTTGCCGCTGAACAAACCCAATCTCCTCCCCAACAAGCCTGGTCTTTTTCTGGACCGACTGGCACCTTTGATCGAGCCCAATTGCAACGCGGCTACCAAGTGTATAAGGAAGTTTGTTCTGCTTGCCATTCGATGAACTTACTTAGCTACCGTAACCTTGAAGAAATAGGTTTCAACAAAGAAGAAGTGAAAATAATTGCGAAGGAACATCTAGTGCGTGATGGACCCAATGAAGAGGGAATAATGTTCGATCGGCCAGGACGCCCCTCTGACCCATTTCACCCGCCCTTTGCCAATGAACAAGCAGCACGCGCTGCCAACAATGGAGCATATCCGCCAGACTTATCGGTCATTGTAAAAGCACGCCCCTATGGGGCTGATTATATTCATGCCATCCTCACTGGCTATCAAGATCAACCACCGGGAGCAATAGTCAGCGAAGGAATGTACTACAACCTCTATTTTAATAGCAATCAAATTGCCATGGCCCCACCTTTAAGCAAAGACTTGGTTAGTTACTCAGACGGTACTATGGCGACAGTTGACCAAATGGGCAAAGATGTTTCAGCCTTTCTAGCTTGGGCTGCGGAACCTGAAATGGAGCAGCGCAAACGTTTAGGAATTATGGTAATGGTGTATTTGTCGATTCTGACGTTTTTTCTCTACCTCACCATGAAACGAATTTGGAAGCCGTTATATCGGGGAGCTACAGATTTGGACAATCTACAGCAATGACGTTTGTAGCCATTTAGTTTGCAAGGATTATCATGTGTGGATTTGCTGGTTTTATTGATCTTAAAGCAGAAACTTCAGAGTCTGATTTAAGGCATCATGTACAGGCCATGACACAAAGTCTAGTGCATCGCGGACCGGACGGTTTTGGTTTATGGACAGAAGCGCAAACTGGAGTCGCCTTAGGCCATCGCCGACTGTCTATCATTGACCTATCAGAACATGGCCAACAACCGATGGTGTCTCACTCAGGCCAATATATTTTGAGCTACAATGGTGAGATATACAATTTTCCTGAACTCCGCGAAGAGTTAACAATAGCAGGCGTAGGACCTTTTCATGGTCATTCTGATACAGAAATTATCCTAGAAGCTATCGCTGAGTGGGGAATCGACAAAGCTTTATCAAAATTCATCGGCATGTTTGCGCTAGCTCTGTGGGACAGAAAAAGCCGTCGACTGATTTTGGCGCGGGATCGGGTGGGCATTAAGCCCTTGTACTGGGGACTAACTGAGAATCTCATGATCTTTGGTTCTGAACTCAAAGCTTTACGCGCACATCATGGTTGGGATGTTCGCGTAAATCAATCGGCGCTAGCTTCATATATGCGTTTAGGTTATCTTCCCGCTCCGTATACCATTTATGAAAATATTCAAAAACTTGCTCCAGGCCATTACCTAATTTTTGATTTAGATAATAAGAAAACGCGAGAAGTCCATTATTGGGATCCACTACAAATTGCGCAACAAGGTGTCACGACCAGAGATAATTTTGTTGCGACTGATCAAGAAGCTATCCAACATCTAGATGAACTTTTACGGCAATCGGTTAAATGCCGAATGATTGCAGATGTACCTCTTGGAGCTTTTTTATCAGGAGGCATTGATAGCTCTACAGTTGCCGCATTAATGCAAATGCAAAGTACGCAACCTATCAAAACTTTTTCTATCGGTTTCGAGGAGGAAGGGTACAATGAAGCGCAACACGCAAAGTTGGTGGCGCAACACCTAAAAACAGATCACACTGAGCTTTATGTTACCCCAGAACAATCTTTAAATTTAATTCCAAAGCTCCCCCAATTGTATGATGAACCCTTTGCCGACTCATCACAAATCCCAACCTATTTGGTATCCCAACTGGCCCGGCAACATGTCACCGTCAGTCTTTCAGGTGATGGTGGTGATGAATTGTTTGCTGGTTATAATCGTTATGTAATGGGACCAAAATTGTGGCAAAATTTTCACCGCTTACCCAAGATGGTGCGATACGCTCTGCAAAAAGGAATTAATATACTACCACCAACAACTTGGAATCGTTTGGGGGCAGCAATGCCCATGGCCCCCAATTTATTGGGTGATAAGCTTTATAAAATCCACCCATTATTATCTTCCCTGAGTTCTTCACAATCGTTTTATCAAGAGCTTATTAGCCAATGGAATACTCCTGAGCAGCTTATGCCTGGAACCCAAGAAGCTACCACTGTGCTAAGCCAGAAAGACAATGCCACTGGTCTGCCAACTTTTCTTGACCGAATGCAATATTGGGACCTCACAACCTATCTTCCAGGTGATATTCTCACCAAACTTGACCGGGCGAGTATGGCTGTTTCCCTTGAGGCTCGTGTGCCGTTATTAGATCACCGAGTGGTTGAGTTTGCCTGGCAACTGCCCCAGAACATGAAGATACGCGATGGGAAAGGTAAATGGCTGCTACGCCAAGTTTTGGATCGATATGTCCCAGCGTCTCTAATTGATCGCCCTAAGATGGGCTTTGGGGTACCGATAGACACATGGTTGCGGGGACCTTTGCGAGATTGGGCTGAAGATTTACTAGACGAAAATCGCCTCAAGCAAGAAGGCTTCTTTAACCCCCAACCCATCCGCGAAAAATGGCAACAACACCTCTCAAACAAACAAAATTGGCAACACCCTTTATGGACTGTATTGATGTTTCAGGCCTGGAAGAGGGAGTGGCTTGGGTGATATTTGCAATGCATTTTACTCTTTAAAAGAGCTGTGATATTCGGGATCATTTTTTCATGCACGAAAAAAATCCTCTTATTTCACAGGATCTAACTGTTCTGAATTATTGGGGGCACTTTATAGATTCATTTCACGGATTGCGCAGAAGAGCCTCCAAGATTTACGATTTCCGGATAGGCCTGCCTAGGTATATAGATTATCTAAAGTTTACTCGGAAGTGTAATAAACTGAGTGAATAATATAGGGTTATGTAATAAGGTGACTTAATCACTTTTACATAAGGTGGCGAAAAATGAGCAGATGCTATCGAGTTGTTTTCCAGACGTTTGATAACATCACTTCGTTTATTACACTTACTTACTCAATTCTCCATAAAGTCGTTGACTTGCCTCAGCAATGATACCTGCCATTGATACAGGATTTACTAACGTCCGTAATCTAGGATCCCACTGACTAATCATCCCCTCTTTTTCTTTCGTTTTAGCTCTCTCTCGAAATGGACCTATCCTAGTATTAATGAACATTCCTACGGAAGTGCGAGGATGTTCGGTTTGGGGTAATACTCGGTGATTGCATGCATTTAATTGATCCGGTAGTAATTTCTTTAAGGATTCGCCAACCATGACTATTAAGTAACCGTCTTCAAGACTCACTGTCCGCCAAGTGCCATCTGTTTCTACTTGTAATCCATCTGATACCACATCCAAGATCGTGATTAACCCCCAATCAGTATGTGCTTTTAGCCCCATAGGTTTAATAAGTTTATGGTCATAATAATTTAACAACATATAATATGAACCTTCACCATCAATTGCACCACCTGTTGCTTTGAAATATAATTCAGTGGGAATGCTAGATTTCTCAAGAATACTTTTAATTATATTTATACCAATATATTGCAAGTTATTCACACTCATTCGAATGTTTTCGGGATAAAAACTCCAATCATCACTTTCTAATGTGAACCTTATGGCTTGCGAGTCTTCAGACTTTATATAGCCTTTACTACTCCGTGAGCTAAAGTTTAGACATGTGGGATCTGTAATAAAATTGTTAGCCAATTCACGAATTTCTTCAATGTTTACATCGTCCGGCCTTTTTATGCAAAAAACCCCATCCTTCAAAGCCTCATCAAAGTTCTCACTGTTTCTAAACTCAAAGCCCTCACCAGTGTAATGGACAGTTTTCAATTGGTAAACTTCACTGTCAACTTGTTCGGTAGGAATTGAAGCATAGACACTGATACTCGGTATGACAACTGATAATGCCATTATAATTCTACGTAAGTTTTTCAATATGTAATAATTGTTTTTCATCTCGTGAACTCCTTATCTTAAGGTGGCTTCCGCAATAAAAGCAAAGCCCAAACTTAAATCCATGCCTTACTCCGGTAGGATACAAGAAATTTTCTCTGTAAACAAAGGCTTTTACCCAAAATCCAGCCACTCCCGCTGAGTTTTATTCCAAAATGCTGGGTTTTCATGGCTATTTTAGCAACTCATTGCTAGTTTATTTTTGCCCCTAATTTGTCTGAAACGCTTTATGTGATTGCGATCTGGGCGTAGGCTTGATTTTCTGTTTTAGCCAGGAAGTCAACTCATTGCTAGTTTTCCCAACAAATCATGCGTGAAATTTTAGCAGAAATGACGGATCAGTAAATTGTGGCTAGAAAAGGATCACCTCTCCTAAATTTGAAGGAAAATGGTCGATTTTGGACATGCGAATGTATGCCTGTCCAAA
>SDBT01019966.1_pt1 | contig 10489 bp, 3 predicted proteins | sample 2277101 | NCBI WGS metagenome assembly SDBT01 (sample SAMN10404973, study PRJNA504765) | marine sediment metagenome | isolation source: marine sediment core GS10_PC15, 103 cmbsf | place: Arctic Ocean: Southern Knipovich Ridge | collected 2010
ATCGTGGTCGATGGGGCTGTCAGTTCTACATCGAGACGGCCATGACCGAGAGCGGCGCCTGCCGGGAGTCCTACGGCTACTACGTCTACGGCATGGGCACGCTGGCGCCGGCTATCGTGATGTTCCAAAATATCCTGGGCGAGAATCTGTACGACTACGACAGCGGGGTGTTGCACGACACGGTTCCGTACAGCCATTACATGCTCGAACCGACACTGGACGGATTCTTTAATTTCGATGACATGGATTACGGCTACAGCCACAATGCCGACGTTCCGATGATGTTCTTCGCAGGCTGGCTGAAAGACCCGCTCGCCCACGCGCTGGTGAAGCGTTACAGCGGCGAAGATTCAGGGCGAAGCGGCTGGCCGGGTTGGCGGAGAGGGTTCCGGGTGTATTCGCAGTTGTGGTACGACCCGGGCATGACCACGACAGACCCCGACGCGGTGTTGCCGCTTGCCGCCACGTTCAATCTGGACGACGTCGGCGCGACGGGCCTTTGGGATACCGGTCACGTTGTGATGCGAACGGGCTTTACTTCGACCGACGACATCGCTTTCGCCTTGCAGTGCGGTGACTCGGCCGGCTTCCACGGCCATCCCGACCAGGGCTCGTTCCTGCTGACGGCTTACGGCGGGCAACTGGTCAGCCAGGTCGGCAAGTTCGGCAGCTACAGCAGCGCAGGCAACGAGTGGGCGCACGGGCAGACATCCAGCAGCGTCGTGCTGATCGACGGCTACGGGCAGGTGGACGACCATCGCTGGGGCAACGGGCGCATGGAACGCGATGGGACTATTGACGACTTCTATCACGATGCAAATATAGGCGATTACTCGCTGGCTAATTCCAAACTTGCATACGAAGACGGCAGCCGACCTGTGGATCACGCGCTGCGACACGTGATGTTCATTCGCAAGCCTGGCAGGCGAGGTTATTTTGTGATCGCCGACGACGTTCAAAGCGCCGCCCCAGGCAGCCACGATTACTCCTGGCTGCTGCACGGGTCGGAATGGCACAGCGCGGTGCTTGGTGGGGCGGGCAGCTTCCGCTTCGAAGAATCTTCGTCGTCGTATTCCGGCCAGGCCAGCAAGTTCGAAGGCAAAGACGCCGACCTTCAGGTGATGTTCGCTACTCCGGCCAGCCCGACGATGCAGATCGTCACGGGCGAATCGACGGTGAAGGGCTGGGCGAATTTCCCACCGTACGTCAAGTCAACGACCACCGCCGACCGCGGCGTGTTCGTTGCGATGCTGTATCCCGAGTCCGATCGGCTGGGCATCTACACGCCGACGGTGACCCGCATCGACGACGGAAACCTGGCCGGTTTCGAGTTGAACGACGACCTGGTTCTGTTCAGCAAATCCGCCGGCCTGTGGACCTACGACGACGTGCAGTCCGATGCGACCATGGTCTATCTCGACCGTAGCGTCGGGGGCGAAGTGAGTTACCTGGTAGCGGGCGCCACCACGCTCAGCGTTCAGGGCGTGGAAGTGTTTAGCTCGGCCTTGGCGACCACCGCCAGTGGAACGTATGTGGGCCTGCCTTTCGATGGCGACCCGCCGACGATTACGGCCTGGTACTCGGCCGGCGATCACGGCCGGGGTGTTGGCGAGGCGCTGCTGGAGATTGCCGACGACGGCAGCTTCAGTGAATCGCGATCCGGCGGCGTCAAGACGCTGCTGGTGGCGTTCAACGAGCCTCTCGACCAACTGACAGTAGCGAGTGCAACTATCGACCTGGCCGGGCGAGACGCAAACAATGAGCGGATGGACATGAACGGTATTTCGGTTGCGGTCGCGGCCCGCGATGCGACGACGGCGGAGATTATATTCACCCCGGCCTTGGCTGACTATGCACGCTATTACGTCAATATCTCCGGAGTGACGGACCTGTTCAGCAATGCGATGACGGGCGACAATGACCGGATCGTCGCAGCGCTGGCTGGTGACGCGTCGGGTGATCTTCGCGTGAACTCTTCGGATATGTCTGTCATCCGCGGCTCGCGGACCAAACTGATCGATCCGAACAGCATTGCCGAAGTTCGCAGCGACCTGACCGGAGACGGGCGGGTGAACGTGGCCGACTTGTCGCGCATGCGTCCGCGCATGGGCAATGACGCGACGGGGATTGTCGATCCCGAGCCGGACCCGAACTTTTATCAGCTGACGGTGAACGTTGGCAGCGGCGACGGCAGCGTAGCAGTTGGTGACGTGGTGAACATCTCAGCCGACACAGCGCCGGCCGGCAAGCTCTTCGACGTATGGATGGGCGATGCAGCCTACCTCGCCGACGCCAACGACCCCAATACCACGGTCACCATGCCGGAATCAGCCGTGACAGTCACCGCCACTTATCGAAACAATATCCCAGACCCATGGCGAAATGGCGACTTCGGTTCACCTGGCATTGCGGGCACGACGTATTATATCCCTGTCACTGACCTGTGGGCCATCGAGACCAGCGGTGCGGGCATCACGGGTTCCAGCGACGAGTTCCATTACGCCTATCGGCCTTGCAGCGGCGATGCGGAAATCGTCGTCAATCTTACGGCCATCTACAATTCATACGCTACGGCCAAATACGGCGTGATGATTCGCGAGAGTCTGGATCAAAATTCGAAGAACGCGTTCCTGTCGCTTTCAGTCAGTCAGGCTCATTTTCAGTGGCGATCTTCGACCGGAGGAGGCACTTCAGTGACGACGGATGCACCCATCACTGCTCCACGTTGGCTGAAGCTGAAGCGCGTGGGCAATACCTTCTACGGCTATCGTTCGAGCAACGGTACGAGCTGGACATTGATCGACAGCGTCACGGTCAGCATGAACGCTGACGTGTATATTGGCCTGGCTGGTGCGTCATTCACAAACGACAGGCTCGGCCTTGTGACGTACGAGAATGTTTCCGTCAGCCCATAGAGACTGCCGGAGATGATGATACATGAAGAGATAATTAATTGACCTTGATATGTAATTCAAGCGGAACCGAGAGGAACAGACATGTTCATTAAGGCTGATGGTGTGCGGCGGATGTTGTTCGTAATTATCGTGGGTTTTGTCGTCACATTGGCGGCAGGACCGGCCGAGGGATACAACGCCCGCGATCAGGTCACCCACGAGGAAGTCGGCGAAGTAGTGGACGTCTTGCGGCTGGGCTTTAGGCACTGGTCCAGCGCGTCGGGCGACCCCACCCCGGACATCGTTGATAACCAGGCCGACGTGGACGACAGTGTGGGCGACCACGATTGTAACTTCACCGTTTCGCCGTATTCGGTGTGGGATCCGATCTCCGAAGACTACGGCGAGTCACACTGGCCTTTCACGCTCGATCCGGGCAACGTCATGAGTTTCACGATGGCCGTCCCCGAGGCTGGCCAGTACGTGGTGGCTTTCCAGGGGCTGTACAACACGGCCGGGACGTACTCGTTCGAGTTCCAGAAGGGTGCGAGCTGGCTCCTGATATCCGATTTCGGGCCGTCCTTGGGCGACCAGTACCAGACGATTACCTACTGCTTCATAGTCGAGACCGAACCCGGCCAGACTACGATCCCGATGAAGATTTCGGGCACAGGCTACAAGCTGGGCCTTAGCGGTTTCATCGTCGCCAAGCTGGCTGAGGACGCCTTCGCCAGCAGCGCGACCAGCGGCTTTACCCACAACCGGGCGATGTTCGACGCCAACGAGGCCGCCCAGATTTCGGCAAGGACTACGGGCAACTCGTTCCTCAACGGTCGATTTGCGACCGTCAAAAGTAATTGCAACGCGGCATCCAAACTTTCCTCTGGTTATTTCGACAGCCTCGACGGCGGCAAGATCACAGGCAGCAGCGGTTTCTGCGGCAAGCTGATCGGCAATGCGCTGCTCAGCCAGGTGGACGGAGACATGACCCGGCGAGGTCAGGCGATCCAGTTGCTCATGAAGGCGACGCAAGACTGGTCGCCATGGAATGCCGTCGGTCGGCTGCACCACGGCGGGCTGCTTCGTGCGGTATCGGTCGGCTACGAACACCTGTACGACGACCTGACGCCAGTGCAGCGCGACATCGTCCGCCGACGCCTGGACAAAGAAGCGCGATACCTCTACGTCGATTCGATCACGCAGAACTGGTGGTCGCCGGATACCCGAGCGAACAACTGGCAGGCAGTGGCCCATTCCGGCCTGGCGATGGCTGGGTTGGTTCTCAAAGACGAATCCATCTATGCCAATCAGTATCATGATTGGGGCAAGTACCAGTGCAAGGTCTACATCGATACGTCGCTGACTGCCAGCGGCGCCTGCCGCGAGTCTTACGGATACTACGACTACGGCCTCGGGTCGATCGCTCCGTACATGGTGATGCTGCGGAACGTCACCGGCGAGGATATGTTCGATTACGACAGTGGCGTGGTTCAAAAGACGGTTCCCTACAGTGCATATCTGATGACCGCGCTGCGCGACGGGTTCTTTACTTTTGACGACATGGATTTCGGCTACAGCCACACGCCGATTACTCCCGTCGCTGCTGTTGCGACGTACAAGCAGGACCCCGTGGCCCAATGGCTTGTGAAATATTACACGGGGGAATACTCGGGCCGGAGCAACTGGCCGGGCTGGCGATTGAGTTCCCAGGTGTATGCGCAGCTGTGGTACGACCCGTCTATTGCGACCGAGTCGCCAGACGTTTCGGCGCGAACTCCGTTGGGTGCGACATTTTCCGAAGACGGCCTTGTGGGCGCCGCTCGCTGGGGCAGCGGCCACGTGATGATGCGAACCGGCTGGGAATCTACGGATGATATTGTGTACACGCTGCAGTGTGGCGATTCGGGCGGATACCACGGCCACGCCGATCAGGGTTCGTTCCAACTCGACGCATACGGCGGCCATCTGGTCGGACACGAAGGCAAAAAGGGCAGCTACAGCGGCGCCGGCAACGCGTGGACCCACAGTTCCAATGGTAACAGCGTGGTCCTGATCGACGGCGAGGGTCAGGTCAACGACCACAAGTTCGGCAACGGGCGCATGACACGAGACGGCACGATCGACGATTTTCATCACGATGCAAACATAGGCGATTACGCGCTGGCAAATTCAAAAATCGCCTACGACGAAGGCCCGCATCCAGTCGATCATTCGCTGCGGCACGTTATGTTCGTCCGCAAGCCGGGCCGGCAGGGTTATTTTGTGATAGCCGACGACATTCAAAGCGCCACCGCCGGCAGTCACGCCTACTCCTGGCTGCTGCACAGTGACGGCGGCGTGACGGTGACGACGGATCAGGCCGGTGCATCTTTCAGATTCTCACGATCCCAATCTGCAATGGACGTGATGTTCGCTACTCCGCAGAGCGTAGCCATGCAGAAAATCACCTCTGAAGCCGGCACGTCGTTCCCGGCTTACGTCAAGACCACTGCCAGCTCCGATCGCGGCGTGTTCGTGGCGATGCTTTATCCAGAGAGCAGCCGACTCGGCATCTATACACCGACGGTGACTCGCATCGAAGTTGGTGACCTGGCAGGATTCGAGTTGAACGACGATCTGGTTCTGTTCAGTAAATCCGCCGGCCTGTGGATCTATGGCGATGTGCAGTCCGACGCGCAAATGATCTACATCGACCGGTCTACTCCGGGTGACGTGAGTTACCTGGTGGCCGGTGCCACGATCCTGCGCGTGCAGGGCGTGGAGGTGTTCAGCTCGGCCTTGGCTACCACCGCCAGCGGAACGTATGTGGGCCTGCCTTTCGACGGCGACCCGCCGACGATCACGGCTTGGTATTCTGCCGGCGATCACGGCCGGGGCGTGGGCGAGGTGCTGCTGGAGATTGCCGACGACGGGAGCTTCAGCGAATCGCGCGACGGCATTAGCAAATTGATTGTGGAATTCAGCGAGCCGGTCGATCCGCTGAGCGTCGCGAGTGCGTTCGTCGCCTTGGGCGGACGCGACGCAAACAATGAGCGGATGGACATGAACAGTATCTCGGTTGCAGTTACGGTGCGCGATGCGACGACGGCGGAGATTACTTTCACACCGGCCTTGGCTGACTACGCACGCTATTACGTCTCCATCTCCGGTGTGACGGACCTGGCCGCCAATGCACAGGCGGGCGACAAGGATCGGATCGTCGCAGCCCTGGCCGGCGACGCGTCGGGCGACCTTCGCGTCAATGTGTCGGATATGTCTGTCGTTCGCGGCGCGAGAACCAAGCTGATCGATCCGAACAGCATTGACGAAGTTCGCAGCGACCTGACCGTTGATGGGCGGGTGAACGTGGCCGACTTGTCGCGCATGCGTCCTCAACTCGGCAACGATGCTACGGGTATTGACGATCCCGAGCCGGACCCGAACTTTTATCAACTGACAGTCAACTCCGGCGACGGCGACGGCAGCGTCGCAGCGGGCGACGTGGTGAACATCTCAGCCGATACGGTGGGACGGCTGTTCGACGTATGGACTGGCGACGTGAGCTATCTCGCCGATGCCAATGACCCGAACACCACGGTCACCATGCCGGAATCGCCCGTGACCGTCACAGCGACCTATCGGGATGTCCTTCCGGCCCCGTGGCAGAACATGGACATCGGCCCGGTTGGAATCGCCGGAAGCGCCAGCGTCGCCGACGGCAACTGGACGCTCCGGGCGTCGGGCCTTGATATCTGGAACTCGAGCGATCAGTTCCACTATGTCTACCAGCCCTGTAGCGGCGACGTAGAAATCATCGCCCGCGTTTCAAGCGTTCAGTACACTCACGACTGGGCTAAGTATGGAGTGATGATTCGCGAAAGTCTCGATGCGGATTCGACCAACGCATTTGTTGGAATTACACCAATGAAGACGACCTTCCAGCGGCGAACCGTGACGGGAAGCACTACCACAAGCACGACGATAACCGGCGACACGGCCCCTCGCTGGGTGAAGCTGACCCGTGTGGGTAACACGTTCACTGGGTACAATTCGACCGACGGTGTGAATTGGACTACGATCAACAGCGACACGGTTAGCATGAGCTCCGACGTATACATCGGCCTTGCGGCCCTGTCGCACAACGACTCGGTGCTTGGGACGGGAACGATGCAGAATGTTTCTGTCAGCCCGTAACATCTGCGATAGTCTTGATTTCGTCCTGACCAGGCCTCGATTCCATAATGGATCGGGGTCTTTTCTTATCCTTACATACACTGTTTTGTATCTTGGCGAATTCGGGGTTCTGTGGTATCATATTCATTAGAACAGTTTGCACAATGCTCCAGCTTCCTTCGCAGCCGACGTGGCGTGAAGGCTGCTCAAGCTCGTTTTTAGTGGCTCAAGCGAGGAGATAATCTGATGCTCAATTCTGGATCATTGCGGGGTCTTGTTGTGTTGTCCGTCTGCCTGTCGATCAGTGCGACTTGCCTGGCGGATGTATCTGATGATTTCGCTCCAGTTCAAATGGTGCAGGCCAGCGGGTTCGACATCGACGTGCCTGGCTATTCCGTGCCTTCCTACGTGGATTGGAACGAGGATGGCCTGAAGGATCTGATCGTCGGCGAGGGCAGTGGTTCAACCACGCCGGGCGTTCGAGTGTATCTTAACGACGGTTCGGCACAGGCGCCGAGTTTCTCGGATTACTTCATGGCCCAGGCTGACGGCGCTAATTTGACTGCTGTGGGCAGCGGCTGCATGGGCCTTTTTCCGCGAGTCGGATATTGGGACGACGACGGCCTGAAAGACCTGATCGTCGGACAGTCGAATGGAACGCTGAAGTTCTACAGGAACATTGGGACCGACGAAGCCCCGACCTTCGACGCGGGCACGCTGCTGCAGACGGGTATCGAGAACGTCGTGACGATGGTGATCGACGTGGGTAATCGAGCCTGTCCGGACCTGGTCGACTGGAACAATGATGGCGTGACCGACCTGGTTATCGGTGCCTACGACAGCCAGATTCGCATGTACTCGGGCGGCGATTCCAACGCGTTACTGGGCCTGCCGGCAGTAGTTCAGAACGGCGGCGGCAACCTCACCGTGCCCGGGAATCGCGCCAGTCCGGTCGTGGTCGATTTCGATGGCGACGGGCTGAAAGATATCATAGCCGGTAACACCTACGGGCAATTACTGCTGTATACGAACGTGGGGACGGACGCCGAGCCGGTGTTTGACGGCTACCGGGCATTGATATCGGAGGGCTTGCCGATTGACCTGGCCTCCACGCGGTCGCGGCCTTTCGTGGGCGACTGGACAGGCGACGGGGCGATCGACGTGCTGATCGGCGCCAGCGACGGAAGGGTGTACCTGTATCAGGGCATTCCCGAGCCGGCTACGCTGTCGGTTCTGGCGATGGCGGGCCTGGCGATGCTGCGCCGTCGCAAACGCTGAACGTAATTCACAATCTCGTTAGATTTCGGGCGGCCTGGGTCGGGTCGCCCTTTTTTTGTGCGCAAACAACATCGATCGGCTTCGCCTGAGCACCTTGACGCATGGGGGAGATGTGGTATCATGGTAGATGAAGATGAGCAAGCGTGAGCGGCGATTCGGCTCACGCGGCATCTCCAGCTCAACCAGCCGGCGGCCGAGGATGGTGTCGCCATATTTCCGCATGGATGCATAGTAAGTATTTTTGCCAAGGGCACTTGCCACGGAGCAAAATGCCCGACAGACCATGTGGAAGCGCTATGCAGAAGCGCCTGGTATTCATTGAGTCACACCAAACGCCTCCGGCCGAGTGCTCGGACGGGGCGGTTTCGTACGTTCCTGCCGAGTCGGCTGCGGGCCGGGCTCGTAAGGTCTGCGTCCGGGAGCGGAAGACCATGCATTCAATTCGCCCGCTGGTGCAGGCAGCCATCAATCGCTATCGCGAGAATCTCGCAGCAGACGACGTCGACCCGCAATTCGTCTGGAAGGCCTGACATTCGCTCTGTCAGCTCGATTCGACAGGGTCAATTCGAAGTATTTTTCAAATAATCAATCGTCTGTGATGATCGTGGAAATTGTAGGTTCCAATGGGGTAGAATAATGGACAAAGCCGACAGGCGAGGCGATTCTGGCCTGCCTGGTGCGGAGCGGGCAAATGCGGGCTGGACGCAAACCGCAAAAAAATGTAAGCTTCTGAGGCAAAAAAATCTTTGACAGCTATTGGATGGACAGTATAGTAGACGATCCATCTTAGCGGCTGTGGTGGCAGTCTACCCATAACCTAGTTAAAAAGTAATCGGTTAGTGTGTCGTTCGCGAAGCGGCGCATCTGGCCGGCAGACGTAGTTCGCTGCTGTAGCTCAGTGGTAGAGCGCGTCCTTGGTAAGGACGAGGTCATGGGTTCGACCCCCATCAGCAGCCCATATGTTGTTGCGTTATGTAATTATTTGCTGGAAGATGGCCTGATGCGTTTTAATCAGGAAGCACTTGCGTTAAGTTTATATTGAAGAAGACTTGATAAGGATCCCAGTCAAGAGGAGCATAGATAATGGCTAAGGAAGTATTCAATCGAACCAAGCCTCACGTCAACGTCGGCACGATCGGTCACGTTGACCATGGCAAGACAACCCTCACATCGGCAATCACTGCAGTGCTGGAGAAGCAAGGTTTAGCCAAAGCCAAGAGCTATGACGAAATCGCCAAAGCTTCGGAATCGCAGGGCCGACGTGACGCGACCAAGATTCTGACCATTGCCACCGCGCACGTGGAATATGAGTCCAAACTCAGGCACTATGCACACGTGGACTGTCCCGGTCACGCCGACTACGTCAAGAACATGATCACCGGCGCCGCCCAGATGGACGGTGCGATTCTGGTTGTCTCGGCCGCTGACGGTCCGATGCCCCAGACTCGCGAGCACGTACTGCTGGCCCGCCAGGTCAACGTGCCGCAGTTGGTGGTGTTCATGAACAAGGTCGACCTGGTCGACGATCCCGAGTTGCTGGAGCTGGTCGAGATGGAAGTCCGCGAACTTCTGAGCAAGTACGATTTCGACGGCGATAACATCCCGGTCATCATGGGCTCGGCCACGGCTGCACTGGCGGACCCCGCCGGCGAAGGCGCCGATCCGATCAGGGCGCTCGTCGATGCGTTGGACACGGGAATTCCCGTGCCGGAACGCGAAGTCGACAAGCCGTTCCTGATGCCCATCGAGGACGTTTTCTCGATCAAGGGTCGCGGAACTGTCGGTACAGGCCGGATCGAACGCGGCATGGTGAACGTGGGCGACAAGGTCGAAATCGTCGGCCTCGGCGATACCCGCGAGACGACCGTCACTGGCGTGGAAATGTTCAACAAGACTCTCGGCGAAGGCCAGGCAGGCGACAACGTTGGCTGCTTGCTTCGCGGTGTTGAGAAGACCGATCTGGAGCGAGGTCAGGTTCTGGCCAAGCCCGGCAGCATCACCCCGCACATGAAGTTCGAGGGCGAGGTTTACGTGCTGACCAAAGAAGAGGGCGGCCGACACAGCCCGTTCTTCACAGGCTATCGTCCGCAGTTCTATTTTCGCACGACCGACGTTACCGGCACGATTAAGCTGCTCGGTGGCGCCGAAATGTGCATGCCCGGCGA
>SDBT01019967.1_pt1 | contig 10489 bp, 9 predicted proteins | sample 2277101 | NCBI WGS metagenome assembly SDBT01 (sample SAMN10404973, study PRJNA504765) | marine sediment metagenome | isolation source: marine sediment core GS10_PC15, 103 cmbsf | place: Arctic Ocean: Southern Knipovich Ridge | collected 2010
TAAAGAATGTAATTAAACTTTTAACATATGAAAGCTTTAACTTGGGTAAAAGAAAATTTAATAGAAATAAAAGATATAAATATTCCACTACTTGGGGATAATGAAGTTTTAATTAAAGTTAAGTATGTAGGTATTTGCGGTTCTGATATCACAGTAATGAAAGGAAAGCATGTTTCCGCTAAACCGCCTGTGGTTCTAGGACACGAGTTTTCGGGAGTAGTTGAAAAAACTAATTCTAAAAATTTTATTATTGGGGATAAAGTAGTTGTTGAACCTTTAATATCTTGCGGAAGATGTGAAGCCTGCGTTTCAGGGGCAACTCATGTGTGCAGGCATTTAAAATTATTTGGCATCCATGAAGATGGTGGGTTAGCTGAATTTGTTAAAATTCCGGAGAGCTCAATTTTTAAATTGCCGGCTGAAGTAACCCTACTTGAAGGGGCGCTCATAGAACCTTTATCAGTTGCAGTTCACAGCATAGATATGAGCAGGATGAAATTTGGAGACAATGTCCTGATAACAGGTGCTGGACCTATTGGAATATTATGCGGAATTTTAGCGCAAAATTTTGGTGCAGGTAATGTAATAATTACAGATATTTCTAATTTCAGACTGGATATTGCCAGGAAATTCGGCATGATTAGTTTTAACTCCAAACAAGTTAATGACTTTAGAGCTTTTATAAATAATATTACTGATAATTGTGGTGTAGATATTTGTTTTGAATGTTCTGGAGTCCAGGAGGCGATTAATCAGGCTTTAGAACTCCTTGCTATTAAGGGTATTTTGGTCCAGATAGGAATCAGTAAAAATAATGTAGGAATTGATATGAAAGCTATTGCATACAAGGAGCAAAAGATAGTAGGAGTCAGAGTATATGCAAAGGGTGATTTTAAAAGAGCTATTAATTTTGTGGCAAGTAAAAAAGAAAATTTGCCAGAAATAGTTACAAATATTATTAAATTTAAGAATACTGTAGAGGCATTTAAACTATCTGAAGAGATAGAAGGAAGTTTAAAAATCCTTATTGAATTATAAGAAGGAATTATAAATATTTTAAAAAGGGAGGAATTATTGTGAAGAAGGTAAAAATAGGGTTAGTAGGTACCTATAGGTTGGATTTCACGGGAGATTATGTAGGGCAATATAAAAAATCTATTTCTGAAATGGAAAATCTTTCCAAGAAACTTAATTTTGATCTACATGTAATAAAGGAGGGATTGGTTACGGGTGAAGATGCTCAAAAAGCTGCAGAGGAATTTGAAGAAAAAAAGGTAAATATTGTAATGTTGTGTGTGAGTTGTTTTCCTGACGGAGAGGTAGTTATCCCCTTGTCAAAAATTAAGAATAGCTTTCTAGGCCTCTGGGCTGTACCTGAACCATATATGAGTGGTGTTTTGCCCTTAAATTCATTCGTAGGAATCAATATGTTTGGAAGCATAATAGGTGAATATCTTATAAATGAAGACCATAAGTTCAAATGGTTTTTTGGTAATGCTGAAGATGAATTATTTATTGATAGATTTAAAATTACTTTAAAAGCAATAAAAACAATAATTAATCTAAAAGATTCAAAAATAGCCTGGATTGGTGGAAATGCTCCCCATTACTATAATCAATATTTTGATGAAAGAAAGGTATTAAGCAGATTTGGAGTAAGAGTAGTAAGTGACATCACAATTGACGAAGTTATAAATAGAATGAATTGTTATAGTGATGCAGTTGTAAAAAAGACTGGAGAAGAAATTTTAAGTGAAGCCTCCTATGTTTCAAATGCTGCAAAAAAAGCAATTGATACCAATGCCAGGTTATATAAGAGCCTGGAAGATTATATAAAAGAGAATAATTTTGATGCCCTTTCATTAAGCTGCTGGCCAAGACTCCCAGGTATGATCAATATGGCAGTATGTTCAACTGTTGGAAGATTAAACGATAAAGGAATAGTTACTGCTTGCGAAGGAGATGTAGTAGGTACGGTTAGCATGTTGATGTTAAAGTTTATTGCTAATAAGGAAACAATGTTTATGGACTTGTCTTTATTTGATGAAAAGGATAATAGTATATTATTCTGGCACTGTGGCCCTGCAGCACAATGTTATGCAAATAAGGATGGTTTGAGACTGGACCAACACTTTATAATGAACGATAGCACATCAAAGGATGGTGAAAGGAAGGGCACAGTTGGAGATATGGTATTTAAGCCGCAACCTGTAACTGTAATGAGACCTAACCAAGATTGTGAAAAAATGTTTATTTTGACTGGAAATTTTATGGATACTGAAAAAGAAAGTTTTGATGGTTCAAGAGGATGGATGGGAAATTTAAAATTAAATGATGAAAAAATTAGCGCCAGGGATTTAATGAATACTATTATGGTTCAGAGAATACAACACCATTATCCAATAGCTGCAGGACATTTTGAAAATGAAATTCAGGAAATTGCAGCCTGGCTGGATATGGATATAGTTAAGAAAATACCATATAGACCATATTTCCAAAATTTTAAATAACAAGATTATAAAGATATGGGGTGAACCCCTACAGTAGAATAAACCCTATATTTTTTAATTAAATAATTAATAGTAAGGTTTCCTAAAATGAACAATTACTCTGAAAAATTTATACTAGACCTCATTGAAAAAACAAAAAGCTTGAGGTTAAAAACCCTAGATATGATATGCAAAAGAGAAGCTGGCCATCCGGGAGGTACTCTTTCTGCTGCTGAAATTATTACTGCACTGTACTTTTGCAAGCTCAGAGTAGATCCAAAGAATCCGAATTGGGAATGTAGGGACAGATTTATACTAAGCAAAGGTCATGCAAGTGCTGCCCTATATTATGCGCTCGCAAAAAGAGGATATTTTCCCGAAAGCGACCTTGAAAGTTGGGGAGATATTGATTGCCATCTGCAAGGACATCCTGACAGGAATAAGACAAGTGGGGTGGATTGTAATACTGGAACTCTTGGTCATGGTATCAGTATTGCTGTTGGATTGCTTCTCTCAGCAAGACTTAGATGCATAGATTACAGAGTCTATGTTTTACTGGGAGATGGAGAATGCCAGTCTGGTATAATATGGGAAGGAGCAATGGCTGCTTCAAAATTCAAAATGGATAAACTTGTAGCTGTATTAGACTACAATGGATTTCAGCTTGATGGCAGTATAAACGAAATAATGCCCCTCGAGCCTATCGTAGATAAATGGAAATCATTTAACTGGGAAGTTATAGTTATAGATGGACATAATATGAGGATGGTCCTTGAGGCTTTAGATGAAGCTGATAATACCCATAGCAAACCTACAATTATAATTGCTAAAACAATTAAAGGAAAGGGTATTAGCTTTATGGAAAATAAATGCATTTGGCATGGTATGGCGCCGGATAAAAAACAATTTAAAGAAGCATGTTTGGAGATAGAAGACAAAAATGAAAAATGATGATTTAGAAAAACTTGAAATTACATCAATGAGAAAATCATATGGTGATGCATTAGTTCAGATAGGAACTTCAAATAAAGATATTGTAGTAGTAGATGCAGATGTTTCCAGCTCTACTATGACATCAATTTTTGCTGAAAAATTTCCTGATAGATTTTTTAATATCGGTATTGCCGAGGAGAGCATGGTAGATATTGCAGCTGGGTTGGCTTTAGGTGGCCAAATACCTTTTGTAAATTCATTCGCTTCTTTAATATGTTACAGAGCATTAGAGCAGATAAGGACATGCATTGCATATAATAATGTTAATGTTAAAATTGCATCTAGCTATGCAGGAATATCAGATTTTAAAGATGGTCCCACACATCATACTATTTTTGATATAGCGGTAATGAGATCAATGCCTAATATGACAGTATTAGTTCCTGCAGATGGCGTTGAAGTAGATTTAATGGTAAAAACTGTTTCTGAGTTTGACGGTCCAGTTTATTTAAGAATATCAAGAGCTGATACTCCCACAATATTTGATAAAGATCATAGAGTAATAATTGGAAAAGGCACAGAAATAAAAGGTGGTAAAGACCTTGCGATCATTTGCACAGGAACTCCAATCTATAGGGTACTAAAAGCTGCCATGATCCTGGAGAAGGAAGGTTTTAGTGCAAGGATAATCAATATGAGCACTTTAAAGCCAATAGATAAAGAAATAATAATAAAAGCTTCTGAAGAGACCGGGGCGATAGTAACTGTTGAAGAACATAACATTATAGGAGGATTATTTAGCGCCGTTTCTGAAGTAATTACACAGAATAAATTAGTACCGGTAGTACCTGTAGGAATAAATGACATTTATGCAAGAACAGCAAAAAGTGTTGATATACTCTTTGATTATGTCGGTTTGACTGTTGAAAATATATTAAGTGCTTCAAGAAAAATCATGGAAAAAAAATAATAAAAAAATAGAAGGGTCATGTAAAATGAGTTTGAAGTTGATGAAAAATTATATAAATGGTAAATGGGTTGAACCAGAAAATTCTCATTATCTCGATGTTGAAAACCCTTCAACCGGTGAGATATTAGCTAAGGTACCTCTTTCTACAATAGCAGAAACAAATAGATCAATTGATGCGGCTTATGATGCTTTTAAAATATGGAAAGACATGCCTGTTGCCAGAAGAATCAGATCTCTCTTTAAGCTCAATGAGCTTTTACGTAATAAAGAAGAAGAGCTTTCCCGTATACTAGTTGCTGAAATGGGAAAGTCAATGGCTGATGCCAGGGCAGAATTTAAAAGAATATATGAGAATATAGAAGTTGCTTGTGGGATGCCAGTACTACAACAGGGTGATAAGATAATAGGTTGTTCTTTTGATATTGACGGGGAAGTTATTAGACTACCTATAGGAGTATTTGCCATGATTGCTCCCTTCAATTTTCCGGGAATGGTACCCTTTTGGTTTCTACCTTATGCACTGGCTACGGGTAATACCTATATAATTAAAGCTTCCAAACAGGTTCCCATGACCATACAGGAAATAACAAAATACATAGATATGTGTGATTTTCCTCCTGGTGTTTTTAACCTTGTGAATGGGGACAAAACTGTAGCCGAAGCTTTTATGGATAGTCCAAAAGTAAAGGGAATATCCTTGGTAGGTTCAACTGAAACCTGTAAAATAGTGTCTCAAAGGTGCGCTAAATCTAATAAAAGATTTCAGGCTATGGGAAGCGCCAAGAACCATCTTGTTGTAATGCCTGATGCCAAGCTTGAAATGGTTATCAGGAATATGACTACTTCATGTTATGGATGTGCCGGACAAAGATGTATGGCTTCTTCAGCCATCATAGGAGTTGGGAACATTTACCAAACTATCTGCCAGAGGTTTATAGAAGATTCAAAGAATATAATAGTAACTAATCCTCTTGAACCAGAAGTTATCAATGAACCTCTGGTTATGGGTCCGGTAATCTCCGGGAAAGCAAAAAATTTTATTCTGTCTATGATTGAAACAGGTATAAAAGAGGGTGCCACACTGGCTTTGGACGGTAGGAATATAATTGTATCAGGGTGTGAAAAGGGTCATTTTATTGGTCCTACTATTTTTAAAGATGTTAAACCCGGTATGAAGATACATGAAACAGAGATTTTTGGCCCAGTAGTAGTTATATTAAGGGCCGATACCCTGGAGGAAGCTATAGAAATTATAAATAATCATAGATATGGTAATGGTGCTTCAATTTACACCCAGAATGGTTACTATGCCAGGAAATTTAAATTGGAGGTGGAATGCGGAATGATTGGAATAAATGTAGGTATACCAGCACCAGTTTCGTATCTTCCCTTTGGGGGGATGAAAGAATCCCAGTATGCTGATATAAAAGCACAGGGTAAAGCAATTATTAATTTCTTCACGGAGGACAAAATTGTAACTGAAAGGTATTTTAAGGAAGTTCTTTAGTAAGAATTTTATTGTATTCACTAATCACCTTCATCGCTATGCAAAAGAAAGTGAAGCAGATCCTAAGAAGAGTAGCAGACCCGGGAGACGCAACAGGGGACTTGCAGATGTTGCAATGGTAGAGCCAGTACCTAATCATCAGGTAGTAGATCTAATGCTCATTTTGCTACATATTAAAGTCACAGGAGCATTAGTACACCGACCGATAACACATGGACATATTATTATAACCCTTGTAGTAACTCCTAAAAAGCGTCTCTCAGTAGAAAAAGCAATAGAGTTCTTTGAAGCACATTCCAGGATCAAGGTAGTGGAGACCGCAAAGGTCTTTCTATATTCTGAATTTGATAGCACAACTACTGAAAAAATAGGTTTTCATAGATTGGGTAATATCCAGTCATATTTAAATAAAAGAATAGAGGAAGATGACGAGGTAAAGATAACTACAGCACCCTCTGGCTGATCTGTAAGGGTGAAAAGTTAATGTAAGTTTTTGTGCTCGGAGGACATGATTTTTAAAGACTGGCTAAAATTTAAAGGAGCATGACACATGCAAAGTATTCTAAGTAAATTTAATATAGAGGGGAAAAAGGCCATAGTTACAGGAGCTGCAAAAGGAATCAGTTATGGTATTGCTGAAGCTTTACATAGTGCTGGAGTGGAAGTAGTTTTAATTGACATAGTGGATACCGTGTATAAATCTGCTGAAAAACTTACAGCAAATCGTGAAGCTAATGTGTTTGGTGTAAAAGGTGATCTCGGAATAGAAGAAAGTAGGAATAAAGCATTTCATGAAGCCCTTTCATTGCTTGGAGGTACAGTAGATATACTTGTTAACGGTGCAGGTGTACAGCACAGATGCGAGGCTGTAGATTTTCCACATGACCAATGGGAGAAAGTAATAAATATAAATCTGAGTGTAGTATTCTATATGTGCCAATTGGCTGGGAAAGTCATGCTTAGGAAGAGGTATGGCAAAATAATAAATATTGCTTCGATGCTTACATTTTTTGGAGGGATTATGATTCCAGCTTATGCCGCTAGCAAAGGCGGCATTGCCCAGCTTACAAAGGCACTTTCAAATGAATGGGTGGAGAAGGGTGTCAATGTGAATGCAATTGCACCAGGATATATGGAAACAGATATGACAGCCGACATATCTTTATATCCCCAACTGGTCAAAGATATTACAAAGCGCATACCGATAGGAAGATGGGGAAATGCAAATGATGTAAAAGGTCTTGTGTTATTTCTCTCATCTGATGCTTCCAGATATTTGAGTGGAGCGGTAATACCTGTTGATGGTGGATATTTAAGTCGTTGAAGGCAATTGCCTAATAAGGAGAACATAGAAGTCTATAAAAAATGAATGGACCGTATGTGTACAAGATTTGGGATTAATATCAAGTAATAATAAATAGAAAGATAACACAAAATATGAAGCTTATAAAAAAAGGTAATCATAGATTATCTGAGGAAGATAATCTTACTAAAAAAGTAGTTTCCAATATGTTGGAAGACTTGAAAACTAGTGGAATGGATGCTGTTAGAAAATATAGTATAAAATTTGACAAATGGAACCCAGATAGCTTTGAGTTAACAGAGTTACAGATTGAAGAAGCAATAGCTAAGTGTGATAAACAACTTATTCAAGATACTGACATCTGCCAAAACAATGTAAGAAGCTTTGCTAAAGCACAAATTTCAACCTTGGAGCCTCTGGAGGTAGAAATAAGAAAAGGGATAAGATTAGGACACAAACACATACCTATTAATAATGTTGGTAGCTATATTCCCGGAGGTAGGTATCCTATGTTTGGATCTGCTCAGATGAGTATTATTCCTGCCAAGGTAGCTGGTGTGAAAAATATCATTGCATGTACTCCGCCTGTGAAAGATATAGATTATTATCCTGCTACCATAAATGCTATAAAGAAGGCTGGAGCAGATAGAATATTCATCCTGGGTGGAGTTCAGGCTTTTGCTTTAATGGCTTTTGGAATGGGTGTAGTAACCTCTGTAGATATGTTATGTGGGGCTGGAAACAAATTTGTAGCAGAAGCGAAGAGACAACTATATGGTCAGTGTGGTACAGATTTACTTGCCGGTCCTACCGAGATCGGTATAATTGCCGATGATGATGCGGATTCATCTTTAGTTGCCTGTGACCTTTTGGGCCAAGCAGAACATGATCCTAATAGTGGGCAAATATTAATCTGCCTTAGTGAAAAATTTGCTAATAGAACTTTGAAAGAAATAGATATTCAGTTAGAGAAACTTCCCACCAGAGAAATAGCCTCGGTCTCATGGAATAATAACGGTATAGTATGTATTGCTGACAATAGAGACGAGGCTATAAAAATAAGTGATGATTATGCACCAGAACACTTAGAGTTACACCTAAATGACACAGATTACTACTTTAATAATTTAACAAATTACGGATCTCTTTTTATAGGTGAAGAAACCACTGTAGCATATGGAGATAAATGTATCGGTACTAATCATATTCTTCCAACATCTAGAGCAGCTAGATACACAGGTGGGGTTTGGGTCGGAAAATTTTTAAAAACGGTTACTTATCAAAAAATGACTTCCCAGGCTAGCATAAAAATGGGCAAAATTTGTGCTCGCCAGTGTGAGGTTGAAAAAATGTTGGCCCATGGAATAACTGCCAAAGCAAGGATCAAAAAATATGGAAATTGATTAAATCTCAAAATGAAATTCAATAAACTAAAAAGTCCAAAGATAAGTGAAGCAATGGCAAATCAGATAATAATGATTGAAAAGGTTTGAAAAATTTATTGATAGTTTTTTTAGTGACCCTGGAAAGGGTAAAAATGGTGGTTATATTATTGAATCATCCCATATATTGCAGTCTGATGCAAAACAAGAAAAAATAATAGCAATATATAATACTGCACTTAAGTATTATTGAGATAGGAGTTTTTGCTATGAAAATCAAGCAGAGGGTGCTTGCAGCAGTTAACTTTAAAAAAGTAGATAAAATCCCTACGGCATATAGGGGGATAGGTTACTTGTCAGAGTCTTTATATAAATATTTCGGTTTTAAAAATTACACTATTGAAAAATATAAAAAATTTTTAAATAATCTTGGCGCTGACATTTGGTCCGACGGACAATGCCCGGGTGCATTTTCTTATTTTATTCCAGAATGCAGATATCCTATACCTGAATATCCTTTAATAAAAGATAGTGCATACTTTTATTCATTGGACATAAAATCAAAATTAAAACTTATTGAAAAATATAAATATAACACAATTGTCTGGTGGGACGATCCGCCTCTAGCTGATATTGATTCTCACTATGAACTCAGAGATGGATTTTTGACTTCAAAATTAGATTACTTTAGATTTGATAAGTTTATTAATAAATTGGTAGTTAGTACTGAGAGAAAATTTAATGATATGAAGGTAGATTTAGACTATTTTGAGTACAAGAACTTTAAAAATATGCCTAATGATTTTATTTGTATGGGTACATTAAATGAGCCGTTTATTATCTGTTGTTATCTAAGAGGGATGGAACGTTTTTTAATTGATTTAGCATCTAATATCAAATTAGCAGAAAGAATTATAGCAGAGGTTAGTGATTTTTGTACTGAGTTTAATAAAAGAGAACTTGAAGGATTCGGTAATAAAGCTGAATGGTATTCAATGTGGGATGATGTTGCTGACCAAAACGGATTGATGTTTAAGCCTGAACTTTTTAAAAAATATTATTTACCGATATATAAAAGATTGATAGAAAATTCAAAAAAACATAATCTTGTTTTTAGCTGGCATTGTTGCGGAAATGTAAATGATATTCTACCATTTATGGTAGAAGCTGGTATTGATGTATTTGATGTTGTGCAGACCTCTGCAAGAAATATGGAAATAGAAAAAATATACAAATCATATGGAAAAGATGTCTGTCTGCATGGTGGTATCGATGTTCAAAAATTATTGATATTTGGTAAACCTACAGATATTGAAAATGAGGTAAAAAAGATAATAGATCTTTGGGAAGATAGAGGTGGGATAATTATAGCACCCTCACATGAAGCCCTACCGGAAACTCCAGTTGAAAATATCATAGCAATTTATGAGACAGTAAATAAAGTAATGAGTTGATAGGATTAGGTGTAATTTACCATACTTTACATTTTCAAAGTAAACTAAAAGATTATCTCTATTTAATACATAAATCGGCTTCTAGACTAACTCAGTAAAACACTTAGAAATAATCAACAATGTTGAATTAATCTAATACCTTTTTATGCTGGGCTCGGCTTATACAGAAGATATATGAAGTCGATCCCCTTATCTGTCTCTCAGGTGTGAAGGGGATATGATTTACTCTTCATGTTTTTTTTACTCTAATATCATGATTTCTGATTTTTTTTAGATCTGATAATCCCGATTATGTCTATTTTTGGCTGTTTATAGAATTGAGATCCAGAAGACATTCTATAAATAAATTATACCGGGAAATAGGAAAAATAAATAATCTGGAAATGGTACCTGAAAAAGCCTGAGTGACCTAATTTATTCTTATAAAATGATACCCGCTCTTTGAGAATGC
>SDBT01019968.1_pt1 | contig 10489 bp, 5 predicted proteins | sample 2277101 | NCBI WGS metagenome assembly SDBT01 (sample SAMN10404973, study PRJNA504765) | marine sediment metagenome | isolation source: marine sediment core GS10_PC15, 103 cmbsf | place: Arctic Ocean: Southern Knipovich Ridge | collected 2010
TCCTACAGGAGTCCAAGGAGCAGCAGGTGTTCAAGGTTCTCTTGGTGGTGGAACTGGGGCTACTGGTCATACAGGAGTCCAAGGAGCAGCAGGTGTTCAAGGTTCTCTTGGTGGTGGAACTGGGGCTACTGGAGTCCAAGGAGCAGCAGGTGTTCAAGGTTCTCTTGGTGGTGGAACTGGTTCTACAGGAGTACAGGGAGCAGCTGGTACTCAAGGAGTCCAAGGTGATACTGGTCCTACAGGAGCAGGAGTACAAGGAGTCCAAGGTGATACTGGTCCTACAGGAGTCCAAGGAGCAGCAGGTACTCAAGGAGCAGCAGGTGTTCAAGGAGCAGCAGGTGTTCAAGGAACACAAGGTGATACTGGACCTACAGGTTCAGCAGGTGCTCAAGGTGATATAGGAGTTCAAGGAGTTCAAGGTCTACCTGCTGCTACTGGACCGACTAACAAGCATCTTTATATAGAAGCTCCGCAGACAGATGACGTATTATCTGTTGCCCAAGTAGTCGAGGCTACAAATCTTGTAGAAATCAGGGCAGTCACCGCTACTGGTAGTGTTGTCTTCAATATTGAAAAGAGAAGTTCTTTTGCTCCAGAAATATCTGGAACTGAAGTCTTTGCAACGGGTGTCACAGCAGTCCCAGGTGGACTAACTAAAACCACTTTCTCTAGTGGCTCAGTAGGAGCAGAAGAGTGGCTGTTCTATGTTGCTAAATCTGTTAACTCTGCTTCAGAGTTCTGGCTCTCCTTGGAGTATGATGGTCCTGTTGGCCCTAGAGGACCAATAGGAATAACAGGAATAACAGGAGTTCAAGGAACTAGAGGTCCAACAGGTGCTGTCACTGAATTAAGTGATCTTACAGATGTCAATACCGCAGGACGTACAGGTGGAGATGTTTTGGTATATAATGCAACAGGAGACATATGGGAACCACGCGCAGGTGGTGGTCTCGGAGGTGGAGGAGGAGGTGCAGATTTGGCATTTCACGAATTAGATGCAACAGGCCAAAGTGCTGGTAATCTTAATCTTACTGACAGCGCATGGGCCATTTCTAGAGCAAAAGTCGATTATTTCACTGTAGATGAAATTAGCAATGCAACAGGACCAGCAAGACCAGATTCTTTCAGTCTGGCCTTCTTTGAAACTGATGGTTTTACAGGAGATAAGAGGTACGAAGCAGAAAATATATTAGTGATTGATGGATGGGCTGACGATTTGGAGTGGAGTTATATAGACAGGGATACTACTGACGAAGTTCATCTGAGAATAACTGAATCTGGTGGTACTGGCGTTTATGATATTCATATCCGTGGGGTCAAATTAACGTAAGGAGTTGATAATGAGCGATCTAGGCATAGCTTTCTATTTTGAAGACTGGAATGAAAACGTATACTCTGGAGTTCTTCCTGGAGACATCGAAATGTGGACCGATTTGGCAAAAAGTTATTGTTTTAATCAGTGTCATGCTATTGATACAAGCAAAAGACAACTAGCAAAAAATAGTTCACAACGCACTACAGATGATCTAAAATTTCATGGATGGGATAGCCTTGAACAGTTAGAACAAAGCGTTCCACCGGAAACAAATATTGTATATTTGGAAAATGCATTCTTTCTGAAAGAAACAAATGTTTCTTGTACAAATTTGCAGGATTTTATTCATCCCGCGAAACCAGCATTATATGTCTGTGGACCAGATAGTATGGTCGTAGATATGACAAAAGGCAGAGAGAACAAAACATGGGTGAGTGTTGAGACGAAAATCAAGCGTGGTTTTCCTGATAGATCACCTGGAATTTGGTCACTTTTAGCAGCAAGTGCTGTTTGTTATCATAGGTTTATTCAAAGAGGCGAAGAGTTGTCAATTTAAGAGGCGAGTAAATGGCCGTTACAGTTACACCTATTCTATTAGAAATTAACGACTGCGAAGCTACTACAGGCTGGTCTGGATCTTCATCAGTCCAATCTGATATTTTCAGACAAGGTGCAGCTTCTCTTGGATTGCGTGGTTCTGCCGCTGCAAATACATTTGACTACACAGGAGTTCCACTCAGTACTGCTTCCGAAGATTTAACAGATGGTCGTCATGTTTATGTATGGATGAACAATCTTACCCCAAACCGACTAGACACTTTTGCAAACGGAGCTATGACAATTCGGGTAGGAGACGGAACGAATACAAGTTCTTGGTTTGTTGGAGGAAAGGACACTTATGCAGGTGGATGGGAAAGATTTATAATTGATCCGTTAAGCACTCCTAATACAGATAATGGCGTCACCCTTACCGCTGTCACACTCATTGGTCTTAATATGACTCAATTAAGCATGTCCAGTGGTAACAACCCTAACCTATTCTTCGATATTGTTCATATTGGAACGGGATTACGAATAACCGGAGGAAGTGATAGTGATCCTGGAACTTTTGATGAAATAGAGTCTATTGATCAAGATACTGCTCAAGCTTTTGGAATTATACAGAAGATTTCCGGCGTATTTTTAGTCAAAGGCAAGCTGGTATTTGGTGCTACAGGATCAACAACTACATCATTCTTTCGCGATTCAGGACAAGTAATTGCTTTTGAAGATCGTCCTCTTGCTCCTGTAGGAGCTAATTTATTTGAGATTGCAGTCGAAGGAAATACTGGGGGAACCAGCGATTTTCAATTAGGTAATGTGGTCGGACAAGGATCAGATAGTGTTGGAATTGAGGGAATTACAGTCACCGCTGGTGACTTAGCAGCAAAACCAAAACTTAATTTTGCAGATGCAAATATCGATGTATTAAAAATATACAACTTCAGTGGATCAAATGTAGGTCAGGTGTTGTTCGGTGATAGCAGTGCAGGACTGTCCGGTGAAACTGAAATAGTGGATTGTTCATTTTCAAATGCAGATATTGTGGACTTAAATGTCAATGCATCGCCTCTGATTATAAGAAACACCACAACGAGTAGCACGAATGTTTCAGGTGACAGGATAGAATTAAGAGCAGGTGCAACACGAGATATAGAATTCCTTAATGAAACCGCTGGAGGAAATGACAGGATTATCAGGTCCACTGGTAGTTTCACCACTGATGGATTTACAGCGGGAATGTCGATTCATGTTAGTGGTGTCACCGGCGTTTTTGCTAATAATGGTACTTTTACTGTCACAGCAGTAGGAGCTTCCGCCATTACATTAGGAGATGACGACACCTTAACAGATTCTTCTAGTAACTTGTTAGTCAAAATTACCGGAGGACCACAAGAAGCAAGCATTAGGCTAAAGCAACCCCTAGATATAAATGCTGCCGAATTAAGGGTTGTTCTAGGTGATGGATTCACTTCTGTAGATGATAGCACAGGAGAGTCTTTATCTGTCACAGATCATGATTTTAGTACTAATGTCCAATTTGTCAAAATATACGAGAAAAAAACATGGGACATCATTAATCCGACATGGACCGTATTTGACCAAACTGACTTAAATTTTTCTTTCTCTACAGGCGTTAGTGTAAATGAGAAATTTCAAGCAGAAATTATTGTTCAGGAGCCATCAGGTGCAGCAATTGACGCAGCATCGACTTACATATTTGAGAGAGGACCAACTGTTGACTTGCCAGCAGTAAACATAGTTCTAACAAACTCAACAGGAGAGGCAAACTCGGATATTCTAACAACTCTTTTCACATCTGATGGTGTTACTGGATTGAACACTATTTTGCATACTAATTTTGCTCTTAAAGTATTCAAGTATCCTAAAACACCTTTCGTAACGTCGCTCGGTGCATCTCTATCCTCGAAACAAACTCCTACGGTAACCCTCATTAATGATACTGCTATAGTTACTCCATCATCGGCAACAGCGATTGCAAATGGATCAACAATAACTCTCTCTAGAGATACCCCGGCTAACACTCTGATAAAATTCACGAATGGAACAGGAAGTGTGGAAGTAGGAGATTCAATTACTCAACCCGGCATTGGAGCCAGCGGCATACTATTTGATAAAGTGGAAGGAGATGATAGTTCTGGAACATTTTTCTTAACAAGCAGAAGTAGCGTGGCTTTTGTAAATGGTACAGGACTCCAAGGTGCTACCGCATCATGGAATGCAGCTTATTCAACAGGATCAGCGATAGATTATACCTGGAACGTTAATGCAGCAGGTCTCTCTTTACAGACTACATATGAATTCATTTCCGCGAAAATGGCTACTGGAGCTACTGGCAAATTTGAGGAATCTATCGAATGGGGAGAAGAAGTCAACGCTTTATTATTAGAACAAGCATCGGCAGGATTCTTCACTAATAGAACTGTCAGAATATTAGAGGGAATCTTCATCTCTAATGTACAAGCCGGAAGCACTATTCAATTCTTTACAGGTGATACAGGAGACACATTTACACCTGAAGCTTCTGTAACATTGGAATTGAATGGCGTAGTGGAAGGCAGTGTTAGCTTTATATCTCTTGACAGCGCTCCTGCTATTAATCTTCTCACGGGAGGAGATTCCCTGAGTGCACCAGGATCAGGTATCGTATCAGGTAGTTTTCAATATACTTCAGATGTGCCGATCACTATTAGAGTGAGACTATCGAGCGGTGGTGATGGGTTAGACAGATATTTGCCATTTACATCTTCTGGTACTATCACAGTCGATGGTTTCACTCTAACTGTAAACCAAATCTTAGACACGATTGCTGCCACTGGAGCAGTTTAATAAAGGACACATAACTTATTTTATTGAATTCAATGAAAGGAACATCCACATTTAACTAGGTAATATAGAGGTGTTATAAGCTAATCGAGTTTTAGGAGATCCTAATGGCGGTATTAGATGATTTTACAGTTGATTTCGTCACTAAAAGAGTGACTCATACTTCTGGAGCTACTGTTTACGACAGTGTTACTCTATATTCTGCTCTTCAAGACCTTTTTGATCAGCCCGAAAACATGGATGATCAGGTGCCTATGAGCGCTCAGACGCCTACTGAGTTTACGATGATTAATGGATGGTTCTTAGACGATACTTCTGTGCAGTTTCTCAAAGGCGGTGCTATCCAGACGGTAGGATGGGTTGGCGGTATCATTAGACAAATCGCATATGATCCTGATACTCAAGAATTTGTTGCTGGTGATATCACCAAAATTTTGCTTGGTGCCACCACTGGTGATAGAGGAACAATTTTAGATTTTGACACAACCAGACAATTAGTATGGGTTAGACCTGTCACACCAGCTTCAGACCTTTTCGATAATGGCGGTGAAGATTATACAGTAGAGAGTGGCACAGGAGATGGAGCTTTTACTGCCACAAGCTCAACTGGTGAAGCTATTTGGGGAAACATCTTCACTCTAGGTACGATTGAATCCAATACTGACATTTATGTTGCCCAAGAGGGAACAACCGGAACTGATAGTGCAGTGTTAGTGAAGATTGCTGCTTGGTGGACCACAGGACAAATTGATGTATTGATTAAAGTTCAGCAACCAGATCCAGATGGTGGAGATGCCTTTGGTACTCTTATTGATGAAGGTCGTTTGATTGTTTTTGCTCGCCAATATTCAAAACTTTATGACAACTTCAACCTAACCGTCACAGGTGGTAGAAACGCTGTCCCGCTTGCTACAGGTGATGACCTGAACAACACAACTGGTTACAGAAGGCTTAATTGGGATGCTGGCAATGGTTCAGTTTTAGTAGCTGACGATGTTTTGAAAGTTGCTGGAACTACTAGAGCTGTAGTAGGTACTGTTTCAGATAGCGGTGCTACAGGAAACGCATTTTACTATCTGATCGGAAACCCTCTTACGGATTTGGTTAATAATGAGTCTGTAACTGCTACAGGTGCAGGTGAGAGTGGCAAGACATTCGATGTTCAAGGTGCACCTACTGCCGTTGGTCCATCATTGGATACAGATATTACAGTAACATTCGGAGCTACTGGACAAGACATCAACAACGGTAACGGCGTACAACAATACAGTGTTGTAATTGACTGTAACAGTAATACATTGTCCACCGTCTATGAGAGAACTAAATTTGTCACTCGTCGTGGAGAAACTGGTCCTCTAAACGGACAAAATGGTGAATTCTACCTCGGTATTGGTGATCTTAAACTCGACTACAGTCAAGACGTAGCATTCCCAACACTCGGAGAAACTGTCAGTGGAGCAACTGCTACTGCTACAGGAGTCATCACTGCTATTCATGATAATACTGGTGGAACACTATTTCTTATTCTCAGAACTGTTAAGGGTACATTCACTGACAATGAAACTATTACCGCTACAAACGGCGGAACCGGCGTCGGCCTTGCTAGTGAAACAATTACCCCGGTTAAAGCCGCTCCATTCGGGACCTTTGCCGGTGGAACTTTCTTCGGTGCCAGAGGCGTCTTCTTGAAGAATTTCCTAGAAGCAGATGCTACCAACTTCCAGCTGATTGATTCTGACGGAGTAGTTCAAGTACCACCTAATGTTGTTGTTATTACAGTAGCCGGATTGGCCATTAGCGATGTTGCCTCAGTATTTGTTACATCAGGTGGAGATATCGACAAGGCTCAGCACACTATGGCAACTGCCGGTGGAGCAAACAATACAGGAGATTCTACGATTATTGTTACCTCTTCTATTGGAGCAGATACGCCACTTGTTAGTAAGGTCAGAACAGTAGATACTTCTACTAATAGAGAACAAAGATACAGATATACTACTTTCTCCGGCTCTACATTTACTCTAGCGGCAGAGGTATCGGGAGTTGCAAACTTAGGAAGTTCTGATACTATTCTTATTGACGCGAGTGCCACTTTCACTACTGACATCGAAGTTGGAGATACAGTACGCAATAAAACTGACGTATTAACTGGTTTTGTTCAATCTATTGATAGTGCTACACAGTTGACTCTAAGTAAACTAGAGGATGAAGCTGGTGTTATAGGTGGATCATTTGCAACTGGAGAACAATATAGTATTAATACTCTCGATAGGCAGTACACTTCTGGTGATACTGTTTATGTACCAATTATTGACTCTGTAAATAACACAGGAACAACAATTACTAACACTCTGACGTTTAGTACCTCTATTGCTGTATTAGCCAGAGTGCGACAGGGTAAGGTTATTCTACCGTTCGAAACCACAGGTACTATTGGATCAGGAGGTTTGACCGTTACCGCTATTCGAACGACTGATACTATTGCTACCTAATTGAAAGGAGACTGATGAATTATCCTGAATATGACGTGAAGGCTTTGCAGTCTAATGTAAGAAAATGTGATGATAATATTGAGCTATTCGAAAAAGTAATGGAAAGAGAATCACACTCTGCCCATGAAACTCGTGAATTGATGAATAATGCAGAACAAAAATTTGAACAAATTGTTCTCAAAGATCGCCTCGACAAAATAAACAATAGTATCGAGCATTACAAAGATATTATTGTCAAAGAGGGAAAACAAAAAAGAGAATTAATAGAATTAGTTAATTTGTGCAGTAAACGAGATGCAATACGAATAGCCCAACAACATCAAAATAATCCGTAAAGGCGCTATTCATGGCACTTGTTTTCCAGAAAAACGATAGAGTTATACTCGTCGAATCGCATCAAGTTGTTCTTACCGTCCAAGAATTATTGAATGCAATCAGGATTGCCGAAGATGATTCTTTCCATATGGATATCCCAAAATTCGCTGATGCATTCGGCAAACAAGACCTGGGTGGAGGGGTACTCGTAGGTATCACGATGGTACTCCTTGACAACTGGCGAGTTCAATTCGAAGATAGGCCAGGACCCGCTACTATCGTCGTCAGTATCACAGGTGGTAACCTCGTTGCTATTAATGACTTTAGTAACAACCCAGTCAAAGCTTCCACTTTTACACAAGTACAAATCACGAGTTCTTCTTCCGCAACAATTGCCGAACTAGAAATTATAGACTTAGTTCATAGAATTGAATCACTCCGTGTAAGTCACTCCAGATTTGGTAGTAACATTTACTGGGACCCAATTGGAGGAGACGATGCATTCGAGGGTGAGTCACCAACCAACGCCGTAGTGACTTTCTCCCGGGCTCACACATTAGCATCTGCTGACGTAGGTGACACCATATATTGTCTAACCAGGTCTGCAACAAGCGATTCTGTCGATGTAGATGAATCCATCACAATAACCAAGAGCGGAATAAGCGTAAGAGGACCTGGTGAAAACTTTAGGTTTTTACATGACACTGGAGCCGGGGCTAATAGCACCGTTACTATCAAAGCTAATAACATATCGATGAGTGGCTTTACAATAGAACACTCTATCGCGGGAGCCTTAGATGCCATAGATATTAATGGAGCCGCATCTGTAGGAGGAGTTGCTAATAATATACAACTAGAAAATATCTTTATTAGAAATGTTAAGCGAAATGGCATAACTATAAATAATAGTTCTAACAGTGAACTAAAAGGAGTGATAATAGAAAATACTACACTGGATGGATTACAACTCAATAACAATATAGATGATCTCACTATAACGGATATGAATATAGCAAATTCAGGGCAAGATGCGATTAACTTAGTGGGGACAGGCATATTAAACACAATATTTGTTAATAATATCTTGCATAATTCTACATTCTATGGCATGCGTATTGGCACCGGAAGCACTAAAGCGATTATTAGAGACTGTAATTACTTTTTTGATAACACCATAGGAGACATTTTAGATAATGGTACAAACACTTCGCTAGAAGCATCGTCAGCAAATCATGATAAATTCAACGAAGCGGTAACAATCGATACAGCAAATGGAGTATCAGGAACTGAGTTCCCAATAGGAACCCCTACCGTGCCAGTAGATAATATTATCGATGCACGCATAATTGCTGATAAAAATAGTCTAACTAAGTATGTAATCAAGGGTTCTATCGCTATCCATCAAGATCATATCAACTGGGACTTTAGTGGTATAACACCTGTTAATGACTCGGTAGATTTAGGAGGTACAAGTTCATTTAGTGTTGATGGGTCATTATTTACCAATCTGGGGATCGATGGCAATCTCATAGGCGAAATAGAAGCCAGAGAATGCACATTAAATGATGTAACCAATCTAGATGGACAATTCAGGGGATGCACTTTCTTAGGAACAACCACCATTGCAGCTGGAGGAAGTGTCTTTATGTTTAACTGTACCAGTGGCGGTGCATTAGCAGGAACTATAGATCTAATAGGGAGTATTAGAACAGTAGGGGCAGTAGGAATGAGAGGTGATTGGATTATCGAGAACATTAAAACTCCAGCTGGTATAGTTGAAATAGATTTTGATTCAGGTGCAGTCATTTTGAGTGCGACATGTACAGGTGGAATCGCTATTTTGCGAGGCACAGCTACACTCACAGATAATTCGGCTGGTACAACAATAACCAGAAACCTCACTGCATGGGATGAGCCGCTCACCGCTCATGAATTGCCTGGATCTTGGGGCAAGAGACTTATTGAAAGATTGAAATTGAAGAGGACCAAACCATAAGAACAAAAAAACCCGGCAGTCCGAAGACTACCGGGTTCAGTTTGAAGCTGCGAAAGATTGCAGAACTATTAACTGTTCACACACTTTCAATAGTGTTGCTCTACCGCTGAGCTACAATGCCCGAAGGCATCGATGGGATTCGAACCCACGCAAGTTTGTAAGTCCTACTGCTAGGTCGCAGCCTTTCACTCTCTTTTCCAATTACCAAAGTTTGGTTTCACATCCGGTCGAATAGCGGGGATGTATGCTTCGGCAACTATGTAGATTATACAACATCAGGGGCCAAAGTCAAGGACTTTTAGAAATATTTCTTCATAAAAAGCAGGATATCGTTGTGAAAAGGTCTAAATAAGGAACATAAATATACCCTGCAAGGAGATAAACATGCAATCACCACAATCTATTGGCGGCCAAATCATGGCAAAACGACAGCGAGATAATGCCTTAAACAAATACTACAAACATCCGAAGGTATGTTTGACGTGTAATGAAGTCATCATTGTACCCAATGGAGTAAAAGTACCCACAGTGCGGAAAAAGAAATTTTGTAATAAATCGTGCGCGGCAAAATATAACAACAAAAATCGCACCCTAACACGAGAATGTGAATGTGGAACAACGATCCCAAAAAGACGAAGAAAATGCGATGCCTGCCGCAGCAAACGCAAAATACACCTCAAAACTAAAGAAGAATTATTCAGTAGCAGAAAGAACTGGCAATCTGCGAGATCGGGGATAAGAAATGATGCATGGATAGTATTTCAAAAAAGTGGACAACCTAAAAAATGTGCAGTTTGTGGGTACGACAAACATGTTAACGTTTGTCATCGCACACCTGTTAGTGGATTCCCAGGTGACACACTAATTAAAGTAATAAACGACAAGGAGAACCTTGTCGCTCTATGTCCTAATCACCATTGGGAATTCGACAACGAATTATTGTCATTAGCGGGTGCAGGACTCGAACCTACCTCTTCGGCTTAT
>SDBT01019969.1_pt1 | contig 10489 bp, 12 predicted proteins | sample 2277101 | NCBI WGS metagenome assembly SDBT01 (sample SAMN10404973, study PRJNA504765) | marine sediment metagenome | isolation source: marine sediment core GS10_PC15, 103 cmbsf | place: Arctic Ocean: Southern Knipovich Ridge | collected 2010
TAGTTTTATTTTCAATTTTTTTATTAATTTTATAATCTTATATAAACATTATAAAATTAATGAACGTCGTAAATCAAATTTCTAACATTATTAATAGAAAAAATAATAATAATATAATTAAAATTAGATTAGGTAAAATTTATAACAATACCTTCTCTTACAAAATTAATCTAAGAAGCTTTGAAAATATACTACAAAAAATTAAAAATAATAATAATCATCATCATATTAACTATAAAAATTATAATAAATATTATGATACAGATAAAATTTATATTATTGATACTAATGGTAATGAAGATTACTATAAATATATAAATATTAATTCTAATGTATTTTCATTAAATGACATAGATTTACAGACGGAGATTACGGCATGTCAAAGATTAAGTAAAGATTCATTTGAATTAAAATATAAATATGATAAAATAATTAATGTAGAATCTATATATTTTGATTATACAAATTTTGCTATAGAGTTTACTAAAAATATAGATGATAGTGTATACTATAAAATAACATTTATCATCAATGATAGAAATGCTAAAATTAATAATATTCTAAAATTATTATGAATCAGAATTCATCGACTCTAAATTATCTACTAAATCTCCACCATCATTCGTAATATCTAAATTAACTATAGTATCTAAATTTATAAATGGTATATCTGGTAATTGTGATAGAGGTGGTGGAGGTGGTGGAGGTGGTGTAGATATATTAACTAAATCTAAATTAGCTACTTCATTATTATCATTTTGTAAATCATTATTATCATTTTGTAAATCATTATCACTTTGAGAATCATCAGATGAAGATTCTGGAGTTAGATATATAGCAATATGTTCAAATTCTCTATCACTATATGCCTGAATAATAGTTGACATCATAGCTTCAGTTATGATTAGAGCAATTGTATCTTTATTTTCATTATTATTATTAACTATTTTATTAAGAATATATATAGTATAATATTTAAATTCGGAAATATTTTCTTGAGTATTATCGTCATCACATTTAGAGTAAAAATCACATAATCTATCTTTTTCGGTATCATCTAATAGATCGTCAATTATATTAAATTTAAAGATAAATTTTAGATAAACAAGTAATTCGTGTACATTATAATTATTAAATACATCTACATTAGGATATGTTTGTAATTGAGTTAATTTACTAAAAAAATTTGATAACATACAACTATATTCATATTCAGATGGTATATTATTTTTAATCTCTATGGATATATTATGAATTTTATATGAATTTAAAATACGATTGATTTGCATTCTTTGTGAAAAATTAAATGGTAAATTTGTATAAGGATTCTTTAAATTATTTTGATAAATTTCTCTAATATCAAATGCAAAATTATTAACTGTATAGAAGAATTCCTCATCTATATTTTCAACTATATCTCCAAGTAATGTTTCTTCATTAATATATCTATGTGTAATATCTTTTTTTCTACAAATTTTATCTAAATAATGTATACGATGTATGTGAGATCTAACATTTTTCTGAATAATAATTGCACTTTGAATCTTTCTTTTTCTAATAATATTTTTAAGAGTTCTAGTCTGAATAACTCTATCAACATGAACTTTTCTCATGATATGATTCCTTATTATAAAATCTCTCATTTCTTCTTCATCCATATCACTCATTAATCTATATAAATTATCTACAAAATTATATAGATTATATATAAATTATATTTATATAATTTAATCTAATTATTTTACCAATTAATATAAGTAGTTTGTGTATTTCCATCACTTTTATTTTTAATAATAAATCCATTTTCTCTAAGGATAGATACTATATATTCTGTATTATCTTTACCACCCAATATTAAAGATCTATGTCCTTTTTCTTTAGCAACTTGTTCACATTTTGACATAATTTCTTCTGCACGATTATAGTTATAATGATCTTGTGAAAGGTTTGCACATCTACTTGCACGTGTTTCTTCAATTGATTCGTTATCCATTTTTTTATATATTATTAATCTTTTTTTTTCATAGATTTGAGCCGCAGAATAATTTCTATAATATTAGTATATGGACCTTAAAGTATTAGTAAATGCTATATTAATTATATTATTATTACACTTTTTATTTAAAGTAATTAACTATAAAAAAATATTTCATATACCATCCTTAGATAAAACTAAAGAAGGATTCTATAATAATATCCATCAATATGCTAACGATCATAAAAAAACTATGGAATTCTTATTAGATACTCCTTCTCCTACTACCGTAGTAAATGACTCTAAATGTTATAAAGAATTATTCAATTACGTCGATAAATGTAATGTCAAAGCTGGTGAAGTAAGTTCTGGACAAATTAAACCAGGTAACTATTATGTTGATGAACAAAATACTGCAAACTTTATGTCTAATGTTCTTAATGTTCATAAATTTTATGATAGAAATGATATCGCAGGAAACTTTGATGGATTAGATAATACTCAATTACAAAATTTATGTAATGAAAAAAATAATCCAGAATTCTTAGCTAAAGTTGCCGACCAAACTTGCTTTCCTAAAAGAAATCTAGCAGATAATAACCGTTCTCCTCCTAATGATAATACTCAAGATATTAAGCCAGATAACTGGAATTATAAAAATGAACTTCCTATGAATGGAGGTAATGTAGTTGGTAATGTAGTAGGATATGATACTTTAAATACAGGATATTCTATATATAATGATAAGGCTACATCAGTATCGAAAGATTGTCAGAATGATATAAATTGCAATGTTCCCCCGGATGATATTAGATTTGGTTTAGGTTATCCTAATAAAGAATATCGTAATGTTAGATAAATATTTTTATTATATTTAACATTATATTTAATACTATATTTAACATTATATATATTTTTATTATATATATCATGTGCAGTAATCAAGTTAATAAATTATGTTATCGACTTAAAAACTTAGAAGAACTTGTCGATGCTCTATTATTACAACCAAATTATACAACTAGTTTCCAGTTGAATGAAGAAGGATCTCTAGAATTACTTTCTGAAACTAATATACCACCTTCCTTTTTCTATGACTCATCTAATAATAAACAATTATTTAATATAGATATTAATACTCACTCTACTCATAAAGTTCTTAAAATAAATGTTTCTGCCTCTTTTATCATCTCTGATGGTGATAGAGGTTCCGTCATTATGAAATTGAAAATTAATAATACTGTTGTTACTGAAAATGAATCTATTGTTGTTACAGATGGTTATTCACATCTTACTCTCAACTATGTAAATAATATTGAATCTGATTCTTTGTATACTATAGAAGTAAATTTTGAAGGATTAGTTATATCTTCTATAGCTTTAGGAACTAACCCTATCCTTAGTACCAGAAATGATGGTGCTTCTTTAAGTATTTTAGTTATATAAAATATATTTAGTTATTTTTATATAATTGATAGTATATAATTAAAAATTTATATAATTTACAGTATATAAAGATAAATTCATATAAATTTATATAAATTTAGATAAATTTAAATAAATTTAGATATATATGTTCAAGACTAACTACCAAGATTATACCAAAGATGATCTATATTTATTAGATACTTTATCCTATTCCGATAATGATATTTATTCTACTTTTTTAATGAAATCTATTGTTACGGATAATATTCCTTTAGCTAAAGTTTTAATAGAACATGGAATAAGAATAGATGATAAAGGTAAAAATAATGTTAATGCTATTACTCTCTCTGCTAATGCTGGATATTTAGAATTAATAAAACTATTACATGAGAAGGATATAGATATCGATGAAACTGGATTATATGAACACACTGCATTATCATTAGCTTCTAAAAGAGGATATAAAGATATTGTTGAATATCTTTTAGAAAATAATGCCGATCCTAACCATAGAACTCAGAATTTAAGTACTCCTTTAATGTATGCATCTCTTTATAATAATTATAAAGTTGTAGAATTATTGTTATTATATGGTGCTGATGTTAATTTAATTAATACAGATAAATCTACGGCTTTAATTTATGCATCACGTTATGGCCATAAAAGAGTTGTTAAACTATTATTAAATATAAATGAACTAGATGTGAATATAGTTGATAAAAAGAATTATCATGCATTGATGTATACATGTCAGTATGGTTATGATAGGATTACCAAAAAATTGTTAAAGGCAGGAGCTAATATGGATCATAAAGCGGGATGTTTATTTAATAAGTATACATCATTAGAATTAGCCAAGAAGAATGGATATGAAGATATAGTAAAAATATTTGAGAAAAATATTAGTCTGAGAAAAAAAGAATAAATTATAATTTATTTACCAATTATTTACCAATTATTTACCAATTATTTACCAATTAATAGGATCTTTATTGATAGATTGTAGAATTTCATTACATTTACTGAAATGCCGACAACCAAAAAATCCTCGGCTAGCACTTAAAGGACTTGGATGAGTACCTTTAATAATATGGTGTTTCTTAGTATTGATTAACTTTATTTTATCTTGTGCATTTCTACCCCATAAGATAAAAATTACACCTTCCGTCTGATCAGATACCATTTTAATCAATTTATCTGTATATGGCGTCCACTGTTTCTGATGTGAATTTGGATTATTTTGTCTAACTGTGAGTGCACTATTTAATAGTAGAATACCCTGTTTAGCCAAATATGTGAGATTACCATTTCTATGTTTTGTTTCTATGTCAAAATCAGAAGATATTTCTTTATATATGTTCCTTAGAGATGGAGGTATTTTAGTACCATCAGGGACACCAAAACATAATCCCATGGCTTCACAAGGTTGATGATAACAATCTTGCCCAATTATACAGACTTTCATGTTCTTAATATCGAATTGATTAAAACAATTATATATCAAATCTTCTGGAGGATATATTTCCAAGATATCTTCAAACATTTCTTTTTCTTGTGTTAAAAATTTATCTAATGACCCCGTATCCAATGTTAATAATAAATCTTTCCAATCGGTTTGTACAGTATTTTCAATGATCTCTTTCAGCTTCATATCATTAACCTTATATTACTTTCTTTAATTATGTTTCATTTTTTATTAAAAAAAAATTGATCATTTTTTGTGGTAGTATAAAGACGGTATATTACAATGAACAAATTCAAAATCATACACTGGAACGCTTTAGCAGATTCATTAAGCGATGGTTTCCCTTTTGTATCCAAGACATATTTAGAATGGGGATATAGGAAGGATTTAATAATTGAAAAGGTTATGAAAGAAAATGCCGATATCATATGTCTAGTCGAAATAGATCAAAAACATCAAACTATTTTTGATGGTATCTTACCAAATTATCGTCAAATATATGTTAAAAAAGATAGTGATGATAATCAAGAAGGTTGTATGATACTTATCAATACAGCGCGATTTGAAATATTGGATATAACGCCATGTAAGTTATTAGAAGGTAGATCTCAAATAGCTATTATTATGAAATTAATAGATAGATATGGCGAACATGTATTTAATTTAGTAAGTACACATCTGAAAGCTAAACCTGGTTTTGAAAATATTCGACTCTCTCAATGCCAAACTATTATACAACATTTAGACAACTCTATAGACACCATATTTGTAGGTGATTTCAATGATATTCCTGGATCGTTATGTTATGATTATTTAACAAGAGATTGTAAATTTATGGATACATATATAAATAGAGGGCAAGAATATACAACATTCAAAAAGAGAGAGAAGGTAGTATGTAGGGTCATTGATTATATTTTTTACAAATCAGATAGATTAAAAGTAGATTCAATAGTAGATGCACCTAGATTGGAAGATATTCCTGAAATTGGATTACCTTCTGAAAAGCATCCTTCAGATCATGTCTTATTAGGTGTAACATTTAGATAGTAATTTTATGAATTATAAATTTAAAAATATATATAAAAGGATCATTAATATATGTATATACCATAGAATGGCAACTTTCAAAATCGTACTTATTGGTAATAACGGTGTAGGTAAAACATCTCTTATCAGTCGTCTTATATACAAACGATTCCTATGTAATACTAACTCTACTATTGGTGCTAGTTATTCTACTTATACTATGAAGATTGAAGATCAACAAGTTAAGTTCAATATTTGGGATACTGCTGGTCAAGAGAGATATAGATCATTAGTACATATGTATTATCGTAATGTTGATTACTGTTTAATAGTTTTTGATTTACAAAGGTATGATGTAGGGGATATTGAATTTTGGATACAAGAATTCTTAAGTAAGACGAGTAATCCGAATACTAAATTTATTTTGATAGGTAACAAGGCTGATTTAGTCTATGATTTGGAAAAAGAACAGTTCATGGGGTTAAAAGAATTGATGGAAAAATATGATGTTAGATTCTTTAAAACTTCAGCATATGACGGCACTAATATTGAACCGGTATTTGAATATATTGGTCAACAACTTTTAACCATGCCTATTGAACAACGTATAGATTATAATGTTGTATCTATAGATGATGATATTACGTATACAGGGTCATGTCTTGGTTGTTTTTAATTGGTCAAGATGAGTTAAAAAAAAATTGAATAAGATTATTTATAGTATTATTGTATCAATAATATCAAATATAATTATGACACACAATATGACAACTCGTAATAAAAAATTAACATCTAATAATATAATTGATCCTATGGATATTTGTACAGATGATATTCCAATCCAACGAGCTCGTAGACCAAGTAATATGAAACAACCTTTAAAATTTTTGACAGAGAGTCAGTATAATCTTTATGGATCACAACAAATATGCGGTGTACGAGATATGTCAATGCGAAAATATTATGAAGAATCTATGAAACTTAATCATCATAATGAAAGTAAATATTTGCAAGAACTTTATGATGCTGGATGTGCATTGAAGGATTTTAGAATTATTAAGAAGCAAAATATGACATTTGTTGTTAATAGAGATTTTGGTGATTATGAATGTTGGAAAGTGATGGAAAATAATGTGGTAGATAATTGTCATTTTTTAAGAGAATTAGGTCATCCTAAATATATATAATTTTTGTATAAAAATTATGTATAAATTATAAAAATTAATCAGTGGTTAGACTAAAAAAGATATTTCGAATAATAATATCATTCCTATCAAATTCAATACTTATTGTTGTTATAAAATCTAATATATTCTTTTTAGCATTAGGAACATCTAATAAAATTTCATCTATATTTTCAATAGCTCTATCTAATGCTTTAATAATATCTTGTTTTTTAATAAAATTACATTTTTCTAATAATTCTGAATACTTTTTATGAACTTTCGATTCTTCTGCTACTATATAAATCATAACATCTAAAATATCATTAACGTTTTTACCATATTTATGTAATTCTTTAGCAATATGATGTGAAACATAATTTTGATCAACTTTATATTGATATAAAATAGTCTCTAATTTCTCATAAATATTTTCATCACTAACAATATTATCCTGAATTTTAGGACTAGAATTAGGACTAGAAGTAGGACTAGAATTAGGACTAGAATTAGGACTAGAAGTGGTAGGATTAGAAGTGATAAGATTAGAAGTAGGACGATTAAAAGTAGGAAGGTTATTTTTGTTAGATTTTATATTAAATTTTGTAGCTCTTGGACTCTTTTTTTTAAAATTTTTATATTTCTTGTTATATTTATCAATGATATCTTCTAACATGAACTCTATCCTTAATGACCACTTCTTACATAAAATATTATTCTTTATATAGGTATTATATTGATATGCCAAATTAGGTTTCATAGGCGATATTATCTTTTCGTCTATAATTTTCCATAATATGTGAAAACATTCAATATATTCTTGATAAATTTCATCATTTGGTTGATAATATTTTATTAAATCTATTAAACATAAATGTATTATGATTTCTGATATCATATTTTTTTTATATAACTTACCTATAAACTCAATTATACCAAAAATATTTCTTCTATATCTATATCTCACATCTTCCTCCAAATCTTTTTCATTACTTTTAGCAATATATGTATTTTTAGTTATAAATTTTTGTTGTAACTTTTCTAATAAAATATACCTAAAATTTATATGCTTATCTGTATATTTTCGTATATCTATATCCGTATCAAATGGACCATTTAATCCTTCATCATTTGCAGAATTTTTATGCCAATATAATTTATTATCTTCATCAATAACAATAGTTATTAAATCTTCATGCCATGATTTCATAGACCATATTCGATTACATAATTTAATATAAATATTATGAAAATTGCTATCATAGACGATTTTTTCTATAATCTCTTCTGCTAATATATCTAATACATCACTAGTATTAAATTTACCAATCTCACATATAAGTGTCTCTATCAATATATTGTAATTCTTCTCCGTAATCTTATTTAATATTATTTTAATGGTTTTACGAATCTTTTCAAGATTAGTTTTAGGTATAGTTGGAGACCACGCATTTTTATTTTTAATCTTGAATCTTTTATAAATTTTCTTTTTAGGAAATAGATCATACTTATTTGTTTGACTAAATAAAGGTTTAATACTATCTTGACTTATTAAATCTTCATACATATTCATAAATTCATCTAATTCAGGTATTATAGATGTATATTTATCCTTGAGATTAAGAATATGTTGGAAAGAATATATTGATGTCATAGTCTTATATTATTAATAATATTTTATCTTTAAGTAGAATACTCATTTTGATAAATAAAAATACTTAAGAAAGATAATATAATTTATTATAAAAAATTGAAAAAATATTTTATAAATAATTATAACAAATTACATGAAATCTATTAAATTTGGCAATAAGAAAGTTCTACAAATTATTTCTAATGATATGAAAAACGTAATAAAAAACGAAATTAAAGGTAGTTCTGGAATGGAATTAACTACTAGATATTATAATTTCTTAAATGAAAAAAATGTACATCTTCTGAAAAATAATGATTATAAAGTTTGTATCAATACATTTGGTCACAAATATCTCCTATTTTTAACTAAATATAATAATAAAAATTACTGCATCTTTATTAACAAAAAAAGAGAAGATATGATTCATATCAGATTCAGATTCTGTGATGAACTATTTAATAATACCCTGTTCGATGGGGAACTTATCAAAAATAATGATAATGACTGGGTATATGCTATTACTGATATTATACTATATAAAGATAAATATGTTTTGAAGAATATGATTTTAGATGAACGTCAGAAATTACTAAAGACTATATTAGATAAAGAATATATTAAAGATAATATTTTAGATTTTTGTTTAATAGATTTAAAAGAATATTTTGATCTAAAATATTTAGATGATATTTATAAAAGATATATCAATAGTGTACCATACAAATGTAGTGGGATATACTTTCAACACAATGAAGATTATAAGAAAGGTTTTATGTATATTTTTCCTGAGTTTAGAACCAATGATAAATCAATTGTAGCCACAGATGGTAAAGAAAAAGAAATAGAAAAAAATATAGAAAAACATAAAGAATCTGATTTAGAACCAGATAAGAAATATCCATTTAATTTTCAAATAAAAAAAACAGATTTACCTGATATTTATCAATTATTTTATTATAATAACAAGAATAATTTGATAAATTATGGATATGCAGGTATACCTAATATGGAAACTAGTAAGTCATTAGTAAATATATTTGAGGAGAAAGGGGAAGATGCAGAGGTAGTTGTAAATTGTGAATATTCTGAAAAATTTAATAAGTGGGTAACTAAAAAGATTACGAATAAAGATATTGGTAATGTCGGAAAAATAGTTAAAAATATTTAGTTATAATCTTATATTACTTTCTTATATATTACTGTAAAAAATATATCATCATATAATATATTTAATAAATGACTAAAATAAATCAAAGAGAAAATAGTGTCGGTTATTATTATGATCTTCCTAAAGTTGGCAGAGCTCAATTAAGTAGAAAATATTATGACAATGACACTCGACCTATATATTCAAGTTGTCAGAAATGTGTTCCCGCTAATGTTGTACACTTAAGTCAAAATGGTGGATCTATTGGTGGACAATGTTTTCAGAATTTAGTGCGTTTCATTGCTCCCTTAGGCAAGACACAATTGATGGCCGTTATAGTTCTATTTGTTATGAATCATTTTAAGAAAAACTTTTTAGGTAAATCAAGTAAACAATCCGGGGGTGGTTATAATTATGTAGATATGGCAGGAAAAGCTTTAGCACCATTAGGTAAAAATGCTTTAGTAGTTGTAGCTGCATTATTATTATTAAATTATTTTACTAAGAATAGATCTGGAAAAATGAAAGGTGGCGATAATACTAAATTTATGAAGAAATTAGTTGAATTATTAAAATCTAAACATAATAAAAAACAAAAAGGTGGTAATATCTTAGCTAATCTTAATAAAATTATTGCACCTATGGG
>SDBT01019970.1_pt1 | contig 10488 bp, 9 predicted proteins | sample 2277101 | NCBI WGS metagenome assembly SDBT01 (sample SAMN10404973, study PRJNA504765) | marine sediment metagenome | isolation source: marine sediment core GS10_PC15, 103 cmbsf | place: Arctic Ocean: Southern Knipovich Ridge | collected 2010
AAGTTGTCCACCAAACTGCTGAAGCTGTCCACCAATATTAGCTTGAGCTGCTCCTTGAGCAGCACCAAAGGCATCAGGAGAGGCCTGGAAATTCTGAAATACAGTGGGACCAACGGTGGGGGCAATGGATGGAACCTTAGGCATTGAAATACTCTCGAACGGCTTTCTTATCTACCCATACAAACCGTATCATTCCCACATCTAAGAAATTACAACCTGCCCACCAAGATTTACCCCATCTCCAAGACTTATTAATGTAAGTGCTCAATCTAATGTTCCTCCTGTATCTCTATAAGCATTCCATTTAGTAGCTACACTGCCAGCCCCAACGAGGAGAGAGGCGGTAGCTTGTGAATTAATAGCGGAGGCCCTGTTTGATCCCTCTGCTAGAATGAGTCCACCCTGAGCATCAAAGTTAGCCCCTTGAGTTATGAATCCCAGACTCTCTCTGGCAGCATTAGTGCGGATAGTGGCAACATCTACACCTGCTCTATTTCTTATATCCTCAATGCCCTGAGTCTCGCTCTCTCCACTGACTAACACACCCCTGCCAGCTGAGGAGGCTCTGGCCTGACCAATCTCTTGCCGTGCCCTAAGGGCTTCCTTAGCCGCCTCTACCTTCCCTACAGCATGAGCTTGACCAGCCTGTTGTCGAGCAAGAGTGGCATTGTTCCTAGCCACCTGAGCATTGAACTGAGCACTCTGTTCAGTGGCTCTAGCTTGCTGCTGCTGTCCTGAAAAGGATGCAAGAGCGCCAAACACACTTAGGCCCAACCCTGCAGCTGCTATCGAACACATGATCAAAATCCTCCATCATATCGATTCAGAATTTCTTTAGCCCAGCTTACCATATCTTTTACTCTCTGACCAGGAGGATGATTAGAACACCACAGTTCTAGATTTTCAATTCTATTATCATTTCGTATTCCATTTATATGGTGTACAGTTTCACGAGATAATAGTTTTCTTTTTAAATGTTGTTCCATTACATGACGATGCTCCATAACAAATTGCCTATCTACCCATACCCTAATATAACCGTATTCTGTTTTATGGCCGCCAGAATACTGTGGCCCTTTGGGTTTAACAATACTAGTATCTCCGTGTCTTAATTTTCTAGTATAATGTTTAACACACAATCCTGTATACTTTGTCAAAGGAGTATCGCAGTCACTAACTGAACAATTAGACATCATAGTCTTCTAATATAAATGGGTGGAACAACATACCATCAGGACCGAAAGGAACAGGATCGTGGACAGTGAAGCCAAGCCATTTAAGCCACCTAATCGATTTACGATTACGCGCATCAACCATGTTAAGCAAGATGACGGCCTCTTTCTTCATATCGATTATAAGACTCTTCCCCCGCATAAGAAACTCTCTGTAATGTGTATCTACGAGATTAGACGTCAACATCCAGGGGATGCCCTCCTTAGACAAGTGCGTGATCTTTCCAACCCCCCAGATACACATAACGCTACCATTATACAGACCAGTGAGGGGCCGGTTCGTGTGATAAAGGCTGTGCTTTAAAGCATCATATGGAGCATAGTGGTTAGCTGCCCAGCATTCCCTTACATCTGCGCTCCTCATGGTGTGAGACAGTTCTTCTATATGAGACAGCTCTGTAGGAACCACTGTATAGGTCATTCTAAGCTGTCTTCTGCAGTGATGTCTGGGAACAAGCCCAGGATAGTTAGAGGCATGGGGTCTTTCATACGAATAAACATACGCCCATTAGAGTTCCAAGACGGTGGGATGTTGACAGTTCTATCCCCACTTAAGAGAGCCGTAGCTTCTCCATATTTCTCAAACTCTCGGCCCTTCATCTCTGTCATATTGAAGCTATCAGGTCCAATGAAAGGCATTCTGCTCTTATAGAATCTTACCAAGACATCCGTAATCTTCTTCTGCTTGTCTTGTACAGTGCTAGGAGAAGTAGCCACTTCAATATTGAGAGTTTCAATGTCAGTGATGTAGGACAGCCCCACAGAGGCCCTGGCTACCTTCCTGCCATCAGCAATGGTGATGGTATTATTCACTACTGTCTGATCGGCCTCTAAGCTGCCATCAGCTACTATCTTCACCACCTCTCCATTGAGACATTGGAGACCAGAGATGATGTTTTGTTTTAATCTAAACTCTCCTCCTCTGAAGTAGGTTTCCGTTCCCGCCAGCCCCTCATCCCCAGTGGTTACAGACGCCTGGAAAGACCATATGGCAGGAGTGCCACATCCTGTAGTGATGAAAAACTTACGGGCACGATCTGGGATGGTGGCTAAAGTGATCTGAATCACCTTATCATCGCCCCCAGTTCCATCCATTATAAAAAGCTTATCCCCTAGGTCAGAGATATCTAATCCAAAAGGTAGTCTACTAGAGACGAGGGCGACTGTATCTATAGTTACACTGTTAAAGACAGCAGTGCTAATATCCCAAGGAGTGGAGAGGTCATACTCATTTACCGTTGCCGCCGTCGGGCTATCTTCATTACCTGCTATATACATTTTAGTACCGTCATTAGCTTGTCCAGGATTTTCTAGAAAAACAAATGACCGTGGTTGATTATCTTCATTAATAGGATTGAAGGAAACACCATCATAGGTGGCTGTGGTGAGGTCCCATGAAACAGCTAATGTATATTGGAAGACTCGGCTAAATTCAAAAGGTGAAGCTTCATCCTCCCCTAACACAAACATCTTAAGTCCGTCATCTCTCACAAAGACATCGTTGACGACAACAGAGCCTTGAGAAGCAATTTGTCCACTAACATCGAAGGGTGTGCCGTCATCCGTAGCAGTAGATAGTTCCCAAGCTGTAGTGAGAGTGTAGGATTCAATTAATTTAGGAGTGCTACCAACATCAGCATTAGCAATGAAAAACTTAAGACCGTCATTCTTAAAAGTCAGCCCCCCGGCGTCTCCAATGTCAGAGAAGACATCCAACGAATGGGCTAGTCCCGCTGTACTCACATCCCAAGGAGTGGATAGATTGTACTGATATATAAGACTAGTGGACCCAGTGCTGGATGTAATATACATCCTTTCACCTTTTGCTGGCAGCGTAGGATCATCCTCAATATCGCTTACTGAAGACCCTCCAAACCTTAACCCTGGGCCATGAGAAGCAACTTCACCTGTAACCGACAATCCTGAATCAACAGCATTAACCAGACTGAAACAATCAGTACAGTCAGCATCACTCTCATCAACAGTCATACTACGAGGACAAGCTATTTGAGCTAAAGTAGTTGTAGTTTTGAGTTCAGCTGATTCGATTTCAAACGCAATACTGAGCCTATACTCATACACCAGAACAGTGTCAGGTAAGAAATCATCAAGAAGAAATAGCTGCGTGCCATTCTTTCTCATGAATCCAGATTGGATGTGTCTAGCGCCATCATCAACTGACACATTTAAACACTTACCAGCATAGGCAATAGTAGAGGCATTTGATCCAGTCATGGAAAACTGGAACACTATGGAGAAGATGTTCTTATTCTCAGCAGTGACGTAGAGCCGTGTCCCTGCCTTATCAGAATCAATATCTCTCAGATCGTCCACAGTGCCAGAGATATCGGCTGATCTCCCTGAATCAGAAGTAGTGGAAAGATCGAACCCAGAAGACAGGGTGAGTTCATAGATAGTGGCTGCTCCAACACTGCTGACACCCGCTAATAGAATGGTTGTACCCGCTGTAGCACCAAAAGTCATACCACGAGCGTCTGTAGTGAGAGCACTGAAATCAAATGTAACACTGCTATGTACAGCTGTAGCAATGTCCCAATTAATAGATAGGTCATACTCAAGAATAGTGTTGGCCGACACATCCACTGTGTACATCTTTGAACCAGTGGTGTTGAAGATAGCAGCTTTCGGCTCACCTGCATGATCAATGAGGTTAAAAGAAGTTTCAGGGAACATATTAGATATATCTATATCAGTTCCGTTCCCCCACTTACGTTTCAATATCTCAAAGAAGTTGGCATTCGTATTAGCCAGTGTGAAGGTTTGATTATTGAACTGATCGGGATTGGTTTCATTACCTAAGTCATCAACATCTGGGTTCCATTCAATCCCCGTAATCTCTACCTCATCCCCGTCTGAGAAGCCATGGGCTGTTGAACTGAATACAGCAGGATCAGCTGTCGTCACACCTGTAATAACCACAGGACTATCCAACTGCTTACCTGCGTCTAAGAAGAAGGTGTCTCTTACATCAGCAAACTTACGAGTGTGCATCCTTTCAATAAGACGAACAGTTTGACCATTAACACGTCTCTTGACAATGAAATACACACCGTCTTCTACATTACTGAGTGACCTACGTAGACTGGTACAGCTTTCATACTCGCCCTTCGTATCCCAAGTGGTCCAAGCTATCACCTGTTGCTCTTGATTGAACGTCATGGTGAGGAGCTGTCCATCGCTTCTCACTATGTAGAGGCGTGGTTCCGGGAACTGTTGATGAGTCCAGTCTGTAATGATGAAGTCACTGGGACCTTCCTCCACTAACAAATGGTTAGCCAGTAAGTTCATATCAGTGCTTTGATAACCATCTGACTGGAAGGAAAAACCTAAAGACCTCACTCTTCCTCCGCCATCTTCTACATATAGGATGGTATTGCCAAACACAATAGGTTGCATATGATCAGCTCCCCAAAACTCTTGGGGTTTAAACCTAATAGTATCGGAGCTAAAACTATTATCTCCTCCTGAATTTATCCTCCATTCTCCAGCATTAGTGAAAGTAATAAGATCATCCAAGGGAACAAAGTGTCGTATGATTTGTACGTCTTGGGCACTCAGAGAAGCTGTGATAGCATCATCAGCCTGGAGAGGGGAAGAGACTGACATATTCAATCGTAGGCCAGTTTGAGAAGCATATAACGTATCAGGCTTATTATTAGAACCCGCATACAATTGTCTCTGTTCATAGTATCCAGAGGTAGCAGGAAAGTTCCCAGCTCCGCTAAAAGGATTCCTAGCTCTTGGAGGAGAGATAGTTAAGTCAGCGGCAAAGTTATCATCTTCAAATGAAACAGCTTCAGTCTCCCCTATAAGACCAAATAGACCATTGTCCTCTCGATAGACAGCATACCTATCAGCATTGGGTTCTGCTGTCCAAGAGAGTTGATTTAAAGGAGGATCACTACTATCTGTCAGAGTGACTTGAATCGTGAGACTCTCTTCAAAGAACTGATCAGTATCCTCAATAGAGGTCACTTCATACCTCACCGTCTGATCACGAGTGCTAAAGACAATAAAGTTGGTATTAGTACCTGCTGCGGCTATTAATGCCGTAGGAGCTGATATAGTAGGTGCAAAGGTTAAAGAAGAAATAGTCCAGGCATTATGATCTGTACGAGTGATGTCTCTGGGAGCATAGGTAGGATGAGTCACAGTGATGACGTTTCCACTCTGCACTATTTTAAGAGTGGAAAGATCACCCACTGCATACGGAGTGGTGAGTTCAAAGACACTGGCAACAGATGGCGAACCTGAAGTAATGAAGGCTGTATAGGTAGTACCATCAATATCATCCCCTGTAACTTGATCTGTCAGTTCAAAGGTGTTGGTGGTGGGGTCTGCTACAATATATCTACCGAAATCGACTTCGATCATTCCACTGATGTTTGATAGAACAATTTCATCACCAGCACTGAGCCCATGAGAAGCTGCCGTGACAACCACTGGATTAGCAGCCGTAATGGCTGTGATGGTAGTACCAGCGTTCAGCACTATAGCATCATTGCGGATCACTCGCATATATGCTGCACCAAACTCTAGAACATATTGATCCGTATCTCCCAAGTGGAAGCGGAAGAGCCGGGTGGTGGAAACAGTGTGATCCTTGACAGGTCCAATACAAACAGTTCCAGGTCTATTGCTAATACCTCCATAAGGATGAATAATGGCATTCCTGGCTCTCCTCAAGCCAGTCTTATACATAGCCGTATCCACTCTCGCATGGAGAGAGGGGGCTATCTCACCTTTCGAGAAGCTAGGTAGAGCTATTACAGCCATTAAAAACGTGCCCCCTTAGAACTATTTTCAGAAGGAGTCAAATATTGAAGATTGTTTTCTACATGTAATCCAGAAACAGTTTCCCCACGTAAGGGAATAATATGATCTACATGCATTCCTTTAGGGCAGTTCTTATAGAATTCTTGAATCATTTCTAAGTTCGCCCATTTAGGTATACGTTGATCCTTGGCAGCACGATATTTAGCACTACTTGCATTACGCTCTTCTGGATATTTTTGCTTATATCTTCTATTAGACTCAGACCTTAATTTAGGATTGTCCTTATTTCTTTGTCTCTTTTGAGAATTTATTCGATCCCTATTTCTACGAGAATACTCTCGCATATAGGCCGTCCATTTAGACTCTGCCACGGATAAAGTCAGCATCTCTTGGAGGTTTGTCCACAAATTCATTAGCATTGGAAGACGAAGCAGTGAACATAGCATTTTGAAAGGATTGAGCTAAAGCATTGGCTAAAGCGAGTTTTCCTGTTAATGTGAAAGCTATATGACTTCCCAATGCTCGTGACAAGGCCTCTACAAACAAAGGAGAATACAGGCCTGTATCCAATTGCTCAAAGGTATAGACCAACTTAGCATCACTGAGATTAGACAAGATGCTCTTAGTCTGCCCTGTAGGATCAGTCTCCACTTCAAAAGGAATAGCGTCTCCTCTCACTTCGGGAGTGGAGAAGTCGCTAATCCACCTGCCAGTCTGGCCTTCCACTGTCCCAGTGGGGTTCTCCAGCTTACGTGCTACAACACAATCAGCTGGATAAACATAGCGAAACCCCCACACACCATCAGGGGGGTCTGCACTATGCGTAGTTAGAGTGATACGTTTACGAGCGAAATTCCAATCAAATCCCTCTAGGGTTTGTCTCCGACTAAACTCATACCACAGTCTACACACTTCAGCTTCAGTGCTGATTTCATCATCAAGGGATTCAATGGTAGCCCTAGCCCCTACATGGGACAAAGCCATATTAGCGATACGAGTGTCTGAGATGGTGGGCATTTGTTAAGTTCCTAAGAACGTCCAATGAATAGTCACAGTACCTGTTACTGTTGCTTCACCAGCTGCCACCGCATCAGTCCATGTGCCTGCTGTATTAATATGAAACAACTTGCTATCCCCTGTTAAAAAGATAGTCCCATCACCTACTTCAGCCACAACTGTAGGAGTCCCTCCATTTAGATCAGTAACATCATAAGCAACACCATCAATGAAATCCTCATCTGTTGCCACACCAAATGTAACAGTATCACCAGCAGCGAGAGTGGAGCCACAAGCTAGTATGGAATCAGCTGGATCATTCGTTTCAAGTGCTATTGATGTAATATCCATATGTGTAGCATTCACTCTATGAACACCAGTTGGAAAGGTATAAATTAGTGCGCCTACTTCTTCAACATTAGCAGGGACATCAACAACAAATACAGCTGCTGTTACAGTGAGACGAGTAACATGATTGTATCCATCACCAAATTCAACAGCTGTAACAGTACCTGGAGTTGCACCTACATTATCAGTACAGATAAGATTAGCACCAATAAATCCTGTAGTAGCCGTAGAAGTGGTAGTGGCTGAGGCAGCTCCTGTAACAGTGAGAGCACCAGAAGCTAGTGTTCCTGTAGTGGAGAGATTCTCATCAGCAAAAGTAATAGCCGCACTACTATCTGTAATAGAACCGTCCGCAAGGGTCATAGTTCCAACAGTAGCCCCTGTAGTGAACGTAGAGGCCGATGTATCAGAGATAGCACCAGTGACAGAGAGCGCTCCAGAAGCCAGTGTCCCTGTAGTAGAGAGGTTCTCATTCCCGAAGGCAATAGCCCCACTGCTAGATGTAATATCACCTCCATCAACAGCTAGATCACCCGTAACTGTGAGGTCTCCGCCAACATTAACAGCACCAGCTGGCGTGAAGGTGCCAGTAACATCGAAATCACCATCTATAACAAACCCATCCTCATCATAATGGGCCAGCAAAGCACCAGTATTGGGGTCTGTGATCTGTGTTAATTCCAGCACTCCATCAGCCACAGAGAAGGTGACAGTGCCGCTGGTGAAAGCTGTAGTGTTAAATCGATAGCGTTCGTTCTTACGAGACTGCTTGATAACGATAGAATAGTTGCCCGTATCAGAGCGAATAACTTCCCATGTATTGGAATGAGGAGAAATCTCTCTTTCCAATCTCACCGTGGCTACCCACGTACCAGTCAAAGAAGCAGTAATTTCCTCATCGACTGCAGGGACATCTAAAACTGCAGATTGCCCGACAGCAGTAAAAGTTCCAGAAACAGTAGCCATTTTAATTCTCCATAAATCGATTATACTTAGCGCAGTTTTCTGATGGAGTGAGATATTGTAAATTATTCTCTACATGTAAACCTGATACATTTATTCCCCTCAAAGGAATAATATGATCGACATGCATACCATCAGGACGATTTTCATAGAATTCTTTTATTGCTTTTAGATCAGCCCATTTGGGAGTTCTCTGAAGTTTTGCAGTCCTATATCTAGCTATTTTAGCACTATGAGATTTAGGATTATTTTTAACCCAATCTCTATCGTATTTTTTACATTTTTCTTTATTAGCCAACTTATATTCTTCATTATATTGTCGCATTCTTTTTCTATTTTTTAAATAGTATTCACGAGAATATATATTTGGCATAAAGTTTCCTAAAATGGAGCCGGTAGGATGGATTCGAACCTCCGACCTGTGAATTACAACACCACTGCTCTACCAACTGAGCTATACCGGCATAAAATGATGGGGGGACTAGCCCCCCCTGAATATTAAGTAAAGGGAGTGACAGGAGTGTTGTCCGACATCGCCAGGAAAGCCCGAGTGGACCATACAGCGGATGCGACATCGAGGAACTCAACCCAGCTGCCTACTTCACCAGATGTGGTAGCGCCGATTGTGAAAACAGTTCGGCTATCACCAGAAACAGCCACGAAAGAAGTGCCAGTGGCATCGTTTCCATCAGTACCCTGAGCTGTGCCAATATACAAATCACTGCCAGCAGCATTTATAGCGTAAAGTCCAGTATTGATCGTCTGGACATAGAACGTATACTTATTACCGGAACCAGTAGCGAGAGGCAGGGTGTAAGTTTGAGCCGTTGAGCCATCACCAGTTAGAAGTAGGGGCCGGTTAGCATGGCGCTCAGCAGTTAGAGTAACAGTGGCTGAAATAGCCAAAGCAGCACTAGGATCAAGAGCAGCAACAATATGTCGTCTACGTAGTCCTACCATTTGTTTCCTCCTTGGGAAAGAAGGGAGCTGCGGTCTTCTTTATAGGGCATTTCTACAGCTCCCCCGGTTTAATTAGACTTAGGTGGTCGGTACAGTAGGCCTAGGAGTCACCCACTCAAGGTAATCAATAACAGTGTTAACACCAGTTGTAGTAGCTGATGTACCACCATTAAGCATCCAGATCACCTCTTGCGCCACAGTGACAGCCAACGGCTCCGCATGGAACAGAGTCCCATTATGGAAGAAGAAGGCATTACCTAGGTTGTCGATCTCCACACGGAGAACGACGTAGTTATTAGCCGTAGGCGTAGCAGGACCCACAACCGTTACAGCATTAGCACCCTCAGCATTAGAGATAGCCGAGATAGCGTGGAAGAACAGAGCCGACGTAGCACCATCATCGAAGGCAATCTTGGCCAGGGAATCAGTGGCCCCATTAGCAGCTACAGTGGTACCTGTAATGTCGAGATGACTGACAGCATTGGACACACAAACCGTGTCCGTGATACCGAAAGCGCCCTTGCCTGCAAAAGTGCTCCAAGCAATTCGGCCTTCAACACTGATCCAGCCGCCACCGACAGTGGCCCCATCTTCAGCAGCTAGCTCAGTACCGACACAAGCCATCTCATCAGCCGTGCCGTCAGAGCTCTCCATAATCAGAGCCCCTTCAAGATTGGTCTCATCCAATGCTACCAGAACCTCATTAGCGCCGCCGTTGGTGTTGGAGAAGCCGAGGTAAAGCTGCTCGTTAACGACAGTCACAACATCCTGGTTCAGTTCAATACCAATACGGAAATCATCGAACCAATTGGTATGGGTACTACGATGGCCGACCGACCAATCACGAGCGACACGAGGGTAGTTAGTCATATATGCAACAACAGCACCAGTATCGAACGTCGTCATCTTGAGACGATAGTTGTCCGTATTGGGGCCATTGGTCCACCCTGAAATAGTCCTCAGGTTGGCAGTGCTAGTATCCAAGGTCATAACGGTCTCGAATGCACCGCTCCCCGGAGAACCCACTTCCCGCTGAAGAACTACAACGTTAGATGCACCGTAAGTGCCACTAACGAAGATAGTCAACTCCTCGAAGGGAGCCGCCAGCAACGAAGTGCTAGTTTCGTCTGCCGCATTGAGCAACTGATCAGTGGTATTCACCGCAATAAAGTGGTTCGGACCCCCATCATCA
>SDBT01019971.1_pt1 | contig 10487 bp, 19 predicted proteins | sample 2277101 | NCBI WGS metagenome assembly SDBT01 (sample SAMN10404973, study PRJNA504765) | marine sediment metagenome | isolation source: marine sediment core GS10_PC15, 103 cmbsf | place: Arctic Ocean: Southern Knipovich Ridge | collected 2010
TTGCAGCACGCCATCACCTCAGATTCCGTAATCGGCTTCTGGCCAAGGTCGTAGGGAAGGCCCAGGACCTCGTTGTGGAACCTGGCAGATGAATACCGAGCCTGTTTATCCTTGACCGACTCTTCCTCGCCGGTCGGGTCGTGAATCTTCACCCACGGCACCATGAGCTGGCTAATCCGATAGCCTTCCCAGGTGGCTTTCTCCTTCATAATGTACCACTTGCCGTCTTGCGGATAGATGACCTTGCCACACCTCTTGCAGATCAGGGTGCGGTCCCCAAGAGATTCCTCGTCGAGGAAGTTTACGTGTCGGCATCCCATGTGCCTACAAGTAACCAGCCACTCTCTCTGGGTGCTCAAGTCCCAGTAGTGCTCCATCGTGTTGTCTGTGGTCTTTGGCGTACCCGAGTACATGAAGATCTTGTAATCGGAGTGAGAAAGACACTCTTCGATGACCGGGATGTTCTCGGGGAGAATGTCCTGGATCTCGTCGATGTTGAGCTGGTCTCCGGACAGACCACGGCAGGAGTCCGGGGTCAGATAGCAGGACCGGAAGTAGATCGAAGACCCGTTGTTAAACGTCTTGTCGAATACCTGATCGACACAGTTGTTGTCTATATATGTCGCCACAAAAGGAGAGTACCGAATTACCGGCTTTACTCTGTCGATACTGAACTGCCGGGCCTGCATACCACGCGGCGCCACGTACATACTGGCGAAGCTGGAGCGGCGGCAGTTGTTCAGGATGATCTTGTTAGCGAGCGTCGTACTCTTTTCGACCTGGCGGCCGGCCTTGAGGATCACACGCTTGTGTCTGCCTCCCAGGCGATTGTAGATGGCCCTCAAGTACGGCCTCTGTTTCAGGCTGAACGCCTTCCCCTTCAGGACCAGGTACTTCTCGCACCACTCTGAATGGGTCAGGGCGTGCTGAGCCATCATCGCGTCGTCTTCCGGCTTCATGCCGTTCGCATCAGCCGGAGATTTCATGTCCATACGTGTGGATTTGTCGTCCAGGTACGCACACGTCTCAAGCGCTTGGGATACTGGCCTGCCCATCGTCGTCTTCCTCTCCACTATTTATGTTCCCGCTTTCAACTTCCTCCCGGAATATCGGATCGTTGTCCTCCTCGGACTTCTCTTTCGTGTTGTCCTTCAGGTCTCCGGCGCCGGACGCCTTTCTCCGGTCTTCCAGCTTCTTGGACCTCTCCTCTTCTTTCTCCATCAACTGATTCATGCCGTGCAAGACCTGCATCATCACGCGGGCGTGGGTCGGGCTGGCGGCCTGTTTGATAAAGTCGTTGCTGCTGGCCCAATCCTGGTAGAGGGCTGTCGCCATCCAGAAACACTTTTCGACCTCCTCCCGGAAACTGAGATCTCCCGTAAGGCCGAGATACTTGTATAGTTCTACCTTGGAGTCGCAACAGTCAGCCCTGATCTTTGCTTCTTGCGGATTGGCTCCGCGCACATCCGCCAGATAGTCCAGCCAGTCGACCTCTTCCATGGCTCTGATGTAGAAAAACATCATCAGATAATTTCGGATTACCCTGGGCTCAACATGCATGTCCGTGATATTGAAGATGTTCTCGGACATAACGTGGGGCTTCATGCCGGCAGACGCCATGATTTCCAGGAGGAACCTGATCCGTTTGGAGTTCAGGAGGCCAGGGGGAAGAAACCCGATCGGATCCTCGTAGAGCTCTTGGAACCCGAGGTGCTCCATCCAGTCCTCGAATTCTACGAGAGTATTGTATCTGACCCCGGCGTCGCGCCGCCTGCGGATGAGCTTTGGAGCCGTAGTGAAAATGGCCTCCTCCATGGCCACGAGCTCTAGTTCCCGCGGGACCTCGAACCCGTAGAGCTTGAGATCGTCCGTCAGGAGGTCTCGCCGATTACCATAGGATGCGAGGCAGTAGTAGAGATAGAACTGGTGCGGGTACTCACGGCCATGGTAAGGCACGTGGAGCCCTATACGGGTCATCTGTGCGCGATGGAGCACCCTTGTGGGGATGACACGATACGGATGATCGAAGTGCGGGTGCTGCTTCGACTCTATCCTGCCGTTCCGGACATAGTTCCTGACCGTCGAGATGTTCATATTGGCACGCTCAGCGAACTGCTTCAGCGTGACAAAGTTTGGTTCTTTGGGATGCTCTACCGCAGGGCCACCGTCTTTAATGATAGATGGCGGGCCGGACACGTCGTCTGGTGGGACCAAGTCCATAGTATTTACACTTCTTCCCCTTCTGTGTAAGCGAATATATCTTAGGGAACACTGATTGTCCAGTGAAAACGTGTATCCGATTGCGGTATAAGAAGGTTAGAACCAATTACTTACACTTCAGCCGAGAAAGGAGTCTGGAATGCCCTGGATGATAATGACAATCACGCTGTATGTGTTGGGCGCGGTCATGGCCATCGCCTACCTCGCCAGTACGGAAGAAGACGCCAGCAGGGCAGAGATACTTGGCTGCTCGATCTTCTGGCCACTGTGGGTTCTTGTCATTGCACTGATGACGCCCATCAAGATCGCCATAGAAGAATGGGAAGAGAGGAGGGAGGAGAGATGAATATTCTAATCGTGGACGACGAAGAAGTGTTGCGCGATATGACGGTGGAGATTCTCGGTGCGATTCGGGACAAGCATCCAAGCCTGCCCGAGTTCCATATCCACACGGCCGAGGACGGCGCCATAGGAGCCAAAAAGGCGCTGGATCACGAGATCGACCTGGTCATCACGGATTACATGATGCCGCGCATGGACGGCCTCCGCATGGCTCATGCATTGCGCAAGAGAGGCTTTACGGCAATTATCGTGATGGTGACCAGCGCGTGCTTCGAAACCTCCACGCAGGCCGCAGCGGTAGGCATCGACCAGATTCACCCGAAGCCACTCACCTACCACTTGTTGGAGGACATTATCCTCTGGTTCCGGCAGAAGATGCTGGAGATCGGCAGCCTAGGCGAGAATGGAACCGAGATAATCAACGAGATCAAGGTCGTCGAGGACGAGAAGACTAACGTGATCAAGGGAGATTCCTGAGTTCTAGACAGCTCCCGTGGCGCGAATGCGGTATAAGACAAGTGTATGAGGTGAGTTGTGGCATTTGCCACAGACTCAAATGGTGCGGGACGGATCTTATAATGGCACGAGCCAGGGGAGAACAGTCATGTGATACCGTAAGGGTGGATGTGCCGGTCCGCTCAGACCAAGACAGATAAAACATGAGAGAGATGAAGATCTGCCGGCACGCGATCTTCTCTCTCTTTTACGCGGAGATGCACTATGTCCAGTAGGGACGAACCCGTACCACTGATATATTGGATGGTTCTGCTCTTGATCTTGGTCATTGGACTGGCAATCAGACTGTCCATCATGATAGACCAGATGGAAAAGATGGAGGCCAGGATCGAGAAGATCGAGAAGATCGAGAAGATCGAGAAGATGGCCAACTGAAACTTCTGGAGGAGATGCGCAATGTCTGAGGAGAAAAAGGAGCCAAAAGAGCCGTTGTTTTCTGTAAGGATGAACCCGGGCGGCGCACGGATCGAGGCCTTCAGGCGGCAGGAGATGTTAAATGGCGCGAGGAATGCCCTGCGAGCGGCGGCGCGGCGGCAGTGTGGGTATTGCGAGTCGCCCGAAACTCACAAATGCTCTGTGTCCACGATGGTTGCAGGAACTTGGCTGCACCGATTCAGGAAATCGGACACCCCCTGTACGGCACAAATCTGCTGCATCCTCATCGCCCTCAGCGATGACGAGCTGCTCAAGGAGATCGGATACCACGAGGGACAATGAGACCAAGGAGCGCGATTATGGTTGACGAAGAAGCGGTAGAAGAGCTGAAAGAGATCATCGAGCGGGCTCAGTCTGGTGATCTGCCAGAAGGATTTCTTTTCCTGATCGACAACGACAAGGTCAAGGCCGGGCATTGGGGCGGGGCAGAAGACGAGTCTGGGGACGAGAAGTTTGTCGAGATATTTTCCTGCGACTACGGCCCAGGCTGCCTTCTGGAGGACTTGTTGGCCGCTCTGGGGATTGATGCTCAGGGGGTATAAGAGATGCTCAAGAAAAAGAAGAAGGGCAAGAAGTTGGCCAGCAAGAAGAAGACCGCGAAAAAGAGCAAGAGGCTGAGCATCGGTGGTCTGGAAGGGAAGATCTACGCGATGCATGTGGCCGGCCGCAGTTACGAACAGATCGCGGGTGAATTCGCATCGGTAACGCCGAAGAAGGTCCGAGAGATCTGCATTAAGATCAATCGGAGTCTGGATCACGTCGAGATCAACATTCTGGATCCGAAGTCGATCAAGGCCGGGATGAAGATCTTGAAGAAGTGTCAGATCGCGATGCCATGGTCCGAGTGCATGGGGTCTCCGCCGGCATATGTTAGGAACGATCTGTTCGACAAAGAGCAGCTCACCATCGTGGATCCGACCTTGGATGGGCACCTTCATCCGCACGGGGAAGAAACGCACGATATGTGGGGGTGGAAGACGAATGTCTCGTCTCCTTGCGGATCGGGGCATCACTGTTGGGGCGGAATCTGCGAGACGGCAGAGGAAGCCAGGGCCGCAGCGGATAGATGGCTATCGAACTTGGGTTACATCCTACTGGAGGGGTGACATGACGATGAGTTACGAGGTCTATCAGAATGAGAAGGATGATCTGTGGCAGTGGCGCATCGTCGATGACGAGGGAAAGGAGATCGCCCGGTCCCGGATCGCACATGGCCATCCAGGGGACTGCCACTCGGAGCTCATTCGCGTGAAACAGATTGAACAAAAGCCAAAGCGGATTCCGCACATCTTCAACAAGCGATCCAAACGGGAGGGCTGACATGCCTAGAGCAAAGATCAAGTTCATCGGCGTCGGCTCTGCCTTCGCCGCGGCAGAGATGGGCAACTCCAACATGGTGGTCGAGTCTGACACCGGCAAGAAACTCCTGATCGACTGCGGGTTCCGAGTCCAGGACATGCTCAGGAACGCCTACGGGATCGGGAATGCCCAGGTGGGGGAGATCGACGGCGTGTACATCAGTCACCTCCACGCAGATCACATCGGTGGGATGGAGTGGCTGGCCCTGTGCACATTCTTCAACCCGAACTGCCCGCCGCCAAAGCTCTACTGCGTTGGCGGTTTGATGCAGGAGTTGTGGGATAAGTCTCTGAGAGGTGGTCTTGAGACGCTTCAGGTCAGGGAGAAGATCGGAACGTCGGTCGAGGCGAGGCTGACCACGTACTTCGACGTTCAGCCTATCAATATCAACGAGAGCTTCACGTGGGAGGGGATCATATTCCGGCCCGTTCAGACCACACACGTCATGTCTGGCTTTCGGATCCAGTTCTGCTACGGCCTGATGATCGAGCCGATGCTGATGCCGAGAGCACCGGTTACGAAGCGCCGCATCTTCCTGACGGGGGACACGCAGTTTGTTCCGAATCTTGATAGCCTGTACACTACGGCAGACATTGTCCTTCATGACTGCGAGACGGGATTCAGGTCGGGCGTCCATCCACACTATGACGACATGATGGAGCTCCCGGAGGATGTGAAGAAGAAGATCTATCTGTATCACTACAACGAGCCCATGGCGCCCGATGCTGGTGCCGAGGACGGGTTCGGCGGGTTCATCCAGGTGGGCGACGAGTTCGAGATCTAGAGGGACGGCAAATATGCATAGCCAAAACGGTTTGGCCATCTATATGCTCTACAATGAGAGCATTCATCACGCCTACATTTGGACGGTGGCAGAACGTGACGATTACTCTGCGCGCATGAAGGCGGCAGACGGGATGCTCAAAGGGCACACCGGAAGGTTGTTCACGGGGCCAACGGGTGTCGATGCGATGGACTTCATGTCTGTCATTATCGGGAGGAAGAAAGACGATGGGGAATCCGATTGATAACTGGAAGCTTGATGAACTAATCAATCTCACCGAGAAGTGCCACGAGGTGACGGTCATGTGGTTCGCCAAAGAAGGCCGGCCCCTGAAGGGTTCAGATCCAAACGGATCGCCGGATCTGATGCTTCCCTTGCTTAAAGAGCTTAAGATGAGGCGTATGGCCCAACACAACATGAAGATCGACGAGGCGATGAGGTTCGTCTCGGAGAATGAAAATGGACAGGGCGCGACCTCCCCCGAGGCCCTGTCCGCCGCGCTGAAGATGACCGTCGCCGATGCGACAGCGCTCATGATTGTTCTGGAGTATGCCGACATGATCGAGCGAAGATCAATTGGAGATGACAATTAACGGAGGGAATGGAGATGAATGAGACAACCAATCCAGCAAGACCGGAGTGGGAGCGTGTGCGAGATGAGCTGACCGAAGTGGACAAAGATATTGCAGATCAACATGAACGTGTCTGGGAAGTCCAAAGAAGGCTGTCAGATCAGGTACGGGCGCTGCTGGTCAAGATGATCTTCGAAGAAGAGCTTATTCCCAAGACTGGCTGGCATCTTCCGCCTCAGGAGGGCAAGGACCGGCTGGATATTCACCACGAGGCTTCGTCCCATGATGCCGCGTGGAAACCCCTGATCGAGGTTTGGTCGAACCAGGGTTGGTCGCACGGCTCTCTGGTGCTGACGGGTACCGAGCTGGACGAGGAAGTGGCACTGCGTATAGACGACAGTGAAATGTCGATACTTTTCAAGCCGCCCTCTCGGTTGTCGGAGTTTCTCAAGTCTTATGGGCTGACGGTGCAGGCAGATGCGCTGGCGGAGACGAAACGGGGGCTGGAGGAATCACTGCAAGTGGTGGAGGCGCTGATGAAGGCGTTGGAGGTTGACTAGGAGGAAAGGAGATGGACTCAACAGAAGCGAGAGCGCGGGACCTGTCCCACAAGGTCGGGACGGCGGCTCATGAGCTGACGAGACGAAACAAGACTGAGCGGTCGGTCTGGGCCGACTTCGTCTACATCAAGGAGATCCACCCGATCATCTTGGCTGCACTGAAGGCCGATGATGAGAGTCTGACAGTCCTGAAAGCAGGACTGGACACGGCAATCAAGTGCGGTGACACTCAGCGCGAGAAGATCAAGGACCTGGAGAAGTACCGCAAGAATCTGATTCGGGCGCTCGGGTCTGTCATGCATGAGTGTAGCAAGAATAAGGACAAGCCTGAACTGCTGATAGGGGCGATTAAGAAAATCGTCATGAACGTCCTGGCGCCTGACACCTGCCACAAGTGTTATCAGAGAAAGGTTGAGTTCGAGTCGCCAGACTTCCTTTGCAAAGAGTGCTCCCTAGAGGCCAGGGGGCAGAGAGATGGGATATAACCGAGAACGCCTCATGCACCTGTTCAAGATGGAGGACAGGCACTACGATATGCTCCTGGAGTACAGGGATGCCAGGAAGGTCTATTTCTTGAGGGGAAGAGAGGGGCGGGCGACGTTCATCTTATCCATCGTTCTCTACGTCATCGCCTCGTACACAGATAATGGCTACACGCTGACGTGCGCATTCTTGATGACAGCGATCGGATGGGCGCACTGGTTTGCTACAGCAGAGGCGAGAGACAAGCCGATCCAGGTTGCGAAAAGCATCTTGAGGCTCAGAAAACACATTGGCTTGCAGAGGATGGTCGTCGAGAAGGACGAGGTTCACGACTTCCTCCCACATGGGCTGGTCCATCTTCGGAAGAAGATCGAAGATGTGAAAAAGGAGATCGAGGAAATTGGCTAGACAGACGGTTGCAAGAAAGCTGTCCAGGCAGGCAGCAGTCACGATCTCAGGAACAACATTCGGGCCAGACTCGAAAGAGAACACCAGGACTGTGGCCGGGATCATTGAGAACACATTCAAGGGCACCATGTCGGCCCTGGCCAGAGTAGCTGAGGCCAGGGTTGCGGACGAAAAAGTCACCATGAAAAAGCCGTCCGGCGTTGTCGGCCTGCACCAGTGTCAGAACTGCGAGGCATACTGGCCATACGAGTCTCTGGGTGAAATACACAAGATCTACGAGCGAGTCCAGCCCGGCGAGATCATGCCGTCGGGCGAGTGCCCCAAGTGCGGATCTCTGTGTCATCCGGTGGAGAGTGACGAAACGGTGGAGGGCAAGGACGATGGCAAAGAGTGAGCTCAAGGCCCGGTTTGAACCTGGATACTATTGGGTGAAATTCTGGAGCCGCTCGGAGTGGGAGATCGCGTGGCTCCGGCTTGATATGCCCCAAACAGGGGTGGAGGCAAATACAGGATTTGGTTCAAGGCTACTCGAACTTCCAAAGGACGAGATTGGGTATAAGGTGGAACGAGAAGCCGCTATCGTCATTCCGGAAACCAAACAGATCGCTGAAGATGCAGAATTTCTTTTGTCTCTTATCCCGGTATGGGCGCGTCATTCTGAACCAGGCATGCATACAACTGCATATGGGACTGGAAGTTACCAAAGGGACATGGCCATCGTGGACCGTGTCAAAAAGATCAAGGAGTCAATCGAGGTGACTCTCCATGGGAAAGCCAAAGAAAAGGGGTAAGCACAGCAGCATCTCCAAGCACTTGAGGAAATTCGCGTCGAAAATGGAGCGTCTCGGCGCGAAAATCATCTTGGGCGTGCCCGAGTCCGCCCGCCACAGATATGCTCCGGGGACAGTCCGATTCTCCAAAGATCTGGATGGGGGAATCGAAGTGAAGGCCTATGATGGCAAGGGCCTCCGCAAGATCTTCATCCTAACCAAAGACAAAGCCTCTGTTCTTAAGGCGATAGGAGAATCGACATGAGCATGGCAATCGCGATTGACCACAGCGGGTCGTTCGTAGACGACATTCGCGATAACAAGCTGATTGAGCAACTCAGGCTGGAGATGGGGCACGAAAAGGTGCGCTTGATCTTTTTCACGGGGACGGTGGATTTTGATGAAGTCGTGGACCTCTACGAGTTAGATCTCGAGGAAATAGATCTTCGGCACGGCGGATCGTCCTTGGAAAGATTGGGCGAGCTACTGAGGGGAGATCCTGTTGACCATCTGATTCTCATCACGGATGGATACTTTGACAGTCTCCCTGGTGCCATGGAGAGGACGGCAGGAGCCATTACCGTTCGCATGTATCAAGATCTCGAATCCCGAGAGATGAAGATGTTCAAGATACATCTCGGGGCCAGCAATGTGTTTTTCGAGATCATTCCTCGGCCAGACGATGTGGAGGCCTAGGGATGGGCAGAGGGAAACTAGCCAAGAAGAAAGAAGAGATCCAATTACACAAGGCGCTGTGCTTCAAGCTGAAACAGCAGAGAGATACACTGAAGCAGGAGCTTATCGTGGAGCGCCTTAAAGTCAAAGACACCAAGATTACGGGGGACGAAAGGTTACGGATGGCCCAAAGGGCTCAGTCCGCCCATCGTCAATCCCGGGACGAGGTAGAACGGCTTAGGTTGCAAATTCACAGGATGGCCAATGGCGAGACCCTCCCGTATGACGCTCGGGAAGAGATCACGATGAACAAAGATCTCTTCGATAGGCTCCCCGAGTACAGCTACTCGCTCCCCGACTTCGTTGATCGCACGAAAGGCTTTATGTGGCGCAGGAAAGAGACGCCGCCATGGTCTCCGTACTTTGGTATCGCAGACGAGTGGCTTGTAGGAGAATTTTTAGGGAAAGCCGAAATGTCACTTAAACGGATGGTAAAAATTAAATGGTATAAGGTTATTCTCAAGGGCTAGTTACAGCCCAACAACAATCACTGGAAATGGAGGCTACAGGAAATGCCGAATCCCAAACGGAAGCGGGCATCCAAACGAAGCAAGAAAAATAAAAGCCAGAAACGGAAGGCGGCGCGCAGGACCGCCGAAGACAAGGGGCCGGATGAGCGCCTCCGATTCAAGGTCAATACGGATCTTCCGGACGTTCCAGGGATCAGAGCTCCGGAGTCCATGGTCATCTCCGACAGGAAAACCATTTTGGGCCACGAGAAGGCGTACGGATACTGCGCACTGCCGATTTTCGCCGGCGAGCGGGATATTTCCGAGGACCACGTCCAAAAACTCTGGGACCGAATGAAGCGCGGATCTTTCGACGATAAACTGGTCACCCTGGCTACCTGCCGGTACGACCACGTCACATACAAAATCAACGGCCAGCACACCTGTTGGGCCTTGGTCAACATGCCATCAAACTACGAACTCCAGGTCCGCGAGATCAGCTACAGCGTGGACACCAAGGAGGACCTCAAGTCGATCTACAGCATGTTTGACCAGAGCTTGCCACGGTCAGAAGGGCATCTCACCAAAGTGCGCCTGGCCGACACCGAGGTCACAACAGGTGTCCACATGTCCCTCATTAGCGCCCTGGTTTCAGGGATGAAGATGTGGCTATTCGAAAAGTCCGGAGATCGCAAGCGTCACCGCAACGAAGAAATGGCGATGCTTGTAAAGGAGCACTCCCAGACCTTTCGCTCCGTTGCGCTTATGCTCCAGGACAACAAAGACAGCATCGGCGACGTGAAAAGGCAGCCCGTAATCGCCTGCATGATGGCGACCTACGACAAAGTGCCGCG
>SDBT01019972.1_pt1 | contig 10487 bp, 13 predicted proteins | sample 2277101 | NCBI WGS metagenome assembly SDBT01 (sample SAMN10404973, study PRJNA504765) | marine sediment metagenome | isolation source: marine sediment core GS10_PC15, 103 cmbsf | place: Arctic Ocean: Southern Knipovich Ridge | collected 2010
AGCGCCAGGAAGACGAGATCGCCTTCCTCTGCAGATTCAAGGCTCGCGACACCGTGAATGGTAACATTTCCATCCCCTTCGAAGGGACATCCTATCCTCCGGGCCAGTTCGGCCACAGTCAGACACAAAGGATTTTCAGACTTTTTGCTCATGAGTCCTCTCGTTTAAAACGGTTGTCAGCTCGGCCCCCAAGAGCAGGAGAATGAGTGAAAAGGTGATCCACAGCAGAAAAAAGATGATGGATGTCAGGGTTCCTTGAACCAGTTGATTGAACACAATCCCGATGGCCGAAAAATGGGCAACATAATATGCAAAAAACCTTTTAAAGACTTCCCACAGCAGTGCCGTGATGAATGCAGCTAACAGAGCTGACTTGGTGTAGACTTTTATCTCCGGGATAAACTTATACATGACAAAGATCACAAGAAATGTCAGTGTGAAAGGGATCAAATACTGAAGAAAAAAATTGTTTGCCAGAGAGACAAACTCCGGATTGATATGATCGGCCACGAAGGCGCTGGTTCTTATCGACCGGTGGATGGCTGTCCAAATAGCGGTGATGGACAGTGAAATCAGCATGATCACACCGATGATAAACATCAGAATGTACTCTATCAGCCGGTTGTAAAAAAAGGACTTCTTGTACTGGGCCTTAAAGATGAAATTGATGGAGTTGATCAGCCGCGAAAACAAAAAGCTTGCCGCGACAAAGGACCCGAAAATCCCGAAGAATCCCAGGTTACCGATGTATCGGGGGATGTTTTTAATTTTATTCAGAAACAGCGGATCGATCTGGGCAAAAAACTCCTCCGAGAAGACGTTCAGGCTCCGGAAAGCAAATTCGGGATCTCCCAGGATCTTTGTGCTCACATAGGCAAACAGCGCCGCCACAGGAATAGAGCACAGCAGCGCAAAATAGGAAATCGTGATGGCGTGGTTGCCGATCCTGTCTTCACCGGCGCGTTTAAATGTCGCTCGAATAATGTCAAAGACAGGGAGACTCATACGCTTATTTTAAACACAAAACAGAGTGTTTGGCGAATCCTTTCTAATTGACGTAGTTCCCCCAGTTAATCATGATGATCATAATCGAGATGAGCAGGGCATAGATAACCAGTGTTTCGATCAGAACCAGCCCGAAGATCGCAAGGAACCTGATATGGGGAGCGGCACCGGGATTCCGTGAAATGCCATCAAGCGCCGTGCTGATGGCTTTCGACTGTGCGTAGGCTCCGGCAGCTGAAGCGATAGCGATAACGGCTCCTCCTACAATCAGGGACCACATGTAGATAGTGGCTCTGTTGTCGGTGACGTCGTCGCTCTGTGCGAACATGGGGATGCTGGCAATAACGAGCAAAAAGGCGAGTAGTCCTAAGGCTTTAAATTTCTTTGTCATCGTATTCTCCTTTGGTGTTGTTTAATTTTCTTCCTCATGGGCCACGGCCCCCGCGATATAAATACAGGACAACAGAACAAAGACAAACGCCTGAATCAGTCCTGTAAAAATCGCTATCGCCATAAAAGGCAGCGGCAGAAAGAAGGGGATGATCGATGCGATCACCACAATCAGCAGTTCCTCTGCAAAGATGTTGCCGAAAAGACGGATGGACAGCGATAAGGGGCGGGAAAAATGGCTGATAATTTCTATAGGGATCATAAGCGGGGCCAGAAAAGGGATAGGGCCCACAAAATGTTTAAGATACTTCCCTACTCCCTGGGCTCTAATCCCCTGCCAATGGTAATAGACAAAAACACAGAGGGCACAGCCCAATGTGACATTGAGCTTGCTTGTGGGCGACATAAATCCCGGAATCAATCCGATAAGGTTGCCCAGGAAAACAAAGAGACCCAAAGTGGCGATCATGGGGACGTATTTTTTCCCCTCTTCGCCGATGGTATCCGTGAGCAGTCCCTCAAAAGTTTCAATAATAAGCTCCATAAAACTCTGGAGCTTGGAGGGAACGAGTTCGCGCTTGCGGGAGGCCAAGCCTAAAAATAGGACGAGAAAGATGGCGATGATCGAACACATGATGATGTAGTCGGGGATAAAGTGTGCGGGGTTATGGACCTCGATCCCGAATATTCCGAGAAACGAAGCGAGAGGTTTGCCGATTAATCCATTGATAAACTCGACGAGGCCCAGACTGTGTTCTAATTCTTCCATTGTTTAAGTTTAGCCAACTCTCTAAAAGCTTCAATCAAAAATACGGGTATTATCATCGAAAAGCCAACGACAAACGCTAAAATCTTAGTCGAAAAAAAGATGATTATAATAAAAAAAATGGCAAGAATCAACAGAAGCCGGACAATATACAGGGGAATGGCCGAGCGTAGGGATTTCTTTTTATCGGGAGAGATGGCTTTGGAAATGGTCTGCTTGAGCCAGTAGAAGTTAAGCATGGAAAAAAGCCCTCCAGCGAGCACGAGTAGGGCGATGAGAGCGTTGAAAAGAATAAATCCGGCGGCGGCAGCTATAATGGCGCAGATGAGAGTTTCAAGAGGCACCCGGGAGAGGATTTTTTCCTCGGTGTTGTCAGCCAGTTCGAATAAAGGTTCATCTCTAGTCATCTAATCCATCCTCTAAGATTGCTGTCCTTAGAACATCTGCGGCAATCTAGACGTCTTTATATTTGTTCAAACCTTTCAATAGGCTGATAAATCCCGAGGCCGTACCCAGGAAAAAAAAGAGCAGCGTCATCCAAGGGCTTGTGTTCAGCCATTTGTCCAGCATATACCCGAAAAAGAGCCCCACGATGATGGATGAGGGCAGCATAAGCGCGAGTGAACTGGCAGCGGCCACCTTACTGAAATCGATCCGTGACGTCTTTTTTTTAAGCATCTGGAGGCCTTATTTTATCATATAAAGAGAAAAAAAGAGACACGGCTATTTTCAGGGGAAAGCATTACAATTTCCTTGATTTATTTTAGAGTCGGACGGAACCCTTACGAGGTATCACTCCATGAAGAACTCGCGCTTGAAATTACAGAATTGGGGATGTTTATTCCGGTCAATCTTTTGATTGAAACTGGATTGAACCAACAGCCACGCCTAAATTCCGCGGATCCGGTATTCCTAAAACTTTTAAAGGATTCCAGGTCCGACTCACTTTAAAAAGCAAAATAACTTCTTGATTAATCTCGTTAGAAATATCGAATTTAAACGTTTCCCAGCTACATTGCGTCAGGACGATATCGCCTAACAATTTTTTTTCTTTAAAGAAGTCTTTTACGAGATATATTTTGACAATGACCGGTTTTATTTTAATATCAGGATGAGATGCATGCAAATGGACTTCCATGACCGGCTTATTGATCGTAATCGTCCTGCCGGCGTTTTTTCCTGTCCAATTGAACTCCCGCCCGCCAACAGTCATTTCGGTTTGATAAAACCCAAAGTTTTGCTCAAGGTTGAGTTCCCTGGTTCGGTTCTCGAGGGATAGGGAATGAGTCGAGTTCCAAACATGTACAGCACTGAATGCAATGGCCAAAAAGAGGCCAGCGATCAACGAAGCTCTTTTTGATAATGCTTTTACCGGAGGTATTATTCCCTCGATCCGTCCCAGACAGTAAATTAAAGCCACCATAAGCCAGAACATATATTTAACTTCATAACTCCCGATGTAAGTATGGAATAAGGCGTTTACAAGAAAGGCGACAACCGCAGCCATGGCTCCAGCTAAAATAAACTTATTTTTGCTATGAGCAGGATAATCATGAAAACTCTGTTTCATCCTGAAGACAATCTCTCCAAATATCCACAGAACAAGAACCAGCCCAAACAGTCCCATCTCTGATCCAACTTGCAGCCAATAATTTTCTGTAGATTGTGGGATTTCCCCTGGTGTCCTATGTATCTCTGAATAATTCGGGAGTTCGATGACATAACCTCCTATCCCCACTCCCGTTAGTGGATATTCCTTTATCATCTGCAAAGCGGATTTCCACAGCGGCCATCGCCAGGCTTTCATCAAATTTATCACTCCCCTATCAAACATGAAGTCCAGCCTGGATAATGTGGTCGAACCCTTAAAATCATCACTGCTGATGAATACCACAAAGAAAACAGACATAAATAGTACAGCTATAAGAGCCATCACAAGCCAAGCACGTTTAGAACCCAATAACTGCATTCTCTCAAGGCGGGGAATCATTCTGTAGGACAAATAAATAAAAACTAAGAGGGCCACACAAACACTCAACAGTCCACTTTTAGACCCTGTAAAGAAAAGCATGAACAAGGCCATAACCGAACACACCAAGAGGATGATCCGCAAAACGCCCTTCACAGCTATCAATATGCCTAAAAACAAGGGAATAGCCATCGACAAAAATGCTCCAAAAGAAAGAGCATCTTTGAATGTTCCGTTTACGAGTTCATGCTGGATGCTGGCCAGATTATTTCCTAAATCACTATCGAAAAGACGCTGGTAAAAACCGAAACATAAGGATATTAACGAGCTTAAACAAAGCACGGCAAGGACCTGTTTAATGAACTTCTCTGACTTCATGAGATTCAAAAGTATGAAGAAAAAGGCCAGTCCTGTAAGGTAATTCAGAGTATTACAAATAACACTCATGATGGCGCCTCCGGTAGAAACGCCAAAAGTATTGGTGGTAAGCTCATAGATATGATCAGTTAAAAAGGGGAAAAAATTGGCATATCTCAGAAAGGTGATGGCAGCAGAGACAGTGATTAAAATTGAAAAAAGGACCACAGGCCGGAATATTCGGTCTTTCACGAATGGCTCTGAATTAGAGAAGATTGTTCCGGTAAGAAACCCAAAGAAATAGAATAAAAATACGACCAGAGCCGTGGGAGCATGAGGAATCTGACCGTAAATTCCGAAAAAATACGGGATGCAGTTAACGAGAGGAAAAACAAAAACAAAAAACAGAGTTCCAGCCTTAATCCTCCATAGAGTTAAACCAAAAACACAGAGACAGACGGGCAGCAGTATCATCTGAAACTGGGGAATTGTAGGAACGTACCGATAATAGAAGAGAGATAATCCGAGAAAAAACAGAAGCGATCCTCCAAGAGGAATGAGTCTGATCCTGGATCTAACCATGTTTCTTTAGTCTTTTTGCATGGAAAATTATATTTGAATCCATCTGGTACAGAACCCTCCTCACAAATGTTATGGATAGGAAATTCTTTTTTGTGTTTATGGCAAATCCGTTACAATTTTCCTAAATTTCCTCCAACTGACATGATGAAATGAATGTATCACGTTAAAAATGACAAGGTCAAGAGTTAAAAAGAGCGACATTAAAAAAAAGGGGATAGGCAATTTTTCTGCTGGGACTGTCCCTGTAAGGGACTGTCCCTTTTCTTGCAGAAAGGTTGCCTATCCCCTTTTTTCTACTTCTGCTTAATCCTTAATCCATAAGGGATTAGACTGGGAATATTGGACATAAATATTCGTCTATTCAATAGAGTCTACTTTAATGCAATGGAGAGAGTTGGAAGTTTGGCAGAAATCTCATGATCTTGTCCTTATTACATATAAACTCACATCATCTTTTCCCAAGTTTGAAATATTCGGAATATCAAGTCAACTGAGACGTTCTGCCTCCTCAGTTCCTGCAAATATTGTAGAAGGCCAATCGAGGAATACTACAAAAGAATATATGCAATTTCTTTACAATGCGAGAGGATCACTGGAAGAAACAAGGTACTTTTATTTTCTTTCTAAAGATCTAAAATATATTGAAAAATCACACTATAATGACCTTGAACAAAAATGTGAAATAATCAGCAAGATGCTTAATGGACTGATTAAAGCCCTTAAGCAGCATTGAAAATAATCCATACCCCCTAATCCATAATCCTCTCTTCTAATCCTTAATCCTACTACCTTTTTCTAAAAATCAAATAGCTCAAAAATCCTGCCCCCCAACTCACGTGCATCACAGCCCATGCCGCGCTCATTAGAATCCTCTGTCCAAAAGCAATCTTTTTCTTTTTCCAGCTTAAGATACCGGCTCCCAGTAAGGACAGAATGTAAACTAGCGGAAAAAGAATAAAAAGCGCCCTCCATAGACTCATCACGAGTGAGGTGACCAAGCCTAAAACCAGAACCACAGGGGCAACCTGTCTGAGGGACGTTAATTTTTTGTGTTTGAGCAGTGTATAGAATCTTCCTTTTCCGTATTTGAAATACTGCTTTGCAAGTCCACCCAGTGTTTCCCGCGGGAAATATGTGATTTTTATTGAGTTGTCGAGATAGATCTTTTTACCTGCCTTTAAAATCCGAAGATTCAATTCGGCATCTTCGTTTGTTTTACATTGCGTATCATACAATCCGATCTCGTCAAAGAGGCTTTTACGAAAGGTCCCTAAGTAAACAGTATCCACGTAGCCCGAATAATTGCCGAGGTGCCATTTAGCGTCTCCCACACCTATGGGATGTGTCATGGCCCAAGATATTGCTTTTTGTACAGCGGTTTTCCCCACGGGAAGCATCACTCCGCCAACATTAGCCGCATCAGTGGATTTTAAAACATCTACACATTTCTTAATATAATTTGGGGGATAAACACAGTGAGTGTCGGTTCTGATGATAATTTCGCCACCTGCCTGAGAAATACCCAAATTCATTCCATAAGCCTGTAATCTTTGCTCGTTTTCAACAATTCGTATATTTAAATCCTGATCTATGAAATCTTGCACGATCGCCTTTGTCCGATCCTCACTCATTCCATCTACAACGAGAAGTTCACATTTTTCCTTAAAATATTCGTTTATGAGGCTTTTTATAGAGTCATGAATATATCTCTCCTCATTGTAGCAAGGCATAACGACAGAGACATACGGAGTAGCGTTATCCATTAATCCTCTACTCCATAATCCATAATCCTCTCTTTAATCCATACCCCATAATCCATAATCCTCTCTTCTAATCCCTAATCCTATCTTCTAATCCCTTCTTCTAATCCATAATCCTACTGTGTTTTTATAAAATTCAAGATTTCTTTTTTAAAGAACTCGAAATCTTCCAATCTTTCCTTTAAATAATGGTATATCCTCTTATGATCGATCTTTCCGTATTCGTGCACTAAAATATTCCTGAAACCGACCAAACCTTCCAATCTTGCGAATAAGTCTTCAGAAATAATCCCTTTCTTAAAGAGAAGAGAACTTACTTCTTGTCCACTCTCGGGTTTTTCTATGCCTTCTTCAATAATCACTAAATTTAATGTGTCAATGGTTACCTGGCAGATTAATTGCAAATATCGTTCTGCTAAACCATGAAAATGAAAGTCATCCAAAAACGCTTTTTCACTTTTTATTTCCCTTTTGATTTGATTCAAATAAGAGAGATATTCGTCTAGTTTCTGGATTTTCTCAAATATTTTTTGTCTAGTTATTCTAGTCATGAGGGATTATTTAGATTTCTTTGGAGATAGGCTTTATTATACTTTTCAAGAAATGGTCGAAAGTCATAGTATTCTTGCATTGTCCTCAACTCAAAATCAACTCTTTGACCATGATTCCTCTCGAAAATCATTTTTCCTTCTTTAATGATTACAAATTTGAAAAATGTTGATTTTATTTCATTGAGAACAACCACCTCTGTGGATTTTTTCAAAATGGATTGGATTTTTTCGATTAAGAATAATCTTTTTTTAAAAATGTCACCGGCTTTTTTTTTATCTAAATATACAGCCAGGTCAACATCGCTTTCCAGATTTGATGTTTCTTGCGCGATCGAGCCAAAAATATATGAAAAAACTATGCTTTCCTCTTTTTTCATAAATGATCCAAGCTGATTCTGAATTGTTTCTACCTGATTCATGTCATTATTATATTACAAATAACCAGCCATCACGAACGTAGTGTGGTGATCTGGTTTGCTTCCGCCTAATCCCTAATCCTGTCTTTGTCCGCTTAATCCTTAATCCTCTAATCCCTAATCCTATCTTCTACTCCATACCCCATAATCCTCTCTTCTAATCCATAATCCTTCTTCAGAATCCCTAATCCTGTTTTAATCCAGAATCCTTACTCCCTAATCCCTTCTTCTAATCCATAATCCATAATCCTTAATCCTATCTAATCTCTAGTAATCAGGGAAGAGAGAGCGCAAATTTTATGGCAGAGTTAATCTCTTCTATCTTCTCATCCCCAAGAATGGTAATTCTTTCAATCAATAATTCTTTTCTTATCGTTACGATCGTATCCAAATTGACGACACATTTCTTAGGCAAACCGTCTTCAGGGCCAAGAGCGGCTTCGACGGGAATCCCTCTCATGGTCGAAGTCACTTCAGCTACCGTTAAGGCATTCCTTACAGAATAAGCTTCATCGCGCGAGAGAAGCACAACGGGCCGGCGGCCTATAGGGTAGGGTAACTCCGCCCACCAAACTTCACCCCTTCGCATTACCATTCCTCTGAGAATGAACTGAGAGAAGCCTTCTCCCAGGCTTCTATTGTCGCAAAGTTTTCTGGGACTCTCTTGTATCCCTCCTCATAAATCTTTATAAGTTTTTTCTTTTCCCTTTCTTCCTTCCAGAGTTTGATGGCTTCGCGAACGAATTCACTCCTGCTGAGGCCCTTTTTCTTTCTTATTTCCTCCAATTCATTAAATTCATTACTGGGGATACTCACTGCAAATTTGACTGCTTTAGCCATTTGAATGCCTCCTTTGGTATTACTATAATCATACCAAAGTATGACTCATTTATATATTACTGTCAATGACAAATGACAGGCTTCTTCTAATCCCTAATCCATACTCCTTAATCCATAATCCTGACTTCGTTCTGCTTAATCCTTAATCCTCTAATCCCTAATCCATACTCCCTAATCCTCTCTTCTACTCCTTAATCCTCTAATCCCTAATCCTTCTTCAGAATCCCTAATCCATAATCCTTACTCCCTCTTCCAAAAATCACAATCTGAACAGTCTTTATCAGAATCCTCACATCCAGCAGTAGATTCATATGAGAAATATAGTAGAGGTCATACTCGAGCTTTTCTTTAGCATCTTTGAGAGAGGCCGCATAGGGATAGCTGATCTGTGCCCAGCCCGTCAAACCCGGCATCGTAAAATGACGCAGGGAATAGAAGGGTATCTCTTTTTTCAAATCCTCGACAAATTCAGGCCGTTCGGGACGTGGTCCCACCAAACTCATTTCGCCTTTGATGACATTGATGAGCTGGGGCAGTTCATCCACGTGGAGTTTTCTCATTATCTTCCCTGCTCCAGTGATTCTGTCATCATCTTGTTCTGCCCACACCGCCCCATTTTTCTCGGCTTCATGGATCATGGACCGGAACTTGTAGAGCAAAAATGTGGATTCGTTCTTTCCCAGACGTCTCTGTCTGTAAAAGATTGGTCCGCGAGAATTTAATTTGATAATCAAGGCGATAAATGGCCACAGAGGCAAGCTGATGAGGAGAATGAGAAACGAGGAAACCGCATCGATCAACCGCTTGACCTTTATGATCAAGATGCTGTTTATCCTTTCAAAGCCCTTCGCGTTGATAAACCATTTTTCCTGGACGTAGTCGATCGGAATCTTTTTTAGTAGGGTTTGGTACAGATCCGGCATATCCATAACGAGAATGCCTTTTAACCTTACATCCAGAATGATATGGGCTATGTTGTGGTCCTTCTCCTCTATCCCGGCGAGAACAATCTGGTCGATGTTGTTTTCTTGTATGATGTCCTGAAGCCTGTCTATAGAACCTAAAACTTTAGATTTTGGTGTGGATGTAGATTTTTCCGGGTTGTCCTCCTTTTCCAGGACAGTCCCGACGACCGTTAGATCTTCACTTACAAGTTTTATGGCCTGTGAAATTTCATGGACGGCTTTCCCTTTACCCACAATAATGACTCTTTTTGGTGTGATCACATATTTTGATAATTGGTGGCTAAGAAGTCTCCAACCGAAAATTGATAGGAAAATGATAAAGTTGGCAATAAAGAGGATTCCCCTTCCGATAGGAATGAAAAAAAGGCCATATTTGAGAAAAGATATCATGATAGAAGCGGTGAGGACACTGAGGAGAATTTTTATAAAAGTATTGAAAGAAAAGTATTTTTTGAGCTCGTACAATCCGAAGAAATAGAAAATGCATAAATATCCCAGTGTGGCGACTAAGAGAAAAACCTGAGGTGCTATCTCACGAAAGGGGATTAGTGGCCCAAATAGCAGACGGAGTTTATAAGCTGCATAGTAAGAGAGAGGGATGATAAATATATCCCCAATAAGAATAACAATCCCTTTTGTGTCCTTCATGCTGATTTTTTTCATGATTTTAAATCCCCTTCCATGTCATCGCGAGCATATTAGTCATTGCGAGGAGCGAAGCGACGAAGCAATCTCATCCTTTCTTCTAATCCTTATCCCTTAATTGACAAATATCATAACATCGTGGAGTTGAAAGTATCAATACATCGTGGAGTGATGATTAAAAATTTATACTGTCTTTCTTTAGCAAGGAGGACAGTATGGATGAAAGGCAGCGGAGAGAAAA
>SDBT01019973.1_pt1 | contig 10487 bp, 4 predicted proteins | sample 2277101 | NCBI WGS metagenome assembly SDBT01 (sample SAMN10404973, study PRJNA504765) | marine sediment metagenome | isolation source: marine sediment core GS10_PC15, 103 cmbsf | place: Arctic Ocean: Southern Knipovich Ridge | collected 2010
AGGAAAACTACTCTGGAAAAAGCGTGGAGGTCCTGAGAACAGCATGGTGCTCGGCAATGACCGTATGATTTCGAAATGGCCGGCACGCGGGGGTGTGGTGGTCAAGGATGACATTGTTTATTTCGGAGCCGGCATCTGGCCATCACATGGGATATATATTTATGCCCTCGATCCAGAATCAGGTGAAGTGATATGGGTCAACAATAAAGCCGGAGATATGGATTGGGATCAGCCACACACGGGAGCAGGTGCAAAAAGCGGTATTTCTTCCCAGGGTTATTTTGTAGCAGCCGGTAACCACATGTTTGTTTCAACAGGACGGGCAGTTCCTGCCGCTTTAAACATCAAGAATGGAGAACTGGATTATTTCCATCTTCAAAAGTTCAGGCACTATGGCGGGTCGCGTGTGATTGCCACTGATGCATACCTCTTTATTACGAGCGGCAACACACGTGATTTAAATGAAATTATCGGAAAACGCCATGCTCTTTTCAGCAACGGGGATGGTGAGCTTCTAACAGGAGAAGAATTTGATTCGCAGGAACTTGCTGTTTCTCCAGAGTATGTTTTTTATATAGATTCAAAAGACAGTGAATTGAAAGCTCTTAGCCGCGCGAATCTAATAGTTGAAAGGGATATTAAAGATCGTAAGGGAAATACGGTAAAACAGAATTATCTCGCCTCTCCTTCATGGACTATCGAAACTCATCAGCCTGAAGCAATATCGTTGATAATTACAGGAAACAAAATAATTTCCGGTTCAGTCAATAATAAGGTAACTGTTATGGATATTGATACAAAGTCGGTAGTATGGACTGCTGAAGTTGATGGGATTCCCCATAGTCTTGCGGTCGCTCATGGCAGACTTTATATCAGCACAGATAAAGGCTCAATTTATTGTTTTGACTCTGTAAAAACGGAAAGTGCGCATGTTATCCAAAAAAAACCGGTGAATTTCCCTTATGGTTCTGACGATATTTATGCCGATGCAGCGAAAGAAATTATAAGAAAGAGCGGGATAACTGAAGGTTATTGTCTGGATATCGGCTGTGGTGACGGGAGACTTGCGTATGAACTTGCCAGACGTACAAATCTCTTTATTTATGCGATTGATCCGGATCCGGAGAATGTTGCACGTGCCCGCAAGAATCTTGATGCTGCCGGACTTTACGGTTCCCGTGTTACTGTTCATCAGGGTGATATCGATAATACACCTTATCCAGAGTATTTTGCCAACCTTATCGTTTCATGCCTTTCAGTAACAAAAGGGGAGAACATAGTAAACTCCAAAGAGCTATACCGTTTACAGCGGCCGTGCGGAGGTGTTGTATGTATCGGGAAATCCGGTTTAATAAAAAAGATTGTACGCGGAAAGCTTGAGAATGCAGGTGACTGGACGCATCAGTATGCTGATCCGGCCAACACCATTACATCCGCTGATGAGATGATTAAAGGTCCTCTCGGAGTGTTGTGGTTCAGGGATTCGGATTTTGAAATGCCTTCTCGCCATGGTCGGGGTGTTGCTCCACTTTACAGTGATGGACGTATGTTTGTGCAGGGTAATCATGAAATCCGTGCCATTGATACATACAACGGGCGCATACTCTGGGAATACAATATTGATGACATTATGAAACCATACGACCAGGATCATCTTAACGGTGTTGCAATTACACACGGGAATTGGTGCCTGGAAGGTGACAAACTGTATATTCGCACCGGTGCGTCTATCGGAAATCAATACGGTCGTTCCTGTCTGGTACTCGATGTTGCAACCGGTCATAAAATCACTCAACACAGTACACCGGAAAGTGGCTACTGGGGTTATATTGCAATTGATAATGGCACCCTTTTTGGTACGATCGTTAATGATGAGCACATTACAAAATGGGCCTTTGGTGAATCGACCATGGACAAACTACTCAGCGAGTCTACTGCCTTATTTGCCATGGATGCTGCAACAGGTAAAGTGAAATGGAGATATAAAGCACAACACTCTATTCGTCATAATGCTATTGCTATCGGAAACGGGCGTGTGTACCTCATTGACAGACCATTAGCTACCAAGGACCGTTTAAGAAATCCCCACGTAGAAGATGTGCACCTCGAGGGTAAACTTGTTGCTCTGGATGCTGAAACCGGAAGGGTTATATACAAGATTACAAACAATATTTACGGCACACTTCTTGCCCTCAGTACCAGACATGACATTCTTCTCATGACCTATCAGTATACCAGTTTCAGGTTGCCCTCAGAGTTAGGTGGAAAAATGGCTGCTTTCCGTGCTTCCACCGGCAAACGGCTGTGGGATATTTTTACAGGCATTGACCCGAGCATTAATTATTACTCCAGTTCCCGGCCAATTATTAATGATAGTACAGTTTATTTAGAACCAAAAGCTTTTGACATTATGTCCGGAAAAGAGTTAGATTTTTCCATGAGCAGATCATATGGATGCGGAATTATAGTTAGTTCGAAGAACATGATGGTATTTCGTTCTGCAACAGTGGGTTATATAGATTTAACTGATCCTGAGAAGGAAACACAAAATTTTGGTGGGATCAGGCCAGGATGCTGGATAAATACTCTGCCTGTGGGAGGTATAGTCCTGATGCCCGATGCAACCTCCAGATGTAACTGCAGTTATCTGATAAAGGCCTCGATTGCCTTGCACCCATTGCAGTAATGTTACTTTCCAGTATAGAGACAAATCTGAAGTTCTGTCATGAGGAACATGTTTTATATTCCAGCGTACAAAAAGAAAAGATAAACTCCACCTATTATTAGCATATTATTAAAGTTAATGGATGTAAATGAAGAACAAAATTGAATTATTTTTTATTGTCTTAACCTGTTTTATCACCTCTTCTAATGAGGCACTGTCGTGTAATGTGCCTGTTTTTAGATATGCCCTGGAGCGATGGCCTGCGGACCTCTATGAGGTTGTCGTGTTCTATCAGGGGGCATTAACTTCAGAGGACATGTCAAACATTGATTGGCTTGAAAAATCTTCTGCAATCAATATCCCTTATTATAACTATACAGTTCAAGCTGTTGATATAAGCTCAGAAATATCAGACACTTTCCGGAAAATATGGGACAGCCTTGATTCACCGGAATTGCCCTGCCTGGTAATACGTTATCCTCTCAGCACAGGTATCAGTCATAGAATATGGTATGAATCCCTAACCTATGATAACGTCAGAAAGCTTGTAGACTCTCCTATTAGACAAAAAATTGCCGAAAAAATACTCGATGGTGATTCCGCTGTCTGGATACTTCTTGAAAGCGGCAATCCCACGAAGGATGATGCCGCCGCTGAGATGCTTCAAACACATTTGAAAACTATGGAAAACACCCTCAAGCTGCCTGAACAGGTTTATGAGACCGTTTATGGGGCAGGGGATTATGAAACATATTTTCCTGACTTGCGTATTGCCTTTTCCGTGATCCGGCTTTCAAGGACAGATCCTGCCGAGTCATTTACAATTAGCATGTTGATGAATAGTGAGCCGGACCTTTTTGACTACATGTCCTATCCCATGGCTTTTCCCGTATATGGAAGGGGGAGAGCTCTTTATGCCCTGGTTGGTGCTGGCATAAACGAGTGGAATATTAATGAGGCATGTGCCTTTATTACCGGTGCCTGTTCATGCGAGGTCAAAGCATTGAATCCCGGAGTTGACCTTTTAATGATGGTTGACTGGGAAGCCGGATTTGAGCTTCGCTGGGCAGTGAATTTTACCATGCCGCCGCTTGTAGGACTGTCAGAATTGGCTTATGCCGCAGAAGATAGTCTTTCAAACAGTGCAGTCGAACAGTCAACAGCAGACTCACCTTATACGACAAATAATAATGATTCTTCTGCCCAAACTATTCAAAAGTTGGACAACGATATGGAAGAAAGCCCGGTATCTCTTTCAGAATATGTGGAGAATATATCAGTTCATGCTCCTGACGCAACTAATACCTTTACAAATTCCCTTAATGATACTGGAATTGCTGAATCCTCAACACATCTCCTCCGAAATATACTGATGGCATTTGGCATAATAACATTGGTTATCACCGTATTAAGCCTGAAAATCGGGTTACGTAAAACGGAGGATAAGCGATGACCCTCTGGAGACTTATAACCAGGGAAATCGTGCATCATAAACTAACCTTCGGGATTGGTCTTGTATCTGTCATTGTCGCAGTCGGCGTTTTTGTCGCCGAACTAACCCTTCTGAATGCCCACGATTTACTGACCCGCCATATTCTCACTGAAAAAGAAAAAAAGCTCACGGAAGAAATGAACCTTATGGAAGACGATTACCGTAAAATCATGAAAGAGCTTGGATTTAATTTACTGATTTTACCGAAGGATCAGCGTCTGGAAAATTTTTATGCCGAAGGATACGCATCGAAATACATGCCCGAGGAATACGTTGATAAGCTTTCTCGTTCCGAACTTATGACCATAAGACACCTGCTGCCCAGCCTTGAGCAGAAAATACGCTGGCCGGAACAGGGTAACCGTTCCATTATTATCATCGGAACTCGAGGAGAAGTACCTTTTTTGCATCGCGAACCCGGGGAACCTATTCTCGTAGCGGTGTCTCCGGGCAAAATTGTTTTGGGTTACGAGATTTGGCAAAGTCTGGAGTTGAAGCCCGGCGATAATGTGAGGCTACTCGGGATTGATTTTCAGGTCAGCAAAATCCACCCGCAGCGAGGGAATAAGGACGATATCACAGGTTGGATCGATCTTGGAATGGCCCAGGAACTGTTTCATAAACAGGGTGAAATCAATGCTATTCTGGCGCTGAAATGTCACTGTGAAGGCAACGAAATCAGTACAATTCGGCAGGATATAGCTCGAATTTTACCTGATACCCAGGTAATAGAAATTGAAAATAAAGTTGTCCCCCGTGCAAAAGCTCGTGATCGCGCAAAAGCCACTGCTGATTCAGCACTGATAGCCGAACAGAGATATCGTACCCGGCTGCGTCAAGAAAAAGAGGCATTTGCTGCATGGCTGATTCCGTTTGTCATTATCGGCTCCACCGCATTAATCGGTTTGATGGCATTCAACAATGTCCGTGAGCGAAGGTATGAAATCGGAATACTCAGAGCGATTGGGCTCAGGTCACGACAGATACTTTTTGTGTTTTTGATAAAAGCGTTTATGATGGGTTTGTTCGGAGCTTTAACGGGGTATATCATCGGGTTTGCTGTGGGTTTGATTTCAAGTGAGATTTCTGAGTTGTCCCAGACTGCACCGGAACTGTTCAAACCCGGTATTCTTGCAATTATACTGATAACTGCCCCAATTTTATCTTCATTTGCCAGTTGGGTGCCGGCTTTGATTGCCTCACGGCAGGATCCGGCAGTTGTTCTTCGGGAGGAATAAGTATTAATATGCTTGAAATCAATAAACTCTGTAAATTTTATCATGGACCTGATGTGATCATCCGGGCTATCGAAGATGTATCACTACATGTTAAATCCGGAGAGTTTGTAGTTGTGCAGGGTCCCAGCGGCTGCGGTAAAACGACGCTGCTTTTAATGGCCGGCGGATTGCTTGCTCCAGATGAGGGAAGTATTGTCATGGATGGAAAGTATCCCTACAGGATGTCTCCCGATGAGCGGGCACTTTTTCGCGCTACTGATTTTGGTTTCGTTTTCCAGCAGTTTTATCTTGTCCCTTACCTGACCGTACTGGACAATGTGCTCGCTCCCTCCCTTGCATTGTCGAAACCGGAAGCTAATAAACGAGCACGAGAACTGATCGACCGATTCAACCTCACCGATCGCATCGACCATGTTCCCGCAGAACTCAGCACAGGCGAGCGTCAGCGTACGGCACTTGCCCGTGCCATCCTCAATAATCCGAAGCTTTTGTTGGCGGACGAACCTACCGGTAATCTTGATAAAGATAACGCTGAAGTCGTGTATAAATTCTTTATGGAATTTGCGCAATCAGGCGGTGCAGTCCTTATGGTGACTCATAGTGAGAGTGCAGCCGTTTTTGGTAATCGTGTTATACGAATTAAAAATGGAAAAATACAGAAATAAAAAAATCACCATGACAATAATTAAAGAAGGCTTAAAATTATGGGCATAAGAAGGTATTGTTTTGTTTTTTATACACTTTTTATAATTATTTTGCCCGCCCGTGATGTTGAGTGTCTTGACTGGCCCATGTGGCGATACGATGCAGGACGTACGGCATCTTCTCCTGGTGATTTGCCCAATGAACTTCACCTCCTATGGGTACGGCAGTATAAACCTCGTACTATGGTCTGGGATGATCCGCTGAATCAGGATCTGATGCCATATGACAGGATTTTTGAACCTGTTGTAATGGGGAAAACAATGTTTCTTGGTTTTAATGACAGTGATAAGGTCGTAGCTTTTGACACCGATACAGGCCGGGAGAAGTGGGCGTACTATGTTGATGGTCCTGTACGTTTTCCTCCTGTGGCACAAAACGGGAAGGTGTACTTTGCCAGTGATGACGGATATCTCTACTGTATTGGTGCTCGTAATGGTACACTAATATGGAGGTTTCGGGGGGGGCCATCCGATAATAAAATTCTTGGAAACAAACGCCTCATATCCGTCTGGCCCGCACGCGGCGGTCCTGTCATCAAAGATGGCATCGTCTATTTCGCTGCAAGTATCTGGCCGTTTATGGGGATATTTATCTACGCACTTGATGCTGAAACTGGTAAGGTTATATGGAACAATGACAGCAATGGTTCAAGCTATATACTCCAACCACATAATGCCCCTTCCTTTGCCGGAGTCGCACCACAGGGTGCGTTTGTAGTTATAGGAGATAAGCTGCTTGTTCCGGGTGGACGTTCCGTTCCTGCTTGTTTAGACAGGTATACAGGGAAATTCCTTTACTATGAACTGGCATCCAATAGCAAAACGGGCGGATCCTTTGTCTGTGCGTTGGGTGATGTTTTCTTTAATCATCACCGTGAAAGGGTTACCACGATGTATGATCTAAAGACTGGTAATGCCCTGGCAAAGAACATCGGAAACTATCCTGTGCTGACTGAAAAAAAATATTATTTCTCTGGAAATTCTGTCATTGGATTTAAAGCCGAAAAGATTAAAAATTTCTTTCTGGAGCGGGAAGATGATAATCAGAATGCGGAAGAACTTATTGTAGAAAAACTGAAAGAACGGATACTCTGGGAGCTTCCGGTAAATGCTTCAGGTGATCTTATCAAGGCTGGAAATCGTCTTTATGCCGCGGGAGATAGGCGAATTACCGCTATAAATCTGAAAAGCGGGGTGTCTGAACCAACGATTGCCTGGGTTAAGTCAATTGAAGGTAAGGTTGAACGGCTCATAGCGGCAGATAACAAACTTTTTGCTGTCACACTTGACGGCAGGATTATGGCCTTTGGAAAAAGGAAAAGCACACCAATTCAGATACCAAACCTATTTGTTAAGAAAAAACCTTCCACAGAAAAGACCCAAGAAGCTCTTAAAATACTTAAAGAAACAGGTGTAACTACCGGATATGCATTGCTATATGGGGTCGGAGATGGAGATCTTATAGAGGCGCTGATAAGTAATTCACAACTGCATATCATTGGAATTGATCCTGATGTAGAGAAAGTCCTTAAACTGAGACGCCGTTTTGATGAAAAAGGGCTCTATGGGGAACGTGTTGCTGTTCTCCGGGGAGATCCTTTGACCTTACAGGCACCACCCTATATGGCATCTCTTACTATTATACATGATCTTGATCTGACGAAGTATAACATCGAAAAAACATTCCTGGATCGGATATATAAATCTATGAGGCCTTATGGCGGTGTCACATGGCTGCCGCTTGAAGGAAAGATTAAGGATGAATTTTCCAGGATGTTCGATGAAAGCAAACTCCTTGGCTTGAAGACCGTTGTTGATGAAGATTTCCAGCTACTGATCCGCGAGGGAACATTACCGGGAGCGGGGGAGTGGACACACAATTACGGGAATATCGCCAATACTTCAAAATCAGATGATAAACTGGTTAAATTACCTCTAGGATTACTCTGGTTTGGCGGTAATTCAAACCTTGATGTATTGCCAAGGCACGGTCACGGACCTACGGAACAGGTTATTGGGGGAAGGCTTTTCATTGAAGGCATAGATTGCCTGAGTGCCCGTGATGTGTATACCGGACGGATTATATGGAAAGTTAAATTGCATGATACGGGAAATTTTGGTGTGTATTATGATAATACTTACGAAGACACCCCGACCAGCACGAATTATAATCAGGTGCATATTCCCGGGGCAAATATCAGGGGAACGAACTTTGTCGCAACAACTGACCGTGTGTATATAATCCAAGGTAGAAGCTGTCATGTTCTGGATGCAATAACGGGCAAAACTGTAAATATTATAATCCTGCCGACTGAAGATTCGGTAATAAAAAATTCCCAATTACCGCAGTGGGGATATATAGGTGTTTACAAGGATTTTCTAATAGCGGGTCATGGTTTCGTTGCTTATTCTGATTTATTGAATGAAAAAAAAGAAGAATATTCGGTATGGGAAATTTTTGATAAGAGTGCAAGCAAAGGTCTTATAATCATGGATCGTTATTCCGGGGAAATCCTGTGGAGAATCGATTCACGGCACGGGCTCCTTCACAATGGTATAGCGGTAGGTAATGACCGATTGTACTGTTTGGATAAGTTTCCTCCTTATATAGAAGGTCAATTGAGGCGACGTGGTAAAGCACCTCCAAACACTTACCGTCTTCTGGCATTGGATATTAAAACAGGTGAAATCATTTGGGAGAAAAATAATAATATTTTTGGTACGTTTCTCAGTTTTTCCGAAGAGTATGGTGTACTGGTGCAGTCGACACGTCCTTCTCGTGATATGGTTAGGGGTGAGGATGGCGAACGCATAATTGCTTATAAGGGCGAGGATGGAAGTGTCATATGGGATGAAAATCTTGAATACAGCACATTTCCAATCCTGCACAACAGTAAAATTATTACTGAAAGCGGTATGTTTGACCTGCTGACCGGCGAACCTGTTTTTCGACGAGACCCACTTACAGGTAAAAATATCCGCTTGACATGGGAACGTCATTACGGATGTAATTATCCGATTGCAAGTGAAAACCTTATTACCTTCCGCTCAGGTGCCGCAGGCTTTTTTGATCTTACAAACAACGGCGGTACGGGTAATTTAGGAGGTTTCAAGTCAGGATGTACTTCAAACCTTGTCGCTGCTGATGGAGTTTTGAATGCACCTGATTATACGAGGACCTGCAGTTGCTCGTACCAGAATCAGACATCACTCGCATTGGCGTATATGCCTGATGTCGAGGTATGGACATTTAATCCAATAACCTGGGACGGGGATCCGATTAAAAAGGTGGGGATCAACTTCGGTGCGCCCGGTGACCGTCTCTCTGACAACGGCACACTGTGGCTGGATTACCCCAGTGTAGGCGGTGATTCGCCGGATATCCCTGTTTTTACAATTCCCGAAACACCGGATTGGTATCACAACCATTCATCCAGCATAAAAGGTGAAAGTCTAAAGTGGGTTGCCTCTTCGGGGGCAAAGGGTCTGACCAATATTATAATCACCCTTTCAAAAAAGCCTATGAAATCGCAGTATTATACAGTGCGACTTTACTTTGCAGAGCCCGAAGACTGCCGTCCCGGCGAACGTGTATTTGATCTTGATATTCAGCTAAAGCAGGTTCTAAAGAATTTTGATATTGTCAAAGAAGCCGGTGGACTTAAAAAAATAATTATTAAGGAGTTTAAGAACATTAAAGTTGTGGAAGATATAGTTATCGCTCTCAATCCAAAAAAACAAGCAAAAAGAGATGTTGCTGTCATTTCAGGTATTGAAATTATTGCCGAGGAGTAGGGATGAAGAGATTTTCGAAATATATAAGTGTTTTTTTCTTTTGGGCGGCTGTTTTTCTTTTTGGCATGAAAGACTCATCGGGTTTCGCCCAGAATATCTCAATTTCTGAATATGACGGAAACTTCGTTCATACAGCCTCAACTATACTTGCGCCGGTTTATGGTCCACTCGCTGAACAGATCGTTTCGAAATTTAATCTTGCCGAAAAACAGGGGATTGGTATTGATGTTGGTGGTGGCTCCGGCAACCTGGTCGTCGAACTATGTAAAAGAACCCGGCAAATGCACTGGATAAATGCCGATATCAATCCCGCATTTTCCCCGTATGTATCAAGGGCAGCGGAAGAAGCCGGGGTAGGAGAGCGTGTCAGCACAATGTTGGCTGATGCTCAATATCTGCCTTTCAGGGATAACTATGCTGATGTCATCGTTTCGCGTGGATCCTTTCAGTTCTGGGATGACAAACAGAAGGCATTTTCAGAGATATACCGTGTCCTCAAACCAGGAGGAATAGCCTATATCGGTCGGGGTTTTTCTGATAATCTTCCTGTGGATGTTGCACGGAAAATTCGTGCCCGTCAGAAAGACTCACGA
>SDBT01019974.1_pt1 | contig 10487 bp, 12 predicted proteins | sample 2277101 | NCBI WGS metagenome assembly SDBT01 (sample SAMN10404973, study PRJNA504765) | marine sediment metagenome | isolation source: marine sediment core GS10_PC15, 103 cmbsf | place: Arctic Ocean: Southern Knipovich Ridge | collected 2010
ACCCACGTCCAGGAGGGTGTTGCCCCGCACCGCAACCGCCTCCGCCCACGGTGCGCCATCATTACCGGTCCACACCCGTGCGCCGGTGATGATGAGGTCGGCCCCGTCACCCGCCGGAGCGCAAGACGCCGCGATGCCGATTAGGAGCGCGAGACTCCCTGGAGAAATCACCGGGGATGATCTTCTGCAGACCCTGTTCATGACGTCCTCTCAGAGCGGAGCCAGGTACCGGAGTGATACTGCTATGACTGGCCGTAAACCCTATCCGTCGGTAGGCACCGTCAGAACCGCCCTCACCAGGTCCCGGTTCAGCCGGGCTATGAAATCGACGCTGATCCCCTTCGGACACGCATTCTCACACGCGCCGTGATTGGTGCACCCTCCGAAGCCCTCGGCGTCGTGGGTTGCGAGCATGCTCATCACCCGCTCGTAGCGCTCGGGCTGGCCCTGGGGCAGGAGGCCCAGGTGTGACACCTTCGCCGCCATGAAGAGCATCGCCGACGCATTGGGACAAGCCGCCACGCACGCACCGCACCCGATGCACGCCGCTGCATCCATTGACAGCTCCGCGTGCTCCTTGCGGATCGGGATGGCATTGGCGTCAGGGGCGCTTCCGGTGCGCACCGAAATGTAGCCTCCCGACTGGACGAGCCGGTCGAAGGCATTCCGGTCTACGATCAGGTCGCGCAGAACCGGGAACGCCTTCGAGCGCCACGGCTCGATCCAGATCTCGTCGCCCTCGGAGAAGTGCCGCATGTGGAGCTGGCATGCCGTGGTCTTCTCCATGTCTCCATGGGGCACGCCATTGATCATCATGCCGCAGGTGCCGCAGATGCCTTCCCGGCAGTCGTGGTCGAAGGCTATCGCCTCTCCGCCGGCCAGGACGATCCGCTCGTTCACCAGGTCCAGCATGTCCAGGAAGGACATGTCCGGGCTGATGTCCGTGGCGTCGTACTTTTCGAAGCGCCCAGGTCTGTCCGAGCTGGCCTGGCGCCAGACGTTGAGAGTGAGGTTCATTATTTGTAGCTCCTCTGCGACAGCGCGACGTTCTCGAAGACCAACGGCTCCCGATGCTCCGTGGGAGCCTCACCCACACCGTTGAACTCCCACACGGTCGAATGAGCGAAGTGGTCGTCGTCGCGCTTCGCCTCGCCCTCCTCGGTGATGTGCTCCACCCGGAAGTGGGCACCACACGATTCATCCCGGGCCAGGGCGTCGTGGCACATGACCTCCGCGAATTCCAGGAAGTCCGCCACTCTGCCGGCTGTCTCCAGAGACTGGTTGAGCGTATCTCCGCTTCCCGGCACCCTGACGTCTCTCCAGAACTTCTCCCGCAGCTCGGGGATCTTCTTCAGGGCGGCCTTCAGGCCCTCTCCCGACCGGGCCATTCCACACGCCTCCCACATGATTCGGCCCAACTCCATGTGGAAGGAGTCCACTGATCGGGAACCCGACACGGACAGGAGCTTGTTGCCCTTGTCCACCGCCTCCCTGCGTACATCCTCGAAGGCGGCATGCTCGGTATCCACTTTGTCCAGCTTCCCCTGGGCCAGGTAATTGCCGATGGTGAGCGGGATGATGAAGTAGCCGTCCGCCAAGCCCTGCATCAGGGCACTGGCTCCCAGCCGGTTCGCGCCGTGGTCCGAGAAGTTCGCCTCCCCGATCACGAAGAGTCCCGGCACCGTGCTTTCCAGATTGTAGTCCACCCAGAGGCCGCCCATGGTGTAGTGGGGCGCCGGGTAGATCCGCATCGGTACCTGGTAGGGGTTCTCTCCAGTGATCTTCTCGTACATCTCGAAGAGGTTCCCGTACCGCTCCTCCACCATCCCCTTGCCCAGGCGCTGGATCGCGTCGCGGAAGTCCAGATACACGCCGTTGCGTAGCTCACCGATACCGTGGCCGGCATCGACCATCTCCTTCGCGCGCCGGGAGGAGATGTCCCGGGGGGAGAGGTTCCCGAAGCTGGGATAGAAGCGCTCCAGGTAGTAGTCCCGCTCCTCCTCGGAGATGTCGCCCGCGGCCCTGGTGTCTCCCGCCTGCGACGGAACCCAGATGCGACCGTCGTTGCGAAGCGACTCACTCATCAGGGTGAGCTTCGCCTGGTACTCACCGCTGGTGGGAATGCAGGTGGGGTGGATCTGGGTGTAGCACGGATTCGCCATCCCCGCGCCCCGCTTGTGGGCCCGCCACGCCGCTGTGACGTTGCATCCCTTCGCGTTCGTGGACAGGAAGAAGACGTTGGAGTATCCGCCCGTGGCCAGAATCACCGCGTCGGCCACATGGGACTCGATCTTCCCCGAGACCATGTCCCGGGTCACGATTCCCCGGGCGACTCCGTCCACCACCACCAGATCCAGCATCTCATGGCGGGTGTGGAGCGTCACCTTCCCCTCCGCCACCTGGCGGGCCAATGCCTGATACGCGCCCAGGAGGAGTTGTTGCCCCGTCTGGCCCCGGGCGTAGAAGGTCCGCGACACCTGGGCGCCCCCGAAAGAGCGGTTCGCCAGCAGCCCTCCGTACTCCCGGGCGAAGGGAACGCCCTGGGCCACGCACTGGTCGATGATGTTCAGACTCAGCTCGGCCAGCCGGTGGACGTTGGCCTCCCGGGACCGGTAGTCCCCACCCTTCACCGTGTCGTAGAAGAGGCGGTAGATCGAATCGCCGTCCATCTGGTAGTCCTTGGCGGCGTTGATCCCCCCCTGGGCAGAGATGGAGTGTGCCCGTCGGGCAGAGTCGTTGTAGGTGAAGACGCGGACGTTGTAGCCGAGCTCACCCATGGTGGCCGCACCGGCGGCACCCGCCAGTCCGGTTCCCACCATGATGACGTCGTATTTCCGCTTGTTCGCAGGGTTCACCAGCTTCATATCGAAGCGGTGCTTGTCCCACTTCTTCTCAATTGGGCCAGATGGAATCTTGGCGTTCAGTTCCATTCCCAAGAGTCCTCCACTCGGAAAGGTTCGGTGGCTCGATCCGGGAGCCTAGCTCAGGAACCCGGTGAGGACCGCCACCGGCACCGTGATGAATCCGACGAAGATGGCTCCGGCTATCAAAAGAGCCAGAGGTCTGCGCAGTTGGTTGTATTTCGGATGACTCGCACCCACGGTCTGGAAACCACTCCAGATCCCGTGGTACAGATGGAATCCCAGCATTCCCACCGCCACGATGTAGAAGAGGGAGATGGGCCACGACTGGAATCCGTTCACAACGTTCTCGTACGCCGCACCGTGAACGAAGTCCGGATGGGCGTTGCCGATGGTGAAGTGCATCAGGTGGTAGACGAGGAAGACCCCGATAATCACGCCCCCCCATCTCATCGTCCTGGAGGCGTAGCTGAAGGAGAGTGACTCCTCCTTCTCGTAGCTCGTGCCCCGGGCTGAGCGGGCCGCCAGGTAGAGCTGAAGCGCCATCAGCATGTGGATGCCCACACACGCCAGCAGCATGACTCTGAACATCCAGAGTCCCACCGTGCGCGGAAGCACGGGCTCGCCGATCACACGGAACCACTCGGCGTAGTGATTGAACGCCTCAGGTCCCATAAAGACCTTCAGGTTCCCGAGCATGTGAACGATGACGAAGAGGACCAGCACGACCCCAGACAGGGCCATCAGGACCTTCTTCCCCACCGACGAACGGTATAGGGTCACGACACGACGCATCGTATCTCCAACTCCTCGGAGGTTGGACGCCTGTGCGGGGGAAGGGCGGGCCGCATCTCACCAAAGCTGCATGCGGCCCTGCCCAAGCACCCGAGAAGGCTCCAAGGTCAGACTGTGGTGCAAATCAGTAGTCGAGGTTCCGCAGATCCTCGATGGTGGACTGCACGGCGTTGGCGCTGTTGGTGAGCGCCTCCTTCTCGGCGTCGGAGAGATCGAGCTCCACGACCTCCAGAAGGCCACCCTCGCCGAGCTTGCACGGCACACCGATGAATATGTCGTTTAGGCCGAACTCACCTTGCAGGTAGGCCGAGCTGGGCAGGATCCGACGCTTGTTCTTGATGATGGCTTCGGCCATCTGGACCGCGCCAGCGGCAGGAGCGTAGTAGGCGCTCCCTGTCTTCAGCAGCCCAACGATCTCACCACCACCCTTCCGGGTCCGGTTGACGATGGCCTCGAGAGGCTCGCCGTCGATGAAGTAGGTGAGTGGGATCCCGCTGATGCTGGCGGTGCTGGTGATGGGCACCATGGAGTCGCCGTGGCCACCCAGTACCATGGCCTGGATGTCCTCGACGCTCAGGTCGAGCTCCATCGCCAGGAAGGAGCGGAAGCGGGCGGTGTCGAGCACGCCGGCCATCCCGATCACGCGCTCTCTCGGGAATCCCGTCTCCTCCTTGGCGACGAAGGCCATCACGTCGAGGGGATTCGAGACCATGATGATGATGGAGTCCGGAGCGACCCTCTTGATCTCGTGAGAGACGGACTTCACGATCCCAGCGTTGATGGACAGGAGGTCGTCGCGGCTCATCCCCGGCTTACGCGGCACGCCGGCGGTGACGATGAATATGTCGGAGCCGGCGGAGGACTCGTAGTCGTTCGCGCCGGTGATCATGGTGTCGTAGCCCTCGACCGGAGCGCTCTCCCACTGATCCAGAGCCTTCCCCATCGGCACCCCTTCCAGGATGTCCACGATCACCACTTCACGAGCCATCTCCTTGAGTGCAAGAAGATGCGCACAAGTAGCGCCCACGTGGCCGGCACCCACAACTGTGATTTTGTTCACGCACATGGTTCTATACTCCATTCGTAGAGTCGAAGAGAAGGCCTGCGGCAAGCTATCCACCCCGCAAAAGAGTGTCAAACTCGGCTAATCGTCCGAAATGACAGACCGGGATGGGGGAGTAGGAAGAGAGACCGGAGCGGGCGATTAACGAGAAGTGAAGTGGGGGTTCCGATAGGCGTGGGCAAGGCGCTAGCCACCGGTTTGCGAGAGGGCGATGAGCCCCCCTGAGCCCTTGTCGCTGCCCTGTATCAGGTCGTGGCGTTCGGGCTTGGTCCGGAGAGTTTCCTCGACAAGAGGCTTCAGATCCTCACCCCGGCGCAGCGCATCCCGAAGGTCGGTCTGCTCGGCCCCAAAGAGGCATGGGCGGAGCTTGCCGTCGGCGGTCAGGCGGAGCCTGTTGCAGGCATCGCAGAAGGAGTGGCTCATGGGTGTTATGACACCCACGGTCCCCGCCGCCCCCGGGAAGTGGTAGTAGCGGGCCGGGCCATTCCCCGGAGGCCCGTCGACACTCTTCAGGTCCGCGATCCCTCTCAGCACCCCCAGAGCCTCCTCCGCCGGGAAGAAGCCCTGCGCGCTGAGCTCCAGATTCGAGGCCGTGGGCATCAGCTCGATGAATCGCACATGGAGGGGGCGCTCCCTGGTGGCTTCGGCGAAATCCCCGATCTCATCGTCGTTCTTACCGCGGATCAGAACCACGTTGAGCTTGATCGGTTCGAGCCCCACCGCTTCCGCCGCGTCCAGGCCCTCCAGGATTCGCCGGAAGGACCCGGGTCGCCGGGCCAGAGCGTCGACCCTCTCCTCACGAAAGGAGTCCAGGGAGATGTTCACACGGTTGACCCCAGCCTCCCTGAGCGCCGACGCCTGGGTACCCAGAAGGACGGCATTTGTGGACAGGGCGATGTCCTCGATCTGAGGAATCTCGGCCAGGAGAGCCACCAGGGTCACCAGGTCCTTGCGAGCCAGTGGCTCGCCACCGGTGAGGCGAACACGACGGAGTCCCATCTCGGCAAGGAGGCGGACGATGGACGAGATCTCCTCGTACGAAAGGATCTCGTCCTTGCTCAGCCAGGGAAGGCCTTCTTCCGGCATGCAGTAGACGCACCTGAGGTTGCACTTGTCCGTTACGGAGATGCGCAAGTACTCCACCCGTCGGCCGAACCCATCGATCATCGATCCCGTCACGCGCTATTCCTCTCCATCTTCCGACCGAACCCCCTCCACCCAGCTCGTCTCGCCATCGGCGAATCTCTCCTTCTTCCACACCGGTACCCGCTTCTTGATCTCCTCGATGATGTACCGCGACGCCTGGTATGCCTCCTCCCGGTGCGGGCTCCCCACGGCGATGGCCAGGCTTACCTCTCCCACCTCCAGCTCGCCGGTCCGATGAACCACCGCGATCCGGTCCGTGTCCACCGACTCACCGGCCTCCAGCGCGATGTCCGTCATGACGGACATCGCCATCTCCTGGTATGCCTCGTACTCGATCCCCCTCACATCCCTTCCCTCGTTGTGGTCGCGGACGACACCGAGGAAGAGAACGACCGCACCGTCGGAGGCATCCCGTACTCTGTCCAGAACTTCCTCGGCCTGGATCGGATCTCTGGTCAACCACGCCCGGATCACGATTACCCTCCAGCTATAGGTGGGATGAAAGCGACCTCGTCACCGCACGCCAACTCCGGATCGTCAGCGGCATAGGTGTGGTTCACCGCCACGACCGGATCAGAGGGGAGGCGGTCGAAGGGAGGGCCCTGACTCCTGAGGGCCGCCACGAGGTCGGATACACGGGCGCCCTGGGGAAGCGTCACAGAAGTCTCCCGAGATCCCACGGTCTCCCGGTAGGTGGCGAAGAAGAGTGCGCGTATCTGGATCATGTCGAGCCTGTGGGCAAAAAAAAGGAGGGAGATCGCTCCCTCCTGGCACGTTAGACAGGGCCGCTCTCCCCGTCAATCGTTGGATGAGGAATCGATCCGGGGAACTTCTCTAGAAGCGGACGCCCCCCCTCCCTCCTGCTCCACCACCCATGCCACCCACTCCTCTGCCCCGGAGCCGCCGGACCCGATTCCCCATATCCTCCCGGAGTTGGAAGAAGCGGGCCACTTGTCCAGGTGTCAGCACATCAAGCAGTGCCTCCTGCTCCTCACGAAGAAGCTGAAGCTCCATCTCCCGAACTTCGACCATGCGAGTCAAGAGATCAACCGCTGCCGCTTCGTCCTCCAACGTGACCGAAAGCGCCATCCGCCTCCGGAGCTCCGCCTGCCGTAGCGCGATCTCCTGCCGCTGTGGCTGGAAACGCTGTACGATCCCGCCCAGGCCCCGCTGCTCCTCCGGCGAGAGATCCAACTCCTCCCGGACGATCTCACCGAAGCGCGCCCGGACCCCTCGCTCCAACTGACCCCGCCGCTGCTGCTGGCGGACCTGGCCCAAGCTTTGCGCCGGGAGGGCGGCGAATAGGGCGACCAGGATCAGCATCCTCGTTCTCAGCTTCATCTTCTAGCCCTCCATTTCCGCAAGCAGTTGTTCCAGCGCATCATCCGAAAGCCCCGCGAAGCTCGGCGCCCCAGCCACCATGGCGTCGTCGGCGAAGAGCGCCAGCGGAAGCGGGTGCGCCACAAGGTCGGCGAACGGATCCACCTCCACCGGACTTCGGCTCTGCCAGATGATGGCGCTGCCCAGCGAAAGTACGACGATGGCGGCGGCAGACATGGCCCACCGAGGAATCCCGATGCCGGTGGTTCGGAGCGACTGCTCCCGAACCGCGCTCTGGATCCTCCCCGCCAATTCCTGAGGCGGCTCAGGCCTGGCCAGAAGGAGCCGATGGAGGAACTCCACCTGGTTACTGCAGGTCGCGCAGCTCTCGAGATGGGCACGCACCTCCTCCAGCACATCCGGCTGGAGAGTGTTGTGCACCAGGTCCGGAAGCAGAGGCTCGACGGTGTTGCAGGTCATCTCATTCATGCCAGCTCTCCCTCAGCCGATTCACCCCATGGTGGTAGTTAACCCGGGCGGCCCCCTCACTGGATCCGATTATCTCGGCGATCTCTCTATAGCTCAGTCCTTCGTAGATCCTCATCGACACCGCCAGTCGCTGTTTCTCCGGCAGGAGCTCCAGCCCCTCCCTGAGGCGACGGGAAACCTCCTCCTGCTCGACCCTGTCACTCGGGCTCGGGTTCCCGGCCGCCACCGGTGGCGAGTCGTCCAGCGACACCTCCGCCCGGCGGCGAGACTTCCTCAGGATCCCCCGGGCTTCATTCGCGGCGATTGAAAGAAGCCAGGTCCGGAACGCCGAGTCGCCACGGAACTTCCTCAGACTCCGGAGCCCCTTCAGGAACGTCTCCTGGGTCGCGTCGGCGGCAGCGTCCTCGTTCCTGAGGATTCCGAGGGCCACGCGAAAGACCGCGGCGTAGTGACGCACCACGAGCTCGTCGGCGGCACCGTTGTCGCCGTCTCGCGCACGTACCACAAGCTCGCGATCAGTCCGGGACTCATCCAAGGCGTCCTCCGTCACCATTAGTCAGATGTCCCGGATAGAGGATTCGTTAACGGGAGTCCGGTCTTGAGACAAGAAGCCCGGGTGGGCGCCTGGTACCTCTCCAGGTCCCCCACCCGGGCCAAGTTCCTCTACGGCCAGCTGGGCGCTCCGGCGCCCGCCCTGGGTCAGTCGGTCGTCAGGCTCGCGACCTTGGCCCGAAGGTGCTTCGAGGGCTTGAAGACCGGAATGGTGCGCGATGGCACCTCAACGGAATCACCCGTCCGAGGATTCCTCGCCATGCGAGACTTCCGCTTTCTCACCTTGAAGGTCCCAAAGCCGCGAATCTCGATGTTCTCTCCGCGCGCCAGCGCGGCCTTGACTGCATTGAGAAACCCGTCCACGACGAGCGCGCAGTCCTTCTTCGTGATCCCGGGACCGATCGCCTCAGCAACCTGTTCCACGAGGTCGGCCTTGGTCATGCACACCTCCGAAGGTGGACGAAGCTCCGTGGTTACCCGGAGACCGAGATGACTCCGGCCGCGTTACTGGTGCGGGTGGGCGTGGGCGAAGATACCGCACGTATACCCACTGTCGGGACCTCGGGCCAGCCAGGGTAACCCACCGTTCCCCGATGCGTCAAGACCGGACCTTTCCATCGTCACGCGGCCAGCGTCACGCACCCTTTGCCGTCTCCATCAGAGACACGAAGTCATCGAAGAGATAGCGACTGTCATGTGGTCCCGGCGCCGCCTCGGGATGGTACTGGACAGAGATGACCGGCCGCGTGCGATGTGCCATTCCCTCCACCGTGCCGTCGTACAGATTCACGTGGGTGAGTCTCAGGTCGTGGGCACCCTCAATCTGGTCCCCCTTCCCCCCACGCACGGCGAAACCGTGATTCTGTGCGGTGATCTCGACGGTGCCCCGATCCAGGTTTCTCACGGGGTGGTTCCCTCCGTGATGCCCGAACGGAAGCTTGTAGGTGTTCGCCCCGAATGCCCGGGCGATGAGTTGGTGCCCGAGGCAGATCCCGAACACGGGGGTTCCGGCTTCGGAGAGACGGCAGATTGCGTCCTTCGCGTGCTTCACAGCGGCAGGATCTCCGGGACCATTCGAAATAAAGAGGCCGTCGGGAGCCTCCGCGACGATGTCGTCCGCGTCGGTGCGGGCAGGAAGAACCGTGACCCGGCAGCCATGCTCAGCCAGGATCTTCGGCGAATGTGCCTTCACGCCGAAGTCGTAGGCCATGACATGGAATCGCTCCTCCCCCACCGGCGCCACCTCGTAGCGCTCCGATGTGGACACGCCACACGCCAGGTCCAGGCCTTCCATCATCGGATGGGCCTCCACCCGCTCCAGCATCTCGTCCTCCGGTACTTCTGCCGGCGCGATCGCACCCCGCATCGCTCCCTCCGACCGAATGTGACGAGTGAGGGCACGGGTATCCAGCTCCTGGATCCCCACGACCCCATGAGCCCGGAGGTACGCCTCCAGCGTCTCCTCTCCCCTCCACGAAGAGAACCGCCTCGAGGCCTCCCGCACGATGAAGCCTGCCACCTGCGGCCCAACTGATTCCTGATCGACGTCATTCGTGCCGCAGTTCCCGATCAAGGGATACGTCATGGTCACCAGCTGTCCGGCGTAGGAGGGATCCGTCAGGATCTCCTGGTACCCAGTCATGGACGTGTTGAACACGACCTCACCCAGGGCGGGTCCCGGGCTACCGAGCTTTCGGCCATCGAAACGCCGACCATCCTCCAGCAGCAGGTAGACGGCTTCGGGAAGAAAGGTCATCCCATCACGCAACTGTGAGTCATAAGGGTCTTCGCTGGCGGGAATGTAGAAGACCCCTCCCGAGGGTCAAGCGGTCACCTCCTCCCCCCCACCTTCTCTTCGCACCCTAGTGTCCTGAGTCCGAGATCCGTTGAAGCACCGAGATCGTTGATGCGCCGCTCCGGCATCGACCTTCCCCTCCCTGGTGCCTCCGGGGTACCTTTGCCACAATCCGATGCGCAACACCCTCCTAGTCAACGAGCCAACTGATGACCCGCCTTCCCAGTGTTCACATCCATTCGGATGAGTCGTGCCTGGGCAACCAGTTCCAGGCCCGGGCCAATCCCGGTGGCGCCGCCGGCCTGTTGGAGTTCTGGAAAGATCGCGAATGGCTCCGCAGAGACTATTGGATCTCGGAGTCCGACACCACCAACAACCGCATGGCGCTGCGCTCCGCCATCGAAGCAATGGGACATCTGCAGAGGCCATGTCGGGTCCGCTTCGTCTCCGACAGCCAGTACCTGGT
>SDBT01019975.1_pt1 | contig 10487 bp, 10 predicted proteins | sample 2277101 | NCBI WGS metagenome assembly SDBT01 (sample SAMN10404973, study PRJNA504765) | marine sediment metagenome | isolation source: marine sediment core GS10_PC15, 103 cmbsf | place: Arctic Ocean: Southern Knipovich Ridge | collected 2010
GGCTTGCTCGTCGTCCAATGCATCCAAGCCGGGCACATCGACGCCCAATTCGCCGGCTAAATCTTTCAACTCGTCTGCCATTTCTTCTATCTCGGTGGGCAATTCACCCATCGCAGGCATTAGTCCCTCGACGTCCGGCGGGGCATACTGCACCGCGCCGCGGAGATCGTCGGCGATCAACCGCAACACGGCCCGCGCCAGTTGAGCCTCTTCCACTTGCGTACGTCCGGCGTCGAGAAACCGCAAGTGAATGCTGATCGCCGACCCGACCGCCGCCAACAACAACGCCGACAGCGACGTCGCCAGGATCACTTCCAGCAACGTGAAACCAGGGGATTTCAGATTTATGATTTCAGATTTCAGATTTGTGTTCACGAGTGTATACTCTGGCTAGGCGCGTGTCGTGGCTATATGACAAACTCAACAACCGACAGGAGGGTTCCATTGTGGATAGTGACGAACTCCGTAAGAGAACCAAGCAGCTTGCACTTCGTATTATCAAACTGTCGGCAAGTCTTCCCGCAAACCGTATGGGAGACGTGCTCGGCAGGCAAATACTCAAATCCGGCACCTCCGTAGGCGCCAACTATCGTGAGGCATTGCGCGCCTCCTCCAAACGACACTTCATTTCAATTCTCGAAATCTCCTTACGTGAAGCCGACGAAACCCTCTACTGGCTCGAACTACTGGCCGAATCTCAAATTGTCAAACCTTCCCGACTCGCTCCCTTAATCGACGAAACCAACCAACTGGTTGCTATTTTCGCAGCCACCGTCCGAACGGCCAAGCATCGTCGCAACACCTAAATCTGAAATCTGAAATCCTAAATCTGAAATCCTAAATCTGAAATCCTCCCCGTCACTCCTCACTCACCGGTTCCGATACTTCAATCTCCGGATCGAGAATCCAGCGGATCAACGAACACTCGACCGGACGTTTGTTCGACGGCAGACCTTGGCGGACGGTTACGCAGACGGCCATCAGTCCGTCTTCGTCGACGTCCGTTACGTCGATCGAGTAATGCCAGTCGATGTCTCCGTCGCCGACGGGCAACTCGAACGGCACGTCTCGAACCGGCTCCGGCAGCGCGATCCCGGCAGTGATCTCGGCCAACTTGCTCTCGCAGAGTAGTTGGGCGTGAGTCAGATCGGCGGCGACTCGGGAGTTGAGCAAGGCGATCCTCGCGATCTCACCCAGCACGGCCATCGATCCACAGAGGATTGCCAGGGCAAGGATGACTTCAAGGATCGAAAAACCGTCTCGGTCCGAGGGGGAGATTGTCATCGCAGTCCCTCCTCGGCCGCGGCGGTCTTGCCGACGGTGACCACGCCGGTCAGCCCGCGCAGGGAGAGTTCGATGGTGCGGCCGTATTCGTTTCTCAACACCAATCGAGCGGTCGAGGTCGTGCCGTTCGGATAGAACAGGATCGGCTCCGAACCGCCGGTGGCCGTCAAGACGCCCGTCGAGGCGCCCATCGACGCCCGGGTGTCCGGCGCGGTTTCGCTGCCGACGAAGATCACGCCCTCGGGCAAGGTTTGCTGGCGTGCCTGGAGTTCGGCGGCCGGCTGCGAATCGGTCGACGTGTCCAGATCGCGACGGCACTCAATCGTAAAACGATTCTCGGCGGCGACGTATCGAAACAGGTAGACGTCGCCCGAGTCGCTCGCCTTGACGCGGGCGGCGACCCACTTCGCCCGCACCAGATTTGCCGCGTCGCGAAGCCGCTGATTGGCGATCGGTTTCTGCAACAGCGGCACCGTCAACGAGGCGAGGATCACCAGGATGCTCAACGTCAGCATCAGTTCCAGCAGGGTAAACCCCTGTCGGCTCTCAGCGGCGGAAGTGTGGCAATGGCCGCTCATCGGCGTCTACTCTCCATGCGTACCCAGGTTGTCGATATCGTCGTCGGTGCCGCTGACCTTGTCGAGACCGGCCGACCAGACGCGAATCGTCCTCGTGTTGTCGTCGTATTCGTACTGGTAAGGGTTGTCCCAGGGGTCGAGCAACGTCGCATTCTGTTTCAGATAGGGACCGGCCCATCGTTCGGGCCTGTTCAGATCGCTCGGCGCGTTGCGCAACGCCTCCAAGCCCTGCTCGGTCGACGGATAGCTGCGGACGTCGTTGTTGTAGATTACGAGCTGGCTATCGAGCAGCTTGATCATCAAGCCGGCCGCTTTGACGTTGGCGTTGTCGCGAATGCCGTCGTAGGTCAAAACTCCCAACGAGGAAATCACCACGAGGATCGCCAGCACGAGCAGGACCTCGATCAGCGTGAAGCCGTCGCGTCGACGGCGAGTGGGGGAACGTTTCATCGGAAGACTCCTGTTTTTTGTTTAGTCGGTCGCGACCGGCGGTCGCGGCTTTGTGTGGAATATCGTCATACGGCCGTGGTTCCTATCTTGAAAATCGGCCACAACAGAGCGACCACGACGAACAGCACGATCAAGGCCAGATTCAACAGCAGGATCGGTTCGAGCAGCCGGACGGCCAGATCGAGCCGACGCCAGGTGCGACGTTCCAGCCCGTCGGCAATGTTCAGCAGGACCGTCTCCAGGTTGTTCGCCTGTTCGGCCACGGCGATCATTTCGATGACTGCCGGGGGAAACTGCCCGCTGGCGGCCAGCGGGTCGGCCAGCGGCTCGCCGGCCGAGATGTTTTCGGAGGCGTCGTTGATTGCCTCGGCCAGGACGCGGTTGGCCGTGGCTTCGCTGGAGATCGACAGCCCTCGGAGGATCGGCACACCGTTGTGCAGCAACGTACCCAGCACGCGGCAGAACCGGGCCACCGCCAGATTGAGGAAGATCGGCCCGATCGTCGGTAGCCGCAGCCTAACCCGGTCCCACCAGAGTCTTCCCTCGTCGGTGTCCAGCCGGACTTTGAGATAGATAAACCCGCCGAGGAGTCCTCCCAACATCAGTGGGATGAAGTACCACGCCTGGGCGCTGATCCATAGCAGAATGACGGTCGGCAAGGGCAACTCGCCGCGGGCCTCCAACTCGGAAAACATTGTAGAAAACATCGGCACGAAGAAGACCACCAGCACGATAACCACGATAAAACCGACGACCATCAGAAAGAGCGGGTAGATGACCGCGCCGAGGGTCCGTTTGCGGATGTCTTCCTGGGCCTCGGTGAACTCGGCCACCCGCGAGAGGGCCTCTTCCAGAAACCCTCCTTCGCCGCCGGCACGGACCATGCTGACGACCATATCGCCGAACACCCGCCGGTATCGGCTCATGGCATCGGCCAGCGTGGCCCCCTCTTCGATTTGATGCTGGATCTGCCCGAGCACGTGTTTCAGACGCACGTGCGAGGTCTGCCGCTGGAGCACATCCAACGCGCGCAACAACGGCACGCCGCTTTGCAGCAGGTCGGCCAATTGTCCGTAGGTGGTCGCCAGCAATTGGGCCGGTATCCGCCCGACCTTCCGGTCGTCGACCGCGCCGGCCTCCGGGCGAATCTCGATCGGAAACAGCGCCTGCCCCGCCAGCGCAGCCATCGCCTCCCGCTGGCCGGTCGCGGCCACGGTTCCGGAGACCTTCTCTCCGGCAGTATCACGGGCAATGTAGGCGAATTCAGGCATATCATGTGAATGACGAAGCACGAATGACGAATGACGAAAGGAAATGACGAAGCACGAATGACGAATGACGAAGAAGAAACGAAACGCTGCCGCCGGGTTTCGTCATTCGTCATTCGTGCTTCGTCATTTCCTCCGGGTCATTCGTGCTTCGTCATTTCCCCTTTGTCATTCCTATAGTGTTTTCTCTGGAGACGCGAACTGCTTCTTCCACGGTGGTTCGGCCTTCTAGCACCTTGCGCCAGCCGTCCTGGCGGAGCGTTGTCATGCCTTCCTGTAAGGCCTCTTGCGTAATCGCCCAGGTGCTCGAGCGGTCGTGGGCCAATTGGCGGACCTTTTCGGTGGTTACCAGCAACTCGAACAACCCGAGCCGGCCGGAGTAGCCCACCTGCTGACACGCCCGGCAACCGACCGGCCGATAGATCGTCGCACCGTCGTCGAGCGCGTCGAAGGGAAAGTCGCCCGGCAGGTCTTCGCGGACCGGGTTGTATGGTTCCTTGCAGTGAGGGCACAAGGTACGGATCAGCCGCTGGGCCATCACCGCCTCGACCGTGCTGGAGACCAGGAACGGCTCGACGCCCATGTCGATCAGCCGTGCGTAGGCCCCGGCCGCGTCGTTGGTGTGCAGCGTGCTGAAGACCAGATGGCCGGTGAGCGAGGCCTGGATCGCGTTTTCGGCCGTTTCCAGGTCGCGAATTTCGCCGATCAGGACGATGTCGGGGTCGTGACGCAGGATGCTCCGCAGCGTGGTGGCAAACGTCAAACCGATCTTGGGATGCACCTGGATCTGGTTGATCCCCTCCAACTGGTATTCGACCGGGTCCTCGGTCGTGATGATCTTCGTCGTCCCGCTGCGGATCTCCAGCAGCGAACTGTAGAGCGTGGTCGACTTGCCCGAACCGGTCGGGCCGGTGACCAGAATAATCCCGTGCGGCAGGCGGATCAACTCCTTGAAAGTGGTGAGGAGTTCGGGCTCCATGCCGAGCTTGGCGAGCGAGAAATCCATGCCGCCCTTGTCCAGCAGACGCAGCACGATCCCTTCGCCGTGAATCATGGGGATGATCGAAACGCGGACGTCGACCTCCCGGCCGGCTACGCGCAGTTCGATCCGCCCGTCCTGAGGCAGGCGGCGCTCGGCAATGTTTAGATGCGACATAATCTTCAGCCGGCTGATAATCGCGGCCTGGAAACGGCTGATCTCCGGCGGGACCGGTTGCGGGTGCAACACGCCGTCGATTCGATAGCGAATGTGCAGCCCGGAAGCCTGCGACTCGATGTGAACGTCGCTGGCCCGCGATTCGATCGCTTCGAGCAGGATCTCGTTAACCAGCCGGACGACCGACGGTTCCTGGGCCATCTCGGAGAGTTCGGAGCCGTCCGTCTCGATTTCGTCGAGTAGTTCGACGCGATCGTCGACCGACTGGGCCAACAACCCCTCGATCGTCTCGCTGCCGACGCCGAGGTGCTCCTTGATCAGTTTGTCGATTTCCGACCGGGCGGCAAGCACCGGGGTCACGGTCACCCCGAGGTTCGACCCCAACTCGTCCAGCGGATAGAGGTTGAAGGGGTCGCTGGTGGCAACGACCAGCGAACCGTTGTCCTGGCGAATGGGGAAGAGCGACTCGCGGTGGATGAACTTTTGCGGAAACTTCTCCAGCAGCGATAGGTCGACGTCCAACTCACCCAGATCGACGAACTCCAGGCCGACCTCCTCACCCAGCGCGCCGAGCGCGGCGTCTTCGGTAAGGAACCCGAGCCCCACGGCCGCCTGATCCAGGCGCGTGCCTTCCGCTTGGGCGTCGCGCGACAACTGGAGTTGCCGCCGATCGAGCAGCCCTTTGTTCAGCAGAATTTCACCCGCTTCCATAATCCGGTTTCACTCGTGTACGAAGGGAATCTGGCCGCCACGTAACAACGGCCCATAATCAATAATAGAATTGATACGCGGCCAAAGTCCAGCGGGTCCCCCGCCGAACCGGCGACGGCAGATCGGCATGCGTATTACGGCGTGGGGCTGCCCCGAATATGCGGTATGTTCCGCACCTCGCGCCGATCACCCTCCTCGTCGCAACCGCCAGCATGTGTTACGCGCCACCCGGCGGTTGCGATCGAGGCGGGTTAAGGTCAAAAACGCCACGCACCCCACGCGGGGGGCTAGTTCCCAGGGCGTGCCGGGCGATCGCCGCCACCTGGGCGTCGGCCGCCTCGCCGACCTCCGCGCCGGAAGAGGTCAGAGCGGTCCAACTCAAACTTCTCGCCCTTCATCTCCTCGAATTGCTTCTGCTGCTTGCTCGTGAGCACCTTGAGCATGTCGGCCTCTTGCGTCTCGCGTCGTTTACTCATCTTCTCGCGTATCTCGGCCATTTTCTTGGTGCGCTCTTCATCGCTGAGGTCTCGGATTCCCGAGTAGAGGCTGCGGAAATCTTCTGAATTCCGGCTCCGGACCTCCTCGAGTTCCTTCTGCTGGGCATCCGTGATCTTCAGGGCCTCGACAACTTCCGGATTGGACAAGGCACGCAACCCCTGCACCTGGATGTTGATCTCCTTCAGACGAGCGATCTGGTTCGGCATGAGAATCTTTTCGACCTGTGCCCGAAGGTCCTTGGTCTGGGCCTCCATTTTCTCGCGCAACTCCCCCATCTTCTCGCGGCGCTGCTCGCGATTCAAATCCTGCATCGCCGCGAACATCTCGCGCCTTAAGGCGCTCGTCTTCTCGGCAACTTCCTTGAGCTTGGCCTTCTGGTCGTCCAGCAACTCGATCTCCTTCTGGACCTGTTCGACCTGGATCAGCCGATACGGATCGCTGCCCCTACCACCGCGACGCCCCATGCCGCCCCGGCCGGGTTGCGACCAGACCGAACTGCAGACCAACGCAGTGCCGAACAACACCAACACCGTCAAAACAACGCGATTTCCTCTCATTACCAACTCCTTTCACACACAAACGTGTTCAATCGAAAACAACAATGGATACCAAGCCGGGCATGCCACCTCACGCCAAACAGACCGCGAACTCCGACTCCTAACATATTAAACCCCGGCAGGCCGCAATGGTTTCGTACCCCCCCCGTTGGTGTGTCCGCCTCTTTCGGCTTCGTAGTTCCTCGCACGACGCTGCGAAGGGTGGCTGGGGCACCGCTGCGTTTTGCCCAAGCCCCCCCGTCATCTTTTACCGGGCTGGTAGCGGTGAACGAAACTATTGGTCTATGATCGGTGTTTAGTATAGAATGGGGTCATGTATAGACCGTCAAGAAGCGGGAGGCGAACTGTGCGAAAAGACTGGAAACGACTGTTCGTGATCGCTCTTTTCTCCGTCTCGACATCGGTCCTGACGATCGCTGAGGACCGCATCTACGCACAAGAACGCCGCAGTAGTCGAGGGTACGGGCCGCCTTCAGGAGATCGACGTGGAGGCCCTCCAGGAGGAGGCTACCAGCGCGGTGGCTCTTCAGGAGGAGGTTACCAGCGTGGAGGCCCCTCCAGGGGTGGGGATCGCTCTTCCGGCGGATACCAGCAGTCGCAAGCGGATATCGATCGCCGGTTGCAGTGGTACGGGCAGATGCTCAAAGGATTGGACACTAACGGCGACGGCAAGATCGATGAAGCCGAAGTTGGCCAGGACGGGCGGAGGAAATACTACGCCGAGCGAATCATCCGACGCGCCGGCCTGGAGCCCAAGTATCCGATCTCGCTCAAACGCGTACAGGAAGGGCTGAAGAAGACCAGCGGCCAAAGTTCAAGTTCTAGCTCCAGCAGCAAGTCGAAGAAGGAAGGCACACCGCTGGTTCCCGGTTTCGATGTCGAAACGGAGACGCTGCCCGTGCCCGGCTTCGGCGGTACGATCGAAGAGCAAGCGAAGACCGTGGCCACCGGCACCCGCAGTTCGTCCACCCCGTCTACCTCGTCGCGATCGTCGCGCTCGTCTACCTCGTCGCGAGATTCCTCTTCTACCTCGTCGCGAGATTCCTCTTCCTCCTCTTCCACGTCAACCCGCGGCAGGGAATATGAGGTCCGCCGCTACGCCCAGAGCCTGCTCAGACAGTACGACAAGAACCGCAACGGGAAACTCGAGAAGGACGAATGGAGCAACATGCGGGGGAGCCCCGAAAAGTCAGATCGGAACAAAGACGGTGTGATTACGTCCGAGGAGTTGACCGACCGGCTAATGAACTACAGCCGGGGCAGAGCCGGCGGCGGGAGTTCCAATTCGTCCAAGGAGAGCTACCGGGCCCTTTCGGCCATCGAGCGATTGCCCGACGGACTTCCCGACTGGTTCGCCGAGCTGGATTCTAACGAAGACGGACAGGTTGCGATGAGCGAGTACGCCACTCAATGGTCGGACGCCAAGGCCCGGGAGTTCGAACTCTACGATCTGAACAACGACGGGATCATCACGCCGCCGGAGTGCCTGGAAGCCGATGAGGACGAGTAACTCACCTCCGCAAAACCATGGCCACGCCGGTCATCTGCGGTGTAACGATCGGCGTTAGTGTCAGCGACCGGCTTTCGCGTTGCGTGTCGTCCACGGCATTGCAGGCGAGATACGCCATCCACCAGCCGAGAATCGCCTGCGATAGATAGTGGGCGTCGTCGTTGACCCGGGACCAGGGCGTGAGCACGGAACAGGCGTAAAAGGCGCCTTTTGCCCAGGGGTTTTCGGTCATCTTGGCGGCCGTGATGAACGGCACTGCACCGACGAACGCATGTCCGCTGACGGCGTTGTTGTCGTCGAACGGCTTCCATCGCGACCCGACCGAGTCTTCTCCCGGCCGCGAGCCCCCCAGGACTGACTGCATCAGCAACATCGGCGGCGCACCGACCAGATAGCTTCGCGTGACCCGGTTGCCGAAATCACCGGTCGCGCCCAACAGCGGGAGTTGCGGAAAGGCCCCGCCGACGACCGCCAGACAGGCAAAAGACGGGATAAAGATTTGGCCCTCGCCGAAGACCTTCCAGAATCCGGCGAAGTCGTCGGTCCCGCTGCTGCGGGCGTCCCGTTGATACCAATCCTGGAAGTCTGCGTCCAGCGACGTATTTGCCAGCAGGCTGCCCCCCGCGATGCCCAGCAGCAGATCTCGCATCGTGGGCCAGTCGTAGTAGTGAGCGTAGTCGGCCCGGACCTCTCGCCGCAGCCACCCCAGCCGCAGCTTCCAGTTCGGCGGCATCCGCCGATGGCCGCGTGAATGCGTATCGATCGACGAAAGATCGGCCGAGAAGACCGGCCCCGGCATCGATTCCGTTGCATAGGCGGCGACCGGTTCTACCGGCGTCAATCGGGTGAGTTGCACGGGCCAACCTTCGACGGTCGGTTCCGACGCCGACAATTCGGGCAACGTCGCCCGTAGGTCTTGCCCCTGCAAAAACCGATCTTGAAAGACGGGACCTTCGAGCACGTCGTTGTACCACTGCTGAGCGCGGGCCGCAGAGGTCAACATCAGCGTTGCGGCAATCGCGACGACCGTTACCCGATCCACGTTGTTCACCATATACGGCTCCCCCCGGGGCCACCGAGCCGGCGGTCGGCCGGAATCGGCGGCGGTTTTCGCATGGACCTTGCCGCGGCGGCGCGCGGATCTGCCGGTGGACCGTCAACGCTGGGAAGAGTTCGTGGCAAACTCTCGGCGCGGAAGGTCGACGGGCACGCCGTTGGCGCGACAAGAACCTGGGTCGTTGTTTGGTGACCGGACGGCAGCGTACCGCGGGAGGCACATGTCCGGTCGGAAGATTCATCGGAACCGTCACGGCAGGAACATTAGGCACGAACCCTACGGCGGGTAAGGTCCCCCGGACCGGAACGTCCGATACAACCGGAACACTCCTTCCCACGGAAACATCTCCCGCAACCAACAGAGTTCAGCACGTCTCCCCAGTTGCCGTTTCTTTCCCAACTTCCAGGAGGCGGTTCGTGGCGTAGGCGTCCCGCCTGCGTGGTTTAGTGGCGTAGGCGTCCCGCCTGCGTGGTTCAAATGGGCATGTTTTTGGGTAGCAGATGCGATTAGTGTTAGCCCGGCCTCACCCCACAAAACCTATCCCCCTGGGGGGTTCCGGGAAAATTCGCCAAATTCGCGAGCCCAAAATGCCAGATCGCCGTTGCAAAGCATTCGGCAATTGGTAAACTGGTAGCTTGACTGAGTTGATATACGTTAATGTTGGAAGGGTTTCAGTAAACACGGTGGGAGAATCGTGCTTCCGAAGAAGCATGCCAAGCCAGCCAGGATGAATCAGTCGCGGTAGCAGATGACCATTACAAGTGAGCGGAAAACAGAAGTGATTGGGGAGTATCGTCGCAGTGACGACGACACAGGCTCTCCCGAAGTCCAGATCGCCATTCTGACGAACCGGATCAACAGTCTGACCGGGCACCTTCGTACGCACAAGAAAGACTTCGCCTGCAGGCGGGGGCTCTTGATGCTGGTCAGTCGTCGGCGGCGCCTGCTGGATTATCTCAAGAAGGTTGATCCGCAGCGTTACCTCGACATCATCGGGCGCCTCGATATCCGAAAGTAGTCGGAGCGCTCGTCTCGCTTGCGAGGTCGGCCGTCGGCAGCACGATGTCGGTGATGGGCTGTTTGTTGACAATTACGGACAACCTTTCTGTTGCGCCTGGCAAGGAGGCTGCGTCGGTTCGGCGCGAGCTTGGCTCTTGCTTCTCTGTCGCCATGACCCGCTGGAACAAGTACCCCAGATGAAGGTAGGAACGAAAACGTGAAAGTACGAGTTGAAAAACAAATCGGCAAGGGAGTGCTCTCCTTCGAGACCGGAGAGTTGGCAAAACAGGCGGCCGGAAGTTGCCTGGTGCAGTACGGCGAAACGCTGGTGCTCAGTGCAGCCGCCACGGGACCGCCGCGGGTGGGTATCGATTTCTTCCCGCTGACCTGCGACTATCGCGAGCGGGTGGCGGCGGCCT
>SDBT01019976.1_pt1 | contig 10487 bp, 20 predicted proteins | sample 2277101 | NCBI WGS metagenome assembly SDBT01 (sample SAMN10404973, study PRJNA504765) | marine sediment metagenome | isolation source: marine sediment core GS10_PC15, 103 cmbsf | place: Arctic Ocean: Southern Knipovich Ridge | collected 2010
GATACAAACCTGGAGCTCACTAATTTTCAAGGAAAAAGAGGTGATTTTGACCAAAAATGGCTATAATTGGCTCAAAGGCGTTCTTTCCCGTTCGACTTTTCGCTAAAGCCTCAAATGAACCAAATAAGTTCCATATAAATCAACAAATTCAGTTTCAGAAAGGGCAAAGCTCCGCTCCGCAGATATGACTTTACCAAAAGATTTAGAAGATTCACCTATATTCTTTTCCACATAAAGCAGTTAATTGAGTTACCCGCCTTACAAGGTAACTTTTAAGAGGAATATCACTGAAATCAACAGATTCCAGACATTCCATCTAATTCACGTGTGGTTGAGGCTCAAAATCTTTAATTTCTCCTTTGAATCAATTTAATTAACACTTAACGCTATTTTTGCTATCTTTATAAGATTTAGGTACCCACAAAATGTAATGTGCTCTGGGTATCCAAAAGAAATCATATAAATCACAAAAATTAGAAACGCTATGTTAATTAAATACAAAACAGGAGAAACAAATGGGATTTGAGCCAACTCAACCAGATTACTCTGGTGACGGAATAGCTATTTGGAATGCTGTTGATAAGAATGATAAACCATTCTTGAAAGTGAAAGTTCTTAGAGGGACTTCAATCAACTGCTTTCAGGTAGAGAAAAGAATAAAGGAATAATCTTCCTTTTTTTTTGCTGCAGTCATATCTGATTCAGATGTAAGGGGAAAGGAAAGGGAGATATAGACAGCATAGGAAATGCTGTTCATTGATTGCGGGGGCGGTAGCAATCCGCCCCCGCCCTTACGGGCGGGGGAATATATATAGAGTGTGGGGTAGAGCGTGGGGTTAAAGGTTGGTTTGTGTCTGTTTGCGGTTCTTGGGGTTTTGGGTTTTTTTAGTAGGTAGGCATTCACAAGATTTTTTTCATCTCCAGAAAATTCTAAAAAATTATAAAGTGTGGGGGTTTTCAAGGAGTCTTGGAATAACTCAACCCTTAATTAAAAAGCAAAAATGCTATATAAGATTTAAGAAGGAATCATATAAAAATCATACTACACTAATATCTTAACTGATATACTCACAAGGTAATCCTGAAACTTTAGATGTAGGAGTAGGAAACCCTTATGGGTGTGTGGGTGAGGAATTAAAATTAAGTCGCAATCTGCTTCGCTTGATTGCTTTGTTAATTTTAAGAGAATATTATTATCGGGAAAAGAAATTAATCGCTTTAGGGAGAGTAATGTAAGTTAAAAGCTAATGAATTACTTAATGAAGTGAAAATAATGCAGGAGATTGCCTCTATGCGTCAAAAAGAGCTATTTACTGAGGGAATAGAATAATTTTAAGAAAGCCCACAAATAAAAGTTATTGGGTGAGCAGGATAACTATTTAAAGCCTATTATTATGATATTAATAGGAGAAAACCAATATGATACAAAGAATGGAATATTTGTGTAATAAGTGTAATCACGAGTGGATAAGTAGAATAGTAACTTTACCTGTTCAATGCCCCAGATGTAAAAGTGTAGAGTGGAATTCTCCAATTAAACCAAAAGAGGAATCCGAATGAATTTAGACGATATAACATTAGAGAATTTTCAAGACAAGATAACTTTTAGTTCAGATAGTTCTCCAGAGAATAAATTAGTAATTTCTAACGAAGCATTCATTGAAAGTATAATCCAACTTAAATTAATCTCCTCAATAGAGAAGCTTAGAGGAGCATTACAATAAAATGCCTTTCATATTTACAACTTCTGAAGGAATTTTGATTAAAGCAGGAGAAAATAATAGTGTAAGGAGTAGCTCCATTTCTTCAGGGATACTTTTACAATTTTCAAATGAAGCAGAAGCAATAATTAACGCAGAAACAAGAAAAGATTGGATTGCTGAATATGGTAATATAGGAGCAAATTTCAAAGACGCTTTAGGAATAGCTGCATCAAGTTTAGCGGGAAATATGGTAATCAATTATAATATGAGTGGTTACACATCAAGAGCAGAAGCCCAAACTATGCTTGATGTTAATAGAGATAATTATAGAATCGCTGTCGCAGTATTAAAAGATAGCAAGACAAAAGAAACTATGGGGGTTGGCGGATAAAATGCCTGTTCCACCAGTTTATAGGAGAGCTTCAGAATCAATTACAAGTTATCCTTTTCGTGATATTGCAGATAACACAGGAGTTATAGTTTATTATGGGGGAATAGAAGAAAGAGCTTCTACAATATCTTCAGGAGTTCTTATAGCAGATACATTATACTCAAATTATATAAATTCTCAAGGACCAACACCCGACGCAAGTTTTACGCTAGTAATTGACAGAGATTTTGATGTTATTTTCAACGCACCCGCAAATATGAAGGGAAAGATTAGAGTGAATATTACTGTTGGGGGAAGGACAATTTCCGCCGCCCCAAATGCTTGGCAGGCTTATGCTATATTAAAATTAAGGAAAGTAGATTTAGATTCTAATGAAATAGAAATAGCAAATGCACAAACCAAAACAACAAGTGGCGGGGGGGGAGCTGTAAATACTAAACATAGTGAAAATATGTTAATTGAATTAGACGCTTCCGCAGATGTTACTCACTTCAAAATTGGGGAAACATTAAGATTAACCGTAGAATTATGGGGAAAGAGAACAGGGACTAATCCTGTTAAAGTTGGGTTTGCACACGACCCAAAAGACAGAAATGATGTAACAGCAATAAATGGCGGAATCATAGAGGACGCCGATTCTACAACACTAAAAATGCACATTCCTTTTATATTGGATATTTAAAAAATGGCGGATACAACTTTATCATCAACAAGAGTTAGTAATATAGCTAACACAATAACGGACTTTACAGTTCAAACTCAAGTTTTAGACGTGGCAGGAAACCAGAAAGAAACAATCTGGCAGAATCCGAAACATTCTCAACAATTAGGATACTATAAAGAAATTCCAGAATTAAAATCCGCTATTGACGCCAAAGCAAAATGGACAATAGGAAGGGGTTTCACTGCAAACGATAGAGATACAGTTACATTAGAAAATATAAGGGGATATAGAGAAGATACATTCAATATAATTCTAAAAAATATGATAATTGCTAAACAAATTACAGGGGATAGTTATGCAGAAATTATAAGAGATAGAGAAACAGGAAGATTACTTAATTTAAAGGTTTTAAATTCAGGAGCTATGAGAATCGTATATAATAGGCAAGGAACTATTGAAAAATACCAATACCCTAAATTTAAAGTAGAAGGAAAAGAACAAGAATTTGACGAATTTGAGCCTCAAGAAATTTTACATTTTGTAAATAATAGAATAGAAAACGAGATTCACGGGACATCAATTATTGACAGCGTAGAAAGTATTATTCTTAAAAGAAATGAAGCGTTAGATGATTATCAAAAAGTTCTTCATAGAAACGTTTATCCTGTAAAAATCTGGTATCTTGATACAGATGACCCAACAGAAATACAAAAATTCATAGCTAAAATAGAACTCACTACTAAAGATAAAGAAAATATATTTGTTCCAAAAGGACAAGTAGAGGTTGATGTTTCTTCAATAGCTCCAAACTCAACATTAAATCCAATGCCTTTTATAACTCTTTTAAGTAATTTCTTTTTCCAAGCGGTTGGTATTCCTCAAATCGTTTTGGGGGGAAGTCAGGAATTTACAGAAGCAACTGCAAAGATAAGTTATCTTGCGTTTCAGCAAAGTGTAGAAGATGAACAAAGAGAGATTGAAGCTCAAATTTGGAGTCAGTTAGCAATTAGAATAAATTTAATATTCCCCGCAAGTTTAGAGAACGAATTATTATCAGATAAAGCTAAAGATAAAACTTCAGGAGCAACTCAACCAAATGATACAACTGTGGGAGTGGTCAAATAATGAAACTAACACAAAGAAACTTTGATAATTTAGTATCAACTTTAAATCATAGAGTTACAAAATTAGAAACTCACGCCCACTGGATTAAATGGTTATTAGGAGCTGTTCTTATAACAAACGTAACCAAATTATTTATTTAAAATGACACATACACCAGAACATAAAAAAAAGAAGAAAGATATAGAAATAGAAGTAGAAGTAGAAAAAGAAGAAAAACAATTTCACGGACCAGTTAGACCAGAAACAGATGAAGAACATTTCAGAAAAACAGGAGAAACAAGACCAAGAAAGATAGAGGAGAAAGAACCGCCATTTATTAGAGGAAAGGGAGATAAAGCGGAAGGTTTTGTTAAAATAGGAAAAGAATTCTTTGCTATTTCACAATTTACTAAACAAGATAAAGAAAAATTAAGAGCTCAGGGTGTTCAGTTTCCCCCAGATATAGAACAAATACAAAGAGAAGAAGCTGTTGAAATAGAAGAAGAAGGCATAAGGGAAGGTGTGCAGAGAGATGTTAGAGATATAGAAAAAGAAAGGAAACAAGAAATAATTGCAGAAACAAGAGAAGGGGAAACTTCTGGAAAAGAACTATCTGAATTTGACAGAGTAACAGCGTCGGTAAATGCTAAATATCCAAATATGCCAAAAAGAGAAATAGGAGAAAGTCAAGTAGATTTTTTTAAGAGATTTAATGAATGGAGATTAAAAGAGTTGGGGGGATACCACGACCCAAGAGGAGAATTTAGAAAAGTTTTTTCAGAAGAAAATTTAAGAATTACGGCAGATACTTTTTTCCTTGCACATTTTGGCAGTGCAGATGTTACAGGAGCATTAAAAACATTAAAAACTTTAAGTCCTGTTAAAATAAAAACTCTTTTAGAGGGAGCAGGAGCGTTATCTGGAGTTGATGTTTTAGTAACGTGGTTAGCGTCAGATAATATTATATCCTCTACGCCTTTCTCAGCGAGGCTTATAAGAGAAGGTTATAATGATGGTATTTTAACAAAAGAAGAAGCATTAAGAGAAATAGATGAAGATATTGCAAATTTAGAATCTGCGGAATCTTTTGTTAAACTTTCAGCAACTTATAACCCTGTATTAATTCCTTTCCAAAATTCATATTTAACAAATGCAAGGAAAAATAAAAGAGATGTTCTTTTGATAAGAGCTTCGATTGAATTTGGTGAATAAAAATGGCTCACAACTGGAGAAGATACCCAGAAGTTTTATTCTCAAGTGATGAATGGTATGAAAGCCCTCATCAACAAATAACGGAAGATTTTGACGCATTAGTTACTAAAGTTGTTGATGGTGACACAATAAGAGTTACTACTAATTTTAGAGATTTTGATTTTCCAATAAGATTCTTATCAATTAATGCTCCAGAAATGAATGAGCCAAGAGGAAAAGACGTTCAACAATGGTTAGAAAATAAAATATTAGGAAAAAGTATTAGAGTAGAAATTAATGTAAATAATAGAGTTGGGAAGTTTGGGAGATTATTAGGGAATGTTATTTTTCAGGGCTCTAATTTAAATGAAGAATTATTATTTAGTGGCAGAGCTATCACACAGAAAGAAGCAGAATTTAATTCTTTAACTTTTAATCCAATAAGATGAAACAAGAATTAATAACACAAACGATATTTGATTTAAGAAAATTAACTTTAGATGATTGGCAAAAAGAAGTATTAGATTATAAGGGAAATCTTGCATTAAGATGTTCAAGACAATCAGGCAAATCAACAGCCGTAGCTCTAAAAGCAAGAAAGTTAGCTTATGATTTTCCTAATACAACAACATTAATTATGTCAGCGTCGCTAAGGCAGAGTTCTTTATTATATGAAAAAGTAAGAAGTATTTTAGAATTAGATAATATGGATTTAATTAAAAGTAAATTAGGAAATAAAACTTTTAGTTCTGTTGTTAAAAAGAATATTGCATATAGAGAAGCAGGAATATTTTTAGATAAAGAGCCGACTAAATCAAGAATAAGATTAAAGAATGGAAGTCAAATTCTATGCGAACCTTGCGGACAAACAGGAGCAAAGATTAGAGGATATACTATTGATTTTATGATTGTAGATGAAGCTCAATTAATTCCCGACGCTGTTTGGATTGCTGTTTTACCAATGTTAGTAACAAGCAAAAAGATGAGGGGGACAGGTTGGATAATTATTTTAGGAACTCCAAAATCAACATATGGATATTATTATGATTGTTTTGGAGATGAGTATTACAAACATATTCACATACCTTGCACAAAATGTAAAAGAATGACAAAAAGTTTTTTGAAAAGAGAAGAAAAGAGATTAACAAGAATAGATTTTCAAAGAGAATATCTTGCTGAATTTGTAGCAAGTATCAGGCAATATTTTCCAAGTGAATTAATTGATAAATGTGCAGTTGATAAAGATATGGGAATTCCACAGGGAAAAATGTTTTTAGGTGTAGATTTTGCAAGATTTGGGGGGGACCAAAACGCTTACTGCGAAGCGGTGTTAATTGGAAAAGATAGCCTTGCTGTTGTATGGGCAATGTCTGAAGATGGCGGAAACACAACAGGAACAATGGGATTTATTAAAAACAGAGATGATAAAAAACATTACAATAGAATATTTATTGATTCAGGGGGATTAGGCGGGACTATTCTTGACGTTTTACAATCGACAATATCAAAAAGGAGAGTTATAGGATTAGATAATTCACAAAGAAGATTTCAAGAAGAAGGGGAAGAAAAGAAACAAGGAATATTTAAAGAAGATTTGTATATGAATGTTAAAATATTAATGGAGCAAGGAAAATTAAAGTTCATTAAAAATCCTAATTTAGTTTCTGGATTAAAATTAGTCAGTTTCAAATATTCTATGGAAACTGGAAAAGTCCATATTTCTGGAGCAGGAAAGAATAATCATATTGTTGAAGCATTCGTAAGAGCTTGTTGGGGTATCAAAAATAAGGGTTTAAATCTCTATTATTATTAATTCGTCGTCGATAAAATAGGGAATAGAAAGGTTTATAAAAGACATAAGCCTTAAGGGTTATATGTTAAACAAGAAAGGAGATGTTAAGATTTACGAACAAGATAACTATTTCTTAATCATTTGTAAAAACTGCAATAAATTCATTAAAGGAATTTCTAAACTTCACGTCTTAGCAAATATAAAAATACATCAAGAAAGTATAGCTTGTGAAGTGGAAGCAAGAGCAAGAAGACTGATAGACGGAGCTAATCAAATTGTCCCAAAGTTAAGGGGAAGTCATCAACAAAAATTAGCTCAACTTGAAGTCTATAAAACAGATTGGTTTTACGAAGAAATGAAAGAAGAATTGGAGAAAGAAAAAGATTAAAATGCACAAATATATTTTTACCAGAGGCGAATTAAATGCGACTAAAAAGTGGGCGAATGATTTAGCGGGACAGTATCTCCCTTTTCTCACAAAAGATAAGGAAGGAAAAGAAGTAAAATTCTTAGCTCAAATTCAATTAAAACCGCTTATGATGTGGGAAGTAGTATATCCCGAAAAATGCGAAAAAGATTTAATGGGAATGTTAAAACCAATAACAATAGGAAATAATGTAGTTAATAAAATGTTAAAGTGGGTTAGAAAAATTCTACAAATAGAAAAGATAGAGAGTGAATGGAATCCTTATTTAGTCCCTGCGGGATTTGGTGTAAGTGTTATTGAAATTGGAAATAAAAAAGATAAAGTAAATTGGGAAGAAGGGGAAGAAAAAGATATTTTCAAAAACGGATTACTTCCAGAGGAGAATTTATAATGGAATTAACTGAAGAAGAAAAAATAAGATACCCAGAAATAGCAAGGGACGAGGAATTAAAAAAGGAAAGAATAGAATTCGAGAAAGAAAAAATTACGGGGATTCTTGGGGGAGAAAAAGAAAAAATATCTGATGTTGAATATGCTGAAAAAGTATCAAAAGGTTTAATTAATCCATTAAATGAGGACGGATATTAAAATGATTAAATATAATGACTTATCAATATTCCTTAAAATTGTTGTATGGGCAGTTTGTATGGACGTATTCTTAGAAGTAATGAGATTCGCATTTCATTTATGGAGTTTAAATTAAAATGATGGACGAATTTAAGGGTTTTATTTGGATAATGTTAGCGTATTTATTATTAATTGGGGGGTTTATTGTTGGATTATTAATTTTAATCAAACACTTATTTTTTTAAAATGATAGAAGCAATAGAAAGATTATTTGAAATCGGGGGAATGATGATATTAATTTTATTATTCTACTACTTCGGAAAGAAAATTTACAATGGAAAATAATAAAGAATTTAATATAAAACAAAGAGAATGGATGAATATAGCTAAAAAAGAAGGAATAACTATGACAGAGGCTATAAAAAAATACACAAAAATAGAAGAATAATGGAAAATAATAATATAGAACAAAAAGAATCAATTAAATTGATGAAGATGTCTAAAGGTTACCAGTGGGAAATTAAAATAGTAGAAAAGAAAATTGATAGTGCAGAAATAACAAGATTAGAAATAATTGATAAAGAATTAAGAGAAAAATATGGAGATGATATTAAATTAAATGAGGTAGATAAAAAGAAATAATATAGATAAGGGAAACTTAAAGACAAAGGAATCTAAACAAGCAAATTAGAAAAATATTTAAATACTATTCATTTTCCCTTTATGTCTTTAAGGCAAGGAGTTATTATAATCTTAAACTGCTCTGCTTGTGCTGTTATTGATTCTCTCCTTGCCCCTTATTCTTAAAATCATATTATTTCTTGAAGCGTCAAATGTTAAATTGGGTTTGGAATGTATATATTTCTAAGAATCGGCTATGTCATAATCGTATATTCCACAACCAATTTAAATCTTTTGGAAAGGGGGGGAATTAAATTGTCGTTACATATAGAAGATAAAGTAAGAAGTAAAGAAAGCATACGGATTAAAAAGAAAACAAAAAACTTTAATGATGATGAAGAAAGAGGTTATCTTGAGGGGTATGCCGACGCTGTCTTATTTTTAAATCATTATTCTTTGCAGATAGGAGTTAAAAATGGAATACGATAATAAATATTTTGTAGATAGGATTTATGCTTATGATATTAATCCAAGAGAAATTGGTGATTTATTTAAAATTCTAAATTTAGGAGAAAAAAAAAATGATGGATATTAACGCAGAATTAGACGCATTAGGGGATAATGTAGAAGAAAAAGAGCTACCAAAAGTAATAGAGAAAAAAGAAATTAAAGAAATTATAAAAGAAAAGAAAGTAGAAATTACAGATATAGAAATTAAAGAAATATTGAAAAGCCCTAATTTATGGGATAGGATAGTTCTTGATGAATTAAAAAAGAAAATAGCAGGAGAAATAAAATCAAGAGAAATAATATTTTTATGTGCTATGGGAAGATTAGTAAAAAATGCAAGTTATTCTTCTTTTAATTTATTAATTCATTCTAAGAGCTCTGCGGGGAAAGATTATGTAAGTAATGCTGTGTTGGGATTATTTCCTAAACCAAATGTGTTTAAAAAATCAAGAATTAGTGAAAGGGTCCTAAACTACTGGAAGCCATATAAAATAAGAAATATGAAAAGCTGGAATGAAAATATTTTATATTTAATTGATATTGGAGAAACCATTTTAAATTGTGAAGCCCTAAAAGTTATGTGTTCTGAAGGAAGCAATATAACTGTGATGGAAAAAGTTATGGGAAGATATGAAGCCGTAGATGTAGAGATTGATGGGAAACCTGTAATAATAACTACAACTGCCTCAGCAATTCCAACCGAAGAAATACAAAATAGATTTTTATTATTAAGAATGGACGAAAGCGAAGAACAAACAAGAAGAATTATTAAATTCCAGACAAAGATAGCAGAGAGAGGAAATCCAGAAGAATATGATGAAAAAATCTTAATTGCAATAAAAGAACTAAAACCATACAAAGTAAAGATTCCATTTCTTGCAAAAATTGAGGAAGTTTTCCCTTTCAATAAAATAAGAATGAGAAGATTATACACCACTTTTATAGATATGATTAAAGCCGTAGCAATTCTACACCAATTTCAAAGAACTTTACAAGATAAAAAAACATTAATTGCAGAATGGAGAGATTACGACATTGCAAAAGATTGCTTTATGAACTTGTGTTTGAGTATGGGAGAGATTCCTTTAGATGAGAGAAAGGAGAGCATTATAGAGATATTAAGAAAAGCAGATATGGAGTTAAGTGCAACAGAAATACAGCCAAGTGTCAAACCCCATATCTCACTACCAAAGATACGCCCTCACCTTGAAAGCCTGGTTAATTTACACTTAATTGAGGAGTTCCTTATTAATTGTGATGGACGTCCCCCGTTACCTAAATATAAGTTAAATGAGGATTTAGCAGACTCTAAGCCTATAATACTCCCAAATAGTGAGAGTTTGAAAGGGTGACTTACCCTACTTACCATACTAACCATACTAACCAAACTAACCATACTTACCTTATTATCGCAAAGTATATACCTCTTTCTTTTTTATTATAATTGCTATATGCAAATAGGGGGTAAGTTGGGTAAGTATGGTAACCCGCCTTTGAGATTTGTTTCATTACAAAGG
>SDBT01019977.1_pt1 | contig 10486 bp, 9 predicted proteins | sample 2277101 | NCBI WGS metagenome assembly SDBT01 (sample SAMN10404973, study PRJNA504765) | marine sediment metagenome | isolation source: marine sediment core GS10_PC15, 103 cmbsf | place: Arctic Ocean: Southern Knipovich Ridge | collected 2010
AATAACAAACCCTACAGACAAACTGCGATTGCACAGCAATGCCACTCATGTTATGCTGTAAGTGTGTTATAAACTATTAGGTATACACATGTATAGCACACTTTTGCCATTCGTATTCTGACTATTCTGCCAAGCCACTGCGCTTTCTAGCATCAAGTTTTACCATCTCGTTTGTAATTTTACCCCCGATCGTCTTCGCGAAGAGCATCGCTCCGTGGCGATCCAGTGAATATAAATTATTACATTGAAATACAAATTACTAGATTGCCGCGCACATAAAATGTGCTCGCAAAGACGATCGAGTGAATATCTGCCAAAATAGCTTAATTCACAAACAATCGATACTATTTTTATATTGAATTCAAGTTGTTTAACATTTTTATTAAAAAATTAAAATCATGATACATATTAATAACATTTCTCTTAATTTTGGTGGGCGCACCCTTTTTGATGATATTTCACTCACTGTTGATCAATCAGATCGCATTGGCTTTGTGGGCCGTAATGGATCGGGCAAATCCACTCTGCTGAAAGCAATCAATAATCCAAGCATTCTTGATGACGGCATTATCGCCATCGCCAAAAACAAAACAGTGGCCTATATGCCTCAGGAAGTCGTACTGCTTTCTGATAAAACAATTCTAGAAGAAGCGTATAGCACATTTGATCGTATTGAGCATTTGCAGGCAAAAACAAAAGAGCTTGAGCGTGTGGTACAAGAAGATCACCACAACACCAAAGCTATCGATCAGCTGATTGCCGCACATGAAGAACTCGCACTGATTGAACCGGATCAAGCACTCGCGCAAACCAAACGGGTGCTCAATGGCCTCGGGTTTAAAAACGAACAGTTTGATAAACCCGTCAGCACGCTCAGTGTTGGATGGAAGATGCGCATTGTACTCGTCAAATTACTTTTGCAAAAAGCTGATTTTTATCTGTTTGATGAGCCAACTAACCATTTGGATATTGTCGCCAAAGATTGGTTTATTGAATTTTTACAAAACGCTGACTTTGGTTTTATGCTCGTATGCCACGAACGCTATCTCATGGAAAAACTCTGTTCTTCTATTTTTGAAATAGAATTCGGCAATGGCAAACGATACAACATGCGTTATCATGCGTTTGAAGTTCAAAAAGAGCATGACAGTGCACTGCTCGAACAAAAGCACACACAACAACAAAAAGAAATCAAACAAAAACGTCGAACCATTGAACGCTTTAGAGCCAGTGCTTCAAAATCTAAAATGGCAAAAAGCATGGAACGTGCACTCAATAAAGTTGAATTAATTGAGATGCCACCATCACCAAAAAATATTCACTTTACTTTCAAGGATCCGGTACGTCCGGGGCGTATTGTGCTCGAGGTGAATAATGTAGCGCACGCATTTGGTGATAAAAAATTATTCAACAACATCAACTGCAAAATAGAGCGTGCAGAGCGCGTTGCGCTGATTGCACCCAACGGTGTGGGTAAAACAACACTCTTTAATCTTGTTATCGGCAACTTGCCGTTGCAAAACGGATCTATCGAATTTGGATACAACGTAGAGCCCACCATTTTTCATCAAGATCAGCATACCGTTTTTAGCCTAGATGATACCGTACTCAATAACGTGCTCAACAAAGTCACCAATAAAACAGAAACACAAGTACGAAGCATGCTCGGCAGCTTTTTGTTCACCAAGGATGATGTGAATAAACCATTTAAAGTTTTGAGCGGTGGTGAAAAGAATCGCGTGGCCATGGTAACCGTGCTCTTGCAAGATGCTAACTTCTTATTGCTGGATGAACCCACCAACCACTTAGATATTTACGCCAAGGATATTTTGATCAATGCACTCAACACATACAAAGGCACCTTATTTTTTGTATCGCATGATCATGATTTTATCAATGGCCTTGCTACCCGGATCATAGAGCTTACACCCAATGGCGCATTTAGCTATCAAGGCAACTACGAATCATACAAGCAACATCAAGCGGTACGCGAAAGCAAAGACATCCCACAAAGTCAAACTAAACAAAAAAAGCAAACAGAACGTAAAAAAGAAAGTGATCATGCGCAACGCAAGCAGGTGCAAAAATTTGAAAGCAAGATAGAAAAGCTAGAAAAACAGATTACTCAACATGAGCAATCATTTACAGGACTTGCATGGAGTAGTAACGAATATCAGCAATCTGCACAAAAGTTGGAAGCGCTTAAGGGCGAGCTTGAAAGTGTGATGAGTGAATGGGAAAAATTGCACTTAAAGTAAGCAGAGCGCACGCTCCGCCTTGTTACAAAACGGTATACCATGTTGCACGTGCTTTACCATGCATAATAACCTGCTGTTTTTTGACCAATTCTTGCACATGTTTTTTGGTGGTATTTTTATTGAATCCAGTCAGATACACAAGCTCACTCAGCGAAAGCTTGCCATGCTCTTCTATCAGACTCAGCAGAGTGGCGGCATAGTCTGACACATGCAATCGCAGCGTTTGCTCTCGCTCTATTTTTTCTTGTAAATTTCTCTTTTGTGTGACAAGCCGTTGCAAAAAATAGAGCATCCACCGGTTCATAGCATAATCATTGAATTCTTTTTGATTGTACGCACGGCTAAGCGTACTATACAGCTGCTCTTTATCTGCATGTAGCGGTTCCATTACCCCAAATGGCACGTAGCTATACCCATGCTGCAAAAGCATGAGTTGTGCAATAATATGTACAAAAATATGATTGTGATAATCAAACGGATGAATGATCAAAAATTGCCCTATAAAATAGGCAATTGCTTGCAATGGATGTAATGTTTTTTGCGCAAACAGATCGGTAATAGAATATACCAGATCATTCATGGCCTCTTGCGTTTGATACGGCAACGCTGTTTGGGCCAGTACACACGAAATACTCCCATCGCCGCCTGCTAATGCAATATTATTTGGCCGTTTCTTATACTTCCCAGCAGAATCTTTTATCCCCTTTTGATACCGGCACAACCAACGATGCAGTTGCTGTATACTCGCTTGAGAAAATGGTATTTGTTTGTAATGTGCATACAATTCTTGACTCACAAAGGCATACCCGGCAATTATTTGGTCGATCTCGGTATCGAAATGATCCGCGTTAAGTTGACTCATGATATGTGATACGCGCGATTGCGCCACTTCATAACCACTTGCCCGCATATTCAGAGCGATCGTTTGCGTGAGCGCTACCTTTTGCAAACTTTTGAGTCTGTCTACAGTCAATTTACCATATAGTCGCCAAGCACCCTTGAATTCGTCTAATTCTGCGATCGCGTTCAATACATCCTGTGTGATAACAATAGGAACAATATTCTTCATACTCAGCCCCCCTTTGGCTTGTGTAATTATACTTTAGTATCTGAGATACTATCCAAAAAGATCAATAGTATACAAAATACGTATCACATAGAGAAAAAAGCAGAAACTGAATATTCAATATCATATCTGATTGTATCCAATTGCATGCTAATAATACCGGAAAGGATATGGAATTTACTCTATATTTTCTTCCAACACCGGATATTTTTTGGGACTCTTGGAAAAATACTCATGCCAGTCAGTCCCTTGTGGCACATCAATATATTCCACATAAATACCTTTTTGGAATGATCCGCGTGTCTTTGATTTTTCTTGCTGCTTTTGCTCAATCATCTCACGCGCTATCTGTGCCTTTGTAATAAGCACATCCAACACTTCTTTAACGTCTGCCAATTCATCGGCGAGTTCGTCAATCGTTTTGGCGTCTACAACTTCTTGAGCTTCTTCCACTAACTTGTTTTTTAGAGCAACAATATGGTCATCACAAGAGAGCTCTTCCCAAACCGTACGAATACCAAACATAGTACAGCGCTCAATCATCCTGTCTCGAACTAATTTTTGTGTTGCAAATCGTGTTCTTTTTTTCATAGTAAACCATGGTAAATAAAAAGGCGGGTGATAACCACCCGCCTTTTGTTATTGTTGTACGTTCTCAAATATCTTTTTCATCGCAGATAAAGAGCCTATCATAGCACTCGCTTCATACGGCACCACAATCATCTTGTCATTTTTACCTTTTGTCATTTCAGGCAATACTTTGATGTATTCCATTGCAATCATGTAAGGTAATGGATCACCGCCCGGCATTGATTCTTGTACCACTTTGATTGCTTTAGCTTCTGCTTCTGCAACTTTATATCGCGCGATTGCTTCCGCTTGTGCACGCAATACTTTTGCTTGCGCTTCACCTTCAGCACGTAGAACTTGTGATTCTTTCACACCTTCAGATTCTAGAATTGCCGCACGCTTGTTACCTTCTGACTCCAAGATAATTGCACGGCGATCACGCTCAGCGCGCATCTGTTTTTCCATCGCATGGCGAATATCTTCTGGCGGGTTAACTTCTTGTAACTCAACACGATTTACTTTTACACCCCACTTGTCTGTAGCATCATCAAGAATAATGCGGAGCTTCTCGTTAATTTGATCGCGTGACGTCAATGATTCATCGAGATCTAATGAACCAATTACATTACGCAGCGTAGTTTGTGTAAGCTTTTCTATCGCTTCCGGCAAGTTGTTGACTTCATAGACTGCTGATTTTGGATCAGTAATTTGATAATACAAAAGCGCGTTGATTTCCATTTGAACGTTATCTTTGGTGATTACATTTTGTTTTGGAAAATCATATACCGATTCGCGTAAATCAAGCCGATCAAACTGCTTGGTAAAACGATAATATTTGCGTCCATCAACTTGCGTGACATAGCTCCAAATAACTGAACGCGGTCTTTCTAGAAATGGCATAACCATGTGGAGCCCCGGGCCCATTACACGATCAAACCGCCCCAATCGCTCTACCACAATTGCTTCTGCTTGTCTGACCATAAATACTGATTTAAGCAGTAAGATAATAAAAAATAAAACTACAACTACAAAAAAAATCATGAATCCAAACATAAACGGACTCATTGCCATTGTATGTACCATAAAACACCTCATAAAAAATAATTGATATACTGATATGTTATTAAACTTTTTCTACGATAAGCCGGGTACCCCGCACCGCAACTACACGAACCCGCGTGGCGATCGGTATCGGATCCTGCGTCATTGCTTGCGCACGCCATATTTCGCCATCAACCTTTACTTGCCCAAAATCAGTTTGAGAGATAGGAGTAACAATGACGGCTTCTTTGCCTTGCAAAGCATATACGTTTGAGCGATAGCCATGTTTTTGCTCACGTAGTAACCATCGGCGCAAGAAAAAAAATGCGACGATACTGCCCAGTAGAAAAAACAAGCACTGCACTAAAAACGAAAGTCCATAAAGCCCCGCACAAGCTGCGCTCAATGCCCCGAGGAAAAATGAAACAAAAAGAAACAACCCGGGATGCCCTAACTCGAACATGAGCAAGAAAAGACCAAGTACGGTCCAAAGAAAAAAATAAGAGCTGGTTGTAGTTTGGAAAAAGTTAGAAATGAATGTTGGCACTTGAATAAATAGGTTATTCATACTGCACCTCTTGATGATAAAATGTCTACTAAAATGAGTCTAGCATTATTGCACCAAAAAGCCAGTAAAATCGGGTGTTTTGACCAATTATAAAACAAAAAAGCCCGAAGGCTTTTATATGAGAAAGGGAGTTGCCCTAGATAGATTACTCCTTCTCTAGCTCTTGTTCCTACAGCTTCTACTTTCGTAGTTCTCTAGTCACAAGATGCTTCTCCCTACTCAATACTCAGATTACCAAAATAAATACTCAAAATGCAATAGTTTAGGACTTTTTTTGCATTTGAACCCGAAAACCTCTTATAAAACAAAAAAAGCCCGAAGGCTTTTATATGAGAAAGGGAGTTGCCCTAGATGGGGATTACTCCTTCTCCAGCTCTTGTTCCTACAGCTTCTACTTTCGTAGTTCTCTAGTCACAAGATGCTTCTCCCTACTCAATACTTAGATTATCAAAGTAAACACTCAAAATGCAATAGTTTAGGACTTTTTTGGGCATTTAAACCTGAAAACCTCTTAAGAAAATTGGTTGTTTTTGGCCCTCAAAATCGCCTATACTGCTCTTTGGGTATTCCAATAGACTAAGGTGAGGTCATGAAGCGAGTAACAGTACAAGCCAGATGGTTTCTTTTGCTTGTTTTAGTAAGCATATTACCTGGTTGCTTTGCTAGAAAAAGAAATGTCCTCAAAAAAGTCCTTCAGATACCTCACCGTACCTCAATTCACAGATCCTCAAAAACTCCTGAGCCCACGATCACCGTATGGGTTCATGGCACGCGATTTTTTCCTCGACCACTTTTTAAGAAATTTTTCAATGGTAAAGCAGGATTAGTATGTGCAGCTGACATAAACCCTGAATATCGCCTGCGTATTGTTGCTGACATCTTGCACCAGGCAGATCCGGCCATTTTTGACCGAGCGCATCTCTATCTTTTTGGCTGGTCAGGTAAATTATGCTTTAAAGAGCGCCAACAAACTGCAGAACTGCTTTACACAGCTTTGGTTGAGAAAACACGAGAATATAGGGATAAATACGGCCAAAAACCAAAGATTCGGCTGATTAGCCATAGCCACGGAGGTAATGTAGCCTTGAACCTATCAAATATCCATCATACGGAAGATATCATCATTGATGAGCTTATTATGCTTGCCTGCCCAGTGCAGCAGCAGACACTCCATTGCATTAGAGATCCCCTATTTAAACGTATATATGCGCTGTATTCCACACTTGACACACTACAGGTGCTTGCCCCCCAGGGACTCTATAAACGCGAAGAAAAGACCGCCTTGTTTTCTAAGCGACTTTTTCCCCCGCAAGCTAATCTTTCTCAGATTAAAATCCGCTTGAATGGCCGAGCAATCTTCCATAATGAGTTTGTCCTTGAGAGGTTTTTGTGCCATTTACCAGACATAATTGATGCAATCAAAGAATGGCAAACGAGTGATATTGATCATCAAAATCTGCGAAAGGGTACGGTGAGGATCTTGAGCATCAGAACCTAAAATACCGCTGAACAGCGAAAATCAATAATGAAAGCATGCCGATTAGCAAGCACTTTTATACATCTAACTCTTTTATCAGAGTAAATCTCAATATCTTCCCAGTGCGATATTTTCTATTTGAGCGATATTTTCTATTTGAAAAAAGTATTGACTTTTTAGGAGCTATCTTTGATACAATAAGAATAAGTAGCGACCAATGTTTTCTATAATTAAGGAGAAAAAATGAAAAAGAATTGGCTATTACTTACACTCACTCTCATAGGACTTACAGCTGTCAATACATCTCACCCTATGGGCAGCAGGCTATCCAGACTTGGATGGGGGGCAGGAAGGCCTGGTGGATGGTCAGGTTTTAGTGTGCCAAGGTTTGGTCCAAGTACCCGCCAATTTGCACCTACTCGTGCAACTGTACCCACAACAGCACCCGTTCCACAACCATCGCCCGTTGTCCAGCCTATACAAGCCGTTAATCCTTGGGCTATAGCTGCATTAATCGGATCACTTGGAGGCGTAGGTGGAGCAACACTCTGGGATCAATATGAAAGACACCGGGCAAAGCAATACGCGTCAGACTACCTGAAATCACAAATGGAATGGGACTCAATGATAGGGGCGGGAACCACTTCGTTTGACGATGATGATGTGCAAAGTTTGACAAACGCCATAATGCTCGAGCAATATAATCGAAGACTGAATAGGCCTATTCAAGGTCTAAGAGGAGCGGCATCTTCTGCATGGCAACAAAGCTCACCCACTCGTCAAGGCTTTATGAACAGATTACGTACAATGCGGGGATATGTTCCGTCAGCTCAAGAAGTTAAAGAAAGCATGAAGAAATATTTTCCTCCAAGACCTTTTTCGCAGAAATATGCTCCGCCAGTAGGACGCGTACCGAGATATGTTCCATCAGAGGAACAAGTTAGAGCAGCTTTTTGGAAAGCTGATGACGCTGCTGCTGCGACACCTCCAGACCCTCTGTCAGACGCAGCCATTGAAGAAGCTCTTTGGCGTTCTGCTGAGACACCTCAAAAACCAATACAAATACAACAAAGACAACCTTCTTCTTCTTCTTGGTTTTCGAGAAGAAGGTAAGTAACAATAAATCATAAATAAAACCCCTGAGTTTTAAGCTCTGGGGTTTTTATTTTTTCGACATATCCATACGGTGCACCAAAGGCCCCCATTCAACCAGAGCCACTCCAAATAGAAACAAACAAGCGCGCGACTATTGAAATGGTAATCCTATTTGTGTTATTCTGGGTGTATGAAGAATCTAAAATATGGCCTTTTTACCCTCATAATCACATTCGTAATCGTATGCAATCTGGTTGCTCAAGAGCAAACACCCGATGAACCTCCCGTTATTACCATTTTTATCCACGGCACCAAACCACAAATACCCTATTTTCTCTATCAACTTGCAGACTATTTTTTCTTACCTGGATTAAAGCGCGCACAAAAACAGTATCAATACCATGGACCAAAAGAGATTATCAATGGGCTCATAGATTCTAACTATGTAGACCCCAGAGAGTTCTTTCTGTATGGATGGTCAGGCAAACTAACCGACCCGAAATATCGAGAGGAAGCAGCCCATACACTGAAAGATGAAATAGAAAAACGCATACGCAAATACACCATATCATATGGCATCAGGCCCAAGATACGTATTATCGCTCATAGCCATGGGGGTAATGTTGCCCTTAACCTTGCACACGATCTTGAATCAGACCAAAGTGACATCATATTGGATGAAGTCATATTGCTGGCAACGCCGGTACAAGAATTTACCAACAAACATATAAAAAGCAAAAACATCGGGAAATTATATCATTTCTACTCTGATTCCGATTGGATACAACTTCTCGACCCACAGAGATTATGGGCATGGATTTACGGATATGACTTTCCAAAAGAAGCACCCCTACTCTCCAAACGCACCTTTGATCACCATGAAAACTTGACCCAAATCAACACAGAAATAAATGGCATGCCTCTGTGGCATACATCATTCATCGATATTTTATATCCTAAAAAGCTTAGAGAAAAATATCCCTACCTATTTCCACGCTTTTTACCCGAACTTGGCAGGGTTATGCAAGCAGTAAAAGATCCAGATGTGCAAGAACATATAGCTCAAACTGGCAGGCCTGTTAAGGCAAAAATCGACACGAGGAAAGCTCCTGGAGACGGGCGCATTACAGTTATTCCCTGAAAAACGCCCATATCTGTTCATAAAGCACTATCAACTTTTTCTAACCAAAAGAAGCAATCGTTAACCTACGACTCTTTATGCCACCTTTCCCAGCCTCCAACCTGATATGCTTTAAACCAGCACAGCCCTTTTACAATAGGCTTTTTCGTTGGTATTATGGATAGTATGAAGAATGTAAAAAATACCCTACTCACCCTTATTATCGCTATCAGCTCTACCTTTGGCCTCGCTACTCACGAACCGGCCAAAAATGAGCCTCCAGTGATCACCATTTTTGTTCATGGCTCCAAGCCATGGATGATTCCCGATGCCTTTTATAAGATTGGACACTATTTTTTCCAGCCAGGGTTACAACATGTAGACGCTCAAGACAAGCAGGGTGGGCCCCGAGGAATTATAAAAGGCCTTAAAGACTCTGGGTATGTTGATTCAAAACATCTCTATTTCTTTGGTTGGTCAGGAGAATTGGACGCTCAAAAACGCCTTGAAGATGCCCGAATATTAAAAGAAGAAATCGAAAAAGTTATACAAAAATATGTCGAAGAGTATGGTGTTACACCAAAATTGCATATCATCACCCACAGTCATGGTGGTAATGTAGCACTCAATCTTGCACACGAACTCGAAGCCAAGAAAAGTGCTATTACGTTAGATGAGATAATACTCCTAGGAACACCTGCTGACCAAGCTTGGACCAAAGAATACATTGGCAGTAAAAACATTGGCAAGACATATCACTTCTACTCTGAAAATGACTGGATACAAGTAGCCGACCCACAAGGATTACAGGTGCGTTTAAATAATAATGAGGTTAACAATAAGGTTATCAACAAACCAAAGTTTTTTGAGCGATCAAAACGCACATTTGACCATCATGAAAATTTGACGCAAATCCAAACAATAATAAATGAAAAAAGCCCATGGCATATTACTTTTATCGACTACTATCCTCCAAAGTTCAAAGATTGGGTCAAACATTTGGTCAAGGATTCTCAACATCAGTTTCCACGCTTTTTACCTGAGCTTGGTGATATCATGCGTAAAGTAAAAGATGAAGAGGTACAAAGCCATATCAAACAAAATAAAAAGCCAGTAACAGTAAAAATTGATACCCATAAGGCACGTGATAATGGCCGCGTTAAGATAGACCTTAAAGGCCAATCATGAAAAATATGTTCAAGGCGATAGTATGTGCAGTATTCTTTGCCGTAGCAAGCACAACTCTCGCAAAAGAAATTACTCTCTTTGTCCACGGCACCAACCCACCGGG
>SDBT01019978.1_pt1 | contig 10486 bp, 8 predicted proteins | sample 2277101 | NCBI WGS metagenome assembly SDBT01 (sample SAMN10404973, study PRJNA504765) | marine sediment metagenome | isolation source: marine sediment core GS10_PC15, 103 cmbsf | place: Arctic Ocean: Southern Knipovich Ridge | collected 2010
AATTGAAGGTGGGGATATTGCCTTGAGGATCACTACATCCTTATCACCCACAACAACGAATTGGGATCCAGCCTTCAAACCGAGTCGCTTACGAATTTCTTCAGGTATAACAACTTGGCCTTTGGAAGACATCTTTGTTGTTGCTAAGACTGCCATTTTCAACTCCTATGAGTGTCTTTGTCTTACCAGTAAGAAGGTACATGGTTAACGTCTTGTAGTCAAGCGAAAAGTTGATACAAGTTTCTTGAATGCGAAAGTTGAGTTAATAGTTCATAGCGAAGTATGTCTCAAAGTTCGGTGACGTATTTTCATGCTGAAAGAGCTAAATATTCAGATTGTTAAAGGTGTGAAGTGTAGGTAACTACGGGCAAGAGCAACTACGATATCATAGACTAACATGGTAATAGGTACACAAGCCCAAAGGGGACACACCGGACCCACCGAAGGCGGAGCCTGAAGGGGGGCCTATAGATTGCTCTTTGTCTAACTATGCACCATACACACTACACGGCCAGGGTGGGCTCGTGGTAGCGTTTTTATATCTGCGTAATCATAATATAAATGGTATCGTCTGTCCCAGTGTTTGCCAACGATAGATAGTATTCTGTGCCTGCTGTCAAACTGGTTGTTGGCACGATAAAAGTCACAAAGAGTCCTTTACTTTACTGGAATCAGTCACTATACTATCTGTAAAATCATCATTTGATGAAAGAATTAGCGTAATATCTGCAGTATCAACGCTTGTTATAGTTATTGTATGTGTTCCTGTTGTGGTCGGAGTAAATCTAGCTAATGTATCATCACTGGTAGTTAGAGTCGTGGTATAAGATGTGTCTACATATATTTCCTGATACTGAGTGTCGCCTTCCACAGTGCATCCTGAGAATGAAAAAATAATACTAATGCAAAATAATAAAACAGACACGATGATTGATTTTTGCTTCATTGCGTTCTCCTTGTGATTTATTACACAAAGTATAAGACATTACTGGTATGCAATGCAATATTATTGAGGGCGAAGGTTTTATTCCTCCTACTTTCTTCCTTCGCCTTATTGTTTTTTTAAGGCAGGGTTGCGCCCTGTCAATATACTTTCTTCGGAGGGCGGGTTTGCTACCTCCTCCCCGCTCTCATGCAATAATACCTATTGATAGGAAAAACTATAATCGGATTATTGAGGTAGAACCTAAAACCGACCATTATTGAGCCGATTATATCTTCCCCCCCATTCTCTCCTCTTAATTTTTCTCATAATCTCTTCGTTACTTCCTCTTGTCAAGATAAATGGAAAAAATCGCTTCGCTGGCGTAATAATCTCACGTATATTGGATTATTACAGCAAGGTATAATTTGAATTAAACTTCTAATTTCAGGTTGATCATATAAATTCATAAAACCTTCAATAAAACGATGTTTGTCCATTTTTTAAAATCCAAGTAAGGCAATTGCTCATAAGGTGCCCTAGGCGTGGCCAAAAATATTTAAATCATGCATTCGAGTTGAGAAAAATATGAAAATATGCGAGTCTGACCAGGAAGGTTGCAGTAATAATCCGTTAAATTATACTCCATATTGATTGAAAAATCTATTTTGGATTTTTCTCCTCTTCGGGCTAATAATATTACATTGCTTCTGTGAACTTTGAACCGTTAACCTTAAAAAGAAAATGTTTCTTTGTCATGACAGCCAGTAGGGGGACTGGTGTAAAGATACTTTCGGTGTTAAATACCTGGATATGCTTGAATCTCAAGCCAGACTAGCTACGTCACAGGCAGGGACCCCCGGCGGTGAATACTCGGAAGTTTTAAAGCTCTGAAAGATCTGGCCGACTATTGCCGGGGCTTATAAATTACTACCCTGAAGTTTAAATATGGTTAGATATTTTTATGATCATATTCCCTGTCATTTAAAATTGATAGGATTTGTTATAATTCCAAAGACCCAATAATAACCATTCACCACGTGTGAAAAGACCACCATGAAGCAGAAATCGCTTTTCAAGCGAAACTTACTACCATTTTGCTTCCATTCTATATAGATAATGCTGGTATGTCAAGAAAATTGGTATTATTGTTTATGATGGAAATACAATCAATTTTACGATTCATGCCTGGACTTACAATTTTGTGCGTGTTCCATAATAAGATTTCAAACAATAAAAAAACCTGTATTCCGAAAGAGATGCAGGTTATTTTCTTCAAAATATTTTTCTATAATTCTTTTAACCTGATCATAATTTCGATACCCTGCATAGGCCCTTAATTTTGTAATGAAGAATCCAGAACGATTAATATCAAGATTATTTTTTTCACAGATATTTTGAAGTTCATCAATCTACCATTGAGGTACTTCCATCAATTCATCCATATCCTTTTGGATTTCTTCATCTGTTAATTTCCATTTTAAAATGTCCAGCCTCCCCTCGCTAAGATCCTGATTTTCATCAATGTCCACCCCAACTAAGGTAATTTGTCTTAGGTTGTCTACCTTCTGGACACCAATATGTACTGCATCATTTAATTGTTTTATTGCTCTACTCACTGTCTTAATGGAAATTCCGAGTTCATTTTTAAAAAGTTTATTGGTTCTATCAGTAAAGCCGCTTTCCTTACGAAATTACTTAATTTTTTCTAAAACCATTTTTGTTCTCTTCGTTAAATTATTCATTTTTTATAGCTCCAGATAAAATTACCTGCAATTTTACGTTTGCCCTTACAACATTGTCAAATATGAGATATAACAGTAACCCCGTGGCATTTTAAATTATTGCAGCTTCTGATATAGGGACACTACCACATTTCCTGAAACCTTTTAATCGATTTTTTCTTGACATTTAATAAAGATAATATATGGTGGTTTTAACAAACTTTGACAAAACGCTTCCTCTTGCTGCAGTGTGAAATATTTTTAAAAGGACTTTAAACATGAAGATTGACGGAAAGGAGTACAGCCGTAAAGAGATATTAAGACGGATCGGGAATATAAACCAGCTTGGCGGCACCCTGCATTACCAGTTTTCAGAGGGCCGGGCAAAAGGTGTGAGCGGGGTAGAGTTCAACACAGGCACAGGGTTTTCATTTACAGTGATACCGGACAGAGGTCTTGATATTGCGCAATGCACGTACAGAGGGATGAATCTTGTATATCACACACCAAATGGTGTAGTGAGCCCGAAATTTTATGAGCCTGGGGGGTTCGGTTGGCTGCGGACGTTTTTTGCAGGGCTTCTGGCAACCTGCGGTTTGACGTACTTCGGCCCACCCGGCAGGGACGGCGATGAAGATCTCGGGCTACACGGCCGCTACTCAACTATTCCTGCGGACAAGGTTTGCGATCTTTCACGTTGGGATGGTGATGATTATATCCTTGAAATAACCGGTGTAGTCGAAGAGTGCGTGCTTTTCGGGGACAAGCTCAGACTAACACGCACTATTTCAACAGGAATAGGGAAAAAGTATTTAAGGATCAGGGACACGGTTCAGAATTTTGGGTTTAAAACTTCTCCGTTCACGATATTGTACCACATCAATGCCGGGTTCCCACTGCTCGACGATGGGAGTGAGCTCATGCTGACCTCCATTGAAAATGTGCCCTATGACGAGGTCTCGACGTCAGCACTCGAAGATTCCGCAAGGTTTACTCCTCCCATACCCGGCTTCGGTGAGCAGAATTACCTGCACACCATGGCCGGTGATGAAAAGGGTTTTGCATCTGCTGCGTTGATAAACAGAAACCTGCTGGACGGCCTCGGTCTCTATATTCGTTTTCACACGGGAAACCTTGTCTATCTCAGTGAATGGAAGATGATGGGTGAAGGAGATTATGTCCTCGGTCTGGAACCGTGCAACACGAAGATCGATAACAGGGCTTCTCTCAGAAAGGACAACCGTCTTCCTGTTATCGAACCGGGTGAGATAAAAGAAATGGAAGTGGAAATTGGGGTTTTGGACGGCCAGGAAGAAATAGATAAGTTTAGCCATAGGGTAAAAGAGATAACGTCATCCGGTTCCAGATAAGGATAAATTGACAACACGTTAAATGTGATCAGTGTCACAGGCAGTAATTAATGAAAAATTTATTTGAGAGAATAATGGACCCCGCGTTTTACACCATGCTTTTTGGCGATAATGCCAGGATCCTGCGGGCAAAAAAGGACATGCTCGAGTCGGTCTGTAAACTGTTCAGTGAACGGTTCTCCCGGAGCATCGAAGGAAAGGATGTATGCCTTATCTGTGTGCCGAACAGGGTGGAGCTTCTGGGAAAACACACAGATTACCAGGGCGGGGAGACTCTGCTGTTGACAGGCCCAAAAAACTTTTTTGCGCTGAGCGCTCCTGCGGCTGACAGGACAACAGAACTGGTAAATGTCAACACCGAGTACGGAAGCACAAGTTTAAAACTGCGCTCACGGGAACCTGAAATGCTGACCGAAGGGGAGGGATCCAACTACGCGTACACCGTGGCCAAGAGGTTGCTGAACAACATCAGTGATGCCGGACTTTCCCGTCTTTTTCCAGGAGATGTCAAGTCGGTTTTCTACGGGGACATACCGTTCGGAGGGGGAACCTCGGGTTCGTCGGCTAAATTGATATCGGATTTTTTCATACTCGCCTCGGTAAACAACCTCCTGTCCGATGATGAGTTCGTGTCGCTTGTTATTGAAAATGGGAAGAAGGCGGGGCTGAAAATGGGCTCGGGGGGAGTGAATGACTTTTCACTTGCCCTGTCAATGTACCTCGCCCATCATGAGAACGGATTCGATTTCGGGGACCTGAAAGGGGACCGGGGTGTAGGTACTTTCGGGGGTTCTGAAGATCACACGGCAATAGTGCTCGGTGAAAGGAACTCCCTGCTTTATTGCAGGTACTGCCCCACTGAAATCATCAAGAAAATAAAAATGCCCGAAGATCACCTTGTGGTAGTCGGTTATTCAGGGAAAAAGGCTGAAAAGACCAAAGAGGCAAAGCTCAAGTACAACCGTCTTTCCGAAGAAGCAGCTGCAGCTGTTAAACAACTGAATAAAATCAACCGGACGGGGTTTGACCTTTTGAGAGACTTTTTTCAGGGGCAGCCGCCTGGTGAAAAGGCTGATCTGGCTTATGAACAGCTTTCCGGTGCCAAGGATGGATTGCGTCTCGCCCAAAGGGCGTATCAGTTTTTCAGGGAAACAGAAGTGACCGAACAGGCTGTGTCAGCCCTTGCGGACCGTAATATCAGTGCTTTCGGAAAATTGATCAACGCGTCCCATTACCTTTCAAAAAAATATCTCAGGAATATAGTTGCTGAGGTAGATTGGCTTCAGCAGTCGGCAAATGAACTGGGCGCCCTCGGGGCCACAGGATTCGGGGCCGGGTTCGGGGGCAGCTGCTACGCGGTAATACCGGAAAATCAATGTGATGGATTCATTTTGAAATGGAAAGAAGATTATTTTAAGAAATATCCACAGTACAGGGATGCGGCAGGGTTCGATGTTTATACAGCCTGCGGGGGTGTTTACTGGGAAAGGCTCAGGTTCAAATAGGATTTGAAAGATATTTTTCAGGCTGGAATAAGATTCCAGATACCCGACCGGAGTGTTTGAAAGCAACAGGGGTTTAATCGGTTAAATAGTGTTATATAAACTGTTACAAGCTCTGACGGCCGATCATCAAATCGGCGGCTTCACGGGCGGTGTTTGACGGGTTTCCTCTTTTTTCCAGAAAAGCGGAGATCCGGGACAGCTCTTCGAGAGCTGCCGAAACATCGAACGGCTTTGGGTCCGGCCCCGCAATGCTTTTAGCTTCATAAAAGGCAGACAAAAAGTCAATGGAAATTATTTGAAAATTGATTCGCGGTGTTTCCGCCGGAAAGTAGCCGGAGTAGCGCCAAATCACTTAATTGAGCCGTTTCACCGCGACTAATCTTAAGAATACTTAGTTAAATTGAAAATACTAGTTAGCCAGATAAAAACCTGGAATTGTCACCAAGAACTAATTATTCTTTTCTCAGGGTAGGGAGCAGATCGCCGCGGGAGGCCTTCTGGAGTTTCTCTGCTATCTGCTCAACATTTTTTTCAGGTAAATCTACCGGAAGATCTATCAGCAAAACACGGCTGCCGCTCGTGGACGGGAAACGCTCGAGGAAGGATTTTTCTGAAATAAGTATATTGCCCTGAAAGATCGAATTCCTGAGGCCGCCGACCAGTATTAGTTTGAACTCTTTTCCTCTCTCGTCCGTGTATGCGATCGTGTCACTGACAGATTTCTTTATCCCCCATGACATTACGGTCTGGTCGGCAATTGCCGGTATGGTATCGTTATCGAAATGTTTGTTGAGCAGGAGCCACGGGCTTTTACCGTCAGAACGGTCTATTGTTTTTACGAAAGAAAATGAGCCCCGCGCCGCGAGCTCTTCCGGGTTTACACCCAGCAGCTGCGGTTTTTCGATACGGTTTAAATTCAGACAGCTCGCGTCATCACCCTCATGGACCCGCAGCTGAACAAACCGGACACCCTCTTCCTCAATACCGCTCAGCCTGAAGTTTTTCCTGCCTGTATCGCTGTTCAGGTCATAGAGAACAGGCAGCGTTGTTTCCCCGTAAAAAGCGAACCCCCCTGTACCCGAAAATACCCCGGTCAATATCGAGGGAGCTTTTATATGGATCACCAGATCTGATGTCCCCAACGCCCCCTGCCATATTGTGCTCAGCCCGTACAATATGATCCGATTGTAGAATATTCCTGCAGCTGCCCCGGGGATGCTTCCGAAAAAAGCGATGACAGCGCCTTCGATTATAAAGATATATCTTACCCTGGATAGCGGGATCCCCAGTGCAAATAGCAAACCGGTTTCATCGGATCGGTGCTCGACACCAAAAATAAAAAGCAGACCTGTCCGCAGCCGGCCTGTCAATAGAGACTGTGGACCTGACAGTGAATGTCGAGGTCTCCTCTTCAAGAGCGCTTCGGGGGCCAGGGCTATAATAGGTCAATGACACAGTGCTGCTTTCGCCGATCCCGAGGTCCCCGGAGAGCCACTCGTTGATGATGATCTCGTCATCGTTCATGTCTTCAGGCACAAGCGGTTTACCGGGAGCTGAAACAAAAGAGTAAGGTGTGCTGTTTTTGCCTGAATGAATCGAATTGACAAAATAAGTAAGAATACCCTCCGGGTTGGCCCCGGTGTGAAAGGCCGCCTCCGCTGGGGGAGCAGGTGGTGAAGCTGGAATATGAAACCGATTTCCCGGTTCCTTATTTCAGCCAGTTTTTTTTCGGCAGTCCAGATAATTCCATGCTTCCCAGAGTAACAGACCCTGAAGTAGGGTGGTCAAGGGTCCCCATGATATTTAAAAGAGTACTTTTTCCGGACCCCGCTATCTGGTTCCCTGTCTCATACTTCCATTTTAATTCGCCGTTCCCGGCGTCAAGTGCATAAAAAAGACCATCCATAGAACCGATGTACACTTTTTTTACGAGAAGGGGGAGGGCTTCGACCGGGCTGCCGGTGTCGAACTCCCAGATTTTTCCCCCATCGGCAAGTGAAAGGGTGTAGACTTTTCCATCCATGGACCCGAGGACACGCGGCCGCTGCCTATAACGGGGGATGACTTTATTTCGTCACCGGTCTTGAAAGACCAGAGCAGCTTAAGCTTTCCGGGAATGCCGCCAGCCGAGAACAACCAATCCCCTCTGAAGATGGGCCAGCCCACGTCCTCGTCCCACTGCAGAGGGAACCCGGACAAAAGCACGAATGTGGAAAACACACTAATCCAAATAGCAACTATTAGAATATTTTTCTTTTTTGTTTTCATGATAATCCAGCGACCTTTGTCAGATCGTTGTGATCATTTTCCTGTAATACTCTTTAAATATTTCAGATAATCACTGTCAGTTGTCAATAGCAGCCAGGTGTTCTTGTCGAGAGTGTTCCTGTAGGTCTCAAGTGTTTTGATAAATGAGTAGAAATCAGGATCTTTATTGTAAGCCGCAGCATATATCCTTGTTGCCTCGGCATCAGCCTCACCAATGAGCTCCTGGGCTGTTCTATAGGCTTCGGAAGTGATCCTCTGAAGCTCTTTCTCCATCTGGCCTTCAATTTCCGCTTTTTTACCCAGCCCCTCCGAGCGGTATTTTTCGGCTATTCTTGTCCTTTCGGAGATCATCCTTTCATAAACTTTTATCCTCACTTCCTCAACATAGTTGATCCGCTTTATCCTCACGTCAACCAGGACGATCCCGTACTGCCCCACCTTTTCCGAGGCCTCTCCCAGTATCATGCGGGTTATTTTTTCCCTGCCCCACTCTATCTTGACCAGTACATCTTCGGACAGCGCCAGCTCAGCCTCAGCCATGGCCATCTCTCTGTTCGAGTTTCTGACTACCTCGAGCAGGACATAGCTCGTTATGGAATCCCTGGTGGCGGAATCAATGATATCGTCCAGACGAGCCTGGGCCCCATTCTCGTTTTTTACGGATTGGAAAAACTTCAGAGGATCGGATATCCTCCACCGGGCATAGGTGTCCACCCAGATATATTTCTTGTCCAGGCTCGGTATCTGGTTCGGATCGCCGTCCCATTCGAGAATACGCTTTTCAAATCTGTTAGCTTTCTCCACAAAAGGTCTCTTCCAGTGCAGCCCGGGATCATCCACGACCTCGCCTACCGGTTTCCCGAAACGGGTGATTATCACCTGTTCAGTCATCCATACCGTGTACAGGCCGCTGCTCAATACAATAAGGGCCAGAAAGGCTAAAATCCCAATCATTATGTAAGTATAGGTTGATTTCATTGCTGACCTCCTCTTTCCTCAAGGCGAAGCAGCGGCAGAAGCCCCTGCTGATCGGAATCGATAATGTACTTCCTATCGATACCGGGTAAAACTTCGTTCATGGTCTCGAGATACAATCTTCTCCTCGTCACATCCTTCGACAGGTTGTACTCCTTCCACATAGAGAGAAACGCGTTGGCATCACCCTGGGCCCTGTTGATCCTGTTGAGCGCGTACCCTTCAGCCTGTCTGATGGTCTTTTCGGCCTCGCCGCTTGCCTTGGGGATAACCTGATTGTAAGCTTCCCAGGCTTCGTTGACCATTCTCTCCTGCTCCTGTTTTGCTTCATTTACCTCGTTGAAAGCAGGTTTTACCGGGTCAGGAGGGTTCACATCTTTCAATTCCACAGTCACTATAAAAATCCCGGCATCATAGGAATCGAGTATATCCTGCAGCTGTTCTTTTACAGTCAACGATACTTCTCTTCTGGCCAGGATTATTACCTCGTCTACGCTGCGGTCCCCTACAACCTGGCGCATAACTGTTTCGGAAGCATCACGAATGATACTTCTTACGTTTCTGACCTTGTAAAGGTAGGCTGCCGGGTCGCTGATACGGTACTGGACAGTCCATTCCACAACTGCTGAATTCAGATCTCCGCTCAGCATCAATGACTCCTCGAGGGCCCTTCCCTTAACATATTCGGTCCTCACACCGGCTCTTACTGTCCTGAACCCGAACTCTTCCTTCTGAACAGATCTGACCGGTACTTTTACTACACGGTCAACACCGTAGGGTATTTTTGTATGGAGTCCCGGCTGGGTCGTATTTATATGCTTTCCGAATCGTGTTACGACCCCAACCTCATTTGTGCCTACCTGATAAAAAAGGGTAAACAAAAAGATAAGCCCCAGCACGCCAAGGATGACACCGATGACCACTCTTTTTACCATTGGACGCGGGTTAGGTTTTTTCCCGGTAGTCTTAACTGTTTTTTCCGCCCATTCCATATTAAACCTCCACTTTATTTTATATTTTTTGATTTTTTACTCAGCCGATGACGGCAACGCCAAGTAGACCAGATGATGCCGGGTTTACACGGCTCAACTGAAAAGCCCGGAGCAGCGCCAAAACTAAATAGCCGCAGACATGTTGTACATTACCAAATGTACTATTCGCTGCAGGAAATAACAACCTTTAATTTAAGCATTCATCGGCAATAAAATCTATTGAAGAAAGGTAATAGGAATATCACAGAAGCAGTCCGCTGTCTGACAGCTTGTATTTGTACGAATCAAGGTCCAGTCGATAGGTATTGTAAAACACGTTTCCGCTGTTCATCACGTACACCATGACAAATATGATGTCACTTGAGAAGCGGAATGAAACCTGCCTGAAGATAATGAGCGTCTTTTGTCAATGCGTCTTTTAGGTTTAAATTCTTCATGACAAGAAAACTAAAACAGTCTTGTAAATGCCCCCTCCATTACAGTTTTTTGGATCATTGAACTCGCTGAACTATGTTTATCTTCATTTTTTATGAGGAATGCAAATAATCCGCTTGTATCTAAAAACATATCATCAGCTGTATATTATTTCGTCCATTGCCTGATTGCTTAGGTTCTCGTTTTTGTCATCTACAATGCCGTCAAGTTGAAGAAAAGAATCATCCTTGCCAACTACTTTATCATGAATCGGCTCCAACCGCATTACTGGACGCCCACGATAGGTCATTACATT
>SDBT01019979.1_pt1 | contig 10486 bp, 10 predicted proteins | sample 2277101 | NCBI WGS metagenome assembly SDBT01 (sample SAMN10404973, study PRJNA504765) | marine sediment metagenome | isolation source: marine sediment core GS10_PC15, 103 cmbsf | place: Arctic Ocean: Southern Knipovich Ridge | collected 2010
TTGTTCTTTTATATTTTTATCAAAATCTAATTCTATTTAATTAAATTGTTACCTAATAAATCTCAAATTGAGTTATACTTCTAAAAAGATGTAAATTTTCTAAGATATGAAAAAACTCAAAAAATCCAAAAGGCTTTCGATTTTATATTAATGGAAATTTAGAAAGTGTCCGACATATTAGCAAAAAAATCACAGATAAAAATCTTAAAATATATAAGTGTGGTGGGCAGAGATATTAATATGAGAACTAATGATGAAATACTATTAACATCTGATATCCATTTAGGGTCTAATCTCACTTGCGTACTCGATTTTATACAATTCCTTGACAATTTCATAAGAGACGATAATTACAGATATGTAAGGAAAATTGTTTTTTTAGGAGATGTTCTTGAATTGATGTTCAACGATTTAGACTTTATTATGAATTATAATGGAATTACACAAATTTTTGATCTTTTAAGAGAGATTAGTAATATGGGAATTGATTTACATTTTATTTTAGGAAATCATGATATCGTGTTTATTGGCGAATTTGAAGACGAAATGGAATCATTCCAGAATGTTTTAGAGAGTTACAATTGTAATTTTTTTCAAAGTATCTCTCTATTAGCTAGTTTTTCATTTAATAACGGGTTTACCCCATTTAATAATTTTGAAAAAATTCATCAGATAATACCCGAACTCTCAAGTGAACCCCAATATCTATTTTTACATGGTCATCAATTGGATGAACCATTAATTATTCCAACAGAACAGAGAATTTGGGCTAGAAAGATTAAGGATGATCAAATACAATTAAAACAACTCTGCGATTATTTGAAATATTATTGTTGGAATTGTTATTTGAGAAATCAAGGAAGATTTTTGCAAGCGTGGGAAGAGTTTAAGGAAATCTATTATAGAATTGACAAATCAGATTTATCTCAAAGGGAAATTACCGAGTTATGGAAATTCAAGATATATTTATATTTCTGGCTTTTAAGAAAAAGATTAAAGATGTATCCATTTTTCTTAAATAGTTATAAAGAGAAAATATTTTTCAGAGCAAGGAATTATTTAATATCAAATAATATATCAAATTACTTCTCTCATGTAATATTCGGACATACACACATTCCTGGTTTTTATGAGCCCTCAAATAACTACAATAATGCGCCCAATATTCCAGTCTTAGTTAATACAGGTACTTGGCAACAAGGAGAATATGGTCCATACATAATTCGATTATCCATTACTAATGGTATCAATTTTATCTCCATTGGGAATAATAATAAAAAAGTTTAGATTTTTTAACTGCCTTTATATGGACAACAACAATGCAATTGGTGTGGTGCTACCTCTGCTCAAATGATTATGAATGGATATCCCGATCTTGCAGACAGAATCTTTCTTACACAGCTCAATATTTGGAATTCAATTCAAGCAAATAATAGTACTAACGCTACAGATATAAATCAAAACTGGGCAACAGATCCTCAAAGTCTGCAAGCGTGTCTCATGGCTCTCAACCCTCCACCAGGTGGTACTTGGAATATACATATGGATACAATCCTCGATGATGTAATGTTTTATATACTCTTCTGGATGAATCGAAATAACTATCCAGTTCCAGTTCTTATAAATGGAGGAGGGCATTGGGTTGTAATAGTCCAGTACGAGACTGATGTTGAACCTATAGCAGGGAGCACGCCAACACTTAACGAAATTACGATCTATGATCCTGAACCTCATAATATTGGTTCAGTTATTAACATACAGGCGGCAAATTGGTATGCTAATGAATGGGCAAACTCTATTATATACCCAGGAACCTGGCAAAATAATTGGGTGGCGGTCATTGAACCCCCTATAGAAAAGGGAAGAGTTAAAGTAAAAATGGTGGAAAGAGTGGGTGAAAAAATTATCCCTCCTGAAAAGGCAATAGAATATGCAAAAATTTGGATAGAAAAAAGAAGGTTAGATAAAAAAAACCCTTACAAAATCCTACAAAGAAAGGGCATAATAGCCCTCAACCCCATACTTGTTCGCGAACAATCAAAAGGAAAAAAAGTTACTGATTTCTATATAGTTCCTTTTGCCCCAAAACTTACGTCTCAAAAGTGCTTTAAACGGTATTTACTCTTTTTCCGATGGGTTGTCGGACTCGATCCCGACTTACACCTTTGGACTTTTATCCCCCACAACGACTTATTACCGCCGGTAGACGTTACGGTAAAACGAGTTCTAAAAAGGGTAGGAGTATTTGACCGCGAGTATGGGTGCAAATGGGCAGATGTTTTAAGGTATTCAGACTTTCTTAAGCTCGTAAGCCCTCAAAACAAGCTCTGGGCAGATTTATACCTTTCGAGGCTAGGGATTATGGGAATTTGCAACAGCAAAAAAATTGATTCCAAGTGCGATATATGTCCATTCCAAAGATTTTGCGCGTATTAACTCCATTTTTTTTATTTTAAATAAATAGACAATAAAAATATAAAAAGACTGAAAACGACAATATGGAAGTTCGGGAACGGGTACAAGACCAAAAAGAAATCGACCTTATTAATTTATTAAGGGCAAATTATCACAAAACAGCTCTGGGTAAATCGAACGGGGCAACCTCGCCTACGAAAGATTTTCTTAAATGGTTAAGCACAAATCCTGAAATAAAGCGTAAAATTCGTAAAGTATTGGACTACGGATGTGGCAAAGGTCGAGACGAGGATACCTTGAAAAGCGAATTTCCCCTATCTATTGGATACGATCCTCACAAAGATTTTGGCTACGACTCGAGCAAACAGTTTTTGCAAGATACTTTCGATTTAGTTGTGTGCAATTACGTATTAAACGTGATAGTTAAAGTAGATAGAGAAAACGTTATTCAAAACTTATTACGATTTTTAGCAAACGGGAGCGTTGTATTGATAGGAGTTCGGCAAGATAAATACGAAGTGAAAGACAATTGGATTCGTTTTCAAGACGGATACATTACCACTCGACCAACTTTCCAACACTTTTTTACGAAGAAAGAAATTTTTGATATTTTTTCTAATTACTCTCAGATAATCCCCTTAAATTCCAAAGGGGCTTATGTTTTACTATCAAAAAATTCTTTTTCACCTAAGAACGAAAAAAACCACGGTTCAATAAACTTCCGCCCCCCAAATACATAATTATTGCCATATCTGCCATAAGAATAATCCATTAAAATTTTTAATAAAAAAAAATAAATATTTAAAAAAACTTGAGGGTAAATAAATAGTATGAACAAAAAAAATTCTATAATAGTTCTATTATTATTGTTTTCAGTTAATGTTTTTAATCTTCAGAAAATTTCTAATCTTCACTATAGCTCTACTCAAAAAAACTTGAATATATCTAATTCTGGTGATGTTGGAACAAAAAATGTATCTTATAATGCTTGGGCATCGCCTTCTTACGCTTCTAAGGAAATAAACTATTCAAACGATTTAAACTCCACAAATGTACGAGAAGGATCAGATATTCTTCATAGCAGGATATACCGAAATTACGGAATAACTAGATTTTATTACGCTCAAATTTCTTACAATATTACCCTCAATCAAACCTTAATTGACGAGATTTTAATAGGCACCCCACAAAAATTAAAAATCATATTTCGAAGTAAATTCAGTCAATATTTAACAAATAGTCACAGGATCACTTCAGAACTTAGCAAGGGTGACACTCAGCAACAAGTAAAATATTACGATTGGGGCTTAAATTGGAGAAATATTGAACATGAGTTTAACATTACTTCTGGAAATATCGGTAATAACAATTCCATTAAGATAAATATCACCTCCGTAGCAGACTTCAACCCATCTGGGTTTCCTGGAGTGCTATCTTTTGATACTTGGATAGAGACCTTTTTTATTGGAGTTAATTATGAACCTGAAATTAATTTTACATCACCTTCTCAGAGCAACGTGTTAATATCTCAATTTTACGATTACGATATAAATGTCTCTATTTCCGATCCAGAGTTAGATAGTTATAATAATGTTTTAGTTAGAATTTATAACAATATAACGAATCCAATATTAAACTGGACAAATATGACTCAAGTTGGTTTAACTGATGAATGGACACATATAATACAACCAATTATATTTCCAAACGACCAATATATCGTTGAAGTGAGAACCAAAGACGATTTGGGATATACATATAACTCAATTTCGATTTTGATTGAAAATTTACGACCTCAATCACAAATTCAAAACCTAAATAATGATGATATAATATCTCAACCTAATAACTTTACTTTAAATATAACTATAGTCGATAACGAAGATGATATTTTTTCAAACGCTTCAGTTATGATCTACGATTCAGATAAAATTCCTCAATTGCTTGATTGGACGGATTTATCTCATACAATTGCTTCTGATTACACATTCTCTTTTAATCCAAATGATTTCGGAGATGGCACTTATGTAATTTCAGTACGAGCAGAGGATGATAAGGGTTTTGGTTATACAAATATAACTATTACGATAAGATTCGAACAACCTTTTGATTTCGTGCCTATTGTCATTATTGTAGCTATAGTTTCAATAGTCGTATGTGTGTATATATATGCTTATGTAAAGATTCCTTCTCTGATTTCTGCAAGAAAAAAGAAAAGCATTGATTAACCAAAAAATTCTACCTTCTTTTGTTTAATAAAATTCAACAGAAGATAACAAAGGCTTCGCTACAAGAACAGATTAAACCCTAAAAAAGTAAAAATTTATCGGAAAGATCTAACTCTTCTAATTCCTCTAAAAACGAGAGAAAGGGATTCTCTTCAGACAGATAGGGAAGTAAGTCGAGGTAGGCAATATCTTTAATTTCGCGATCCTCAGAAGTAATCCTAATTTACTTTTTGCCTCTTCGAGATTACTTGATACATCAATTAAAATACCGTGCCAAATCACAAAATAGCATTTCGAAAATACCCTACCATTTTTACTTTTACTACAGGAGACAAAAAACGAACGAGAACCAAAAGATTAATTCGAACCTAATACCTGATGTATTTTTACCTTTTGGAAACATTGCAAAATCTTACGCCCCCAATCATTTATATTTGAAACTTTCTTTACGTTCTATATGACCGAAACCAAGCCAAAATACAACTGGGACGAATTAGCCGAGAAAGGCAATAATTACGAGCAAATACGGATAGCTCTAAACTCTTTAGAAACTTATTGCATTGGACTTAGCAAAGCCGAAATTTACACCGATAACAACGCCTTCAAAAAAGACTTTACACAAGACTTAGAAGCCAGATTAGACCAAATTTTCGAAGAATCGTCTTTACCAGAAACCGACAACAGTTCAATGAAAAAACATTTCCTAAAAAACCTCGAGACCACCCTCGAACTTATCGTAGTTAAGGAAGCGTACGCACAAATAACCTTTTCGCAATACGCCTTGCACAAATTTTTCGAAGCACTTAATTCATTCGTAGACGAGATACAAATCCAATTAAACGAACAAGGAATAATCATTGTCACCACCGATCCTTCCAGAATTGGACTTATGGAAATAACCTTTGGTAGTAAATCCTATCAATTTTACAAAGCTGGTAAGGTAGGGATCAACCTAGAAAATTTGCAAAAAAAAATAAAATGTGCTAGCAGCAATTCGAAAGTACAGCTTATTTTTTCCGAACAAGTGCTTGAAATGAACATCACTTCTCCAAAAAGGAAAAGGGTTATTAGAAGGACTTTGTTCCTCATAGATTTCGAACCACAAGGTAATTCTATTGGATCCTTACACAACATCGTACCCCCTTACACGTTTGAAATGACGAAAGACGACTACGAAGATTTAATAAAAAATTTGGGGTTCTATTCGGAGATCGTAGATATAGATGTTAACCTACAACGAGTAATCTTTAAGGAATCGAGCGATAAGGGAAGTTCTGATATAGAATACGAGAAGAAAGACCTCGTAAACCTCAAATTCAACGAGAAAGAACTACTTTCGGAAATAGAGAGAGAACAAGACAAAATCAAAAAACAAACTCTTACTAAAAAACTCAAAGAAAAAGATTGTACGGGGGCATATTCGTTATCTTTTTTAAAAGTTGTAAAAAGTTTTTGCTCAGTTTTAGAACTACAAGATAAGATATCTTTCTCAATCAAGACCGATACGCCCCTCAGAGTTAATATGTCTTTCAAGAAGTTAAACAAGACATCGTTAACTTTCTACCTCGCCCCAAGAGTGGCAGAAGAAGAGTTTGACGAAGATGAAGAAGAAGAGTTCTAATTATTTTTTTTATTTTTATATACCAAAATTAAACCAAAACCAACTAAAAAAATGATCACCTTCGACTTTGGAGAAGGTAGAGCTAACACCGATGAATATCCTATTATTTTTACCACATGGGAAGAAGCAAACGATTATTTGCATAAAAAATCTTTCGAGAAAGGCTATTATCTCAAACAATACTTTACCATCGAATACGAAGACGGGAAAAAATACGCTGGGAAATACGACGTATACACCAGAGAATCCGACAAAGAAGAGAGAGCAGACTTAGGCGCACACGTGATGACTCACAACTTATTTTATTCGGGAAGACAAAAACCTCACTACATGGAAGAAGAAAGCGTGGAAGGAATCTTAGCGGGAACGAAGACAGAAGACAAACAAACGTGTGCTGATTTTATAGACCGCTACGAAATTAAAGTAATGAACCAGAGCAATATTTTCTTTTGCTAATTTTTTTTAAAACAAATAAACCAAAAAATTACGAGAAGATAATAAAATGAGCGTAAAGGTTATGGTAGAAAAGACGAGAATAATTTATTGTCAAAAGTGCGAGAAAGAGATCGAACCCGAAGAAAAATGTTACCAAATAAGTACGGGACGTTTTGTGAGTAAAGATAAACTTTTTCGAACGTATCCCTCAGATAGCAATCAGTACTTTCACGAAGGATGCTTAAACATCCTTTAACACAACTAATTAAATTTATTTTATTTTTTAACGTAAATCCAAGACCAAAAAAAAAAAACGAGAGAAAAAAAAATATGGAAGATAAAGCACAGGTAAGAAAAAAAATAGTAAACCAAAACACCCTCACCAGCAAAAAAATTAGAGTTGGCGTTAAGGGAGAGAAGCTCAAATGCGAGTTTTGTACCAGCAAAGTTTTGGATATGGCACGACACCTTCTAAAATGCTACAGAAATCCAGAAAACGCACCTTCGATCGATTTAGAATGGGGTCACGTAAACGAATACGACACTTTTAAAGAATTTTTGATAGAAAACCCTCGAACCGACAAAGAACGCGAATTTAATTCCGCATTAATCCCCAACGGAAACCCTTTTGAGCAACCAATAGAAGATTTGTTAAACTATACAAAGCAGTTACCAAAACTACACAAAGATAAAATGTTACATCAAAAAATGGACGAAATATTCACGAAGGGAATAGAAGTAAGACTTTTGAACAAAGCCGAGTATATAGAAAGGTTAAAAGAAAAAGTAAGGAAAGGACAACGCCTATTCTTGTTAGATTGGCAAAAACCTATCACTATCGAAGAAATCGAAGCACACAAAGACGAGTTGTGGGAAGCCTAATTTTAAATTTTTTTACAATTCATTTTTTGTTAAAGACTCCGAGACATCAACAAATTAATTATAAAAGTTATCTTTATTTGATTAAGGTCTAAATTTGAAGTTTGTCTCTTTCATTAAGTGAATTTCTATTATTATTTTGTCTGACAATTATCACAATTGAGACTATAACTAATACGGAACCAATTAAATGAAAGACTGTGAAGAAATCACCTAATATTATGGATGCAAAAATAGCGGTAACAATTGGAGTGGGCGATAAAACAATACTTGCATTCGAGACGTCTAAATACGATAATGTCTTGTACCAACAAAACAATCCTAACGCATACACAGTTCCCATTATTATAAAAAAGAATTGATTGTATGGATCAAGAAAGGCATTTATATCAACTGGAGAAAAAACAAAGAATGTTCCTATTAAAATAGCACCACTTAACAGATTTCGGATGAAACCCATTTGAATTGGAGTCATTTCGTTTCGATTAAACAATTGTTTTGTTAAAGTGTGGCCAAGCATCCATAAAGCAGTGATTAATAATACAATCAAGACTCCTGTTAAAATATCTATGCTAAAATCGAGAGATCCTTGGCTTATTGCTATTACCAACCCGAAAAATAACACAATTGAAAACAGAATTTGAATTTTTGTAATTTTTTCTTTTAATAGCAAATAGCCATACAATAATGCAAAGAAAACAGAGGTTTTTTGAGTTAATGAACCATTTACAGCCCCAGCTAATCGATAACCTATAAAAAATAGAAATTGATTGAAGCTAAAAATTATCCCGATAATAAGTAATAACCAAAAATGTTTTTTCCAATTCAATAAAATTGAGTTGTTCGTCTTTAAATCCGGATTTCCATTTTCTTTCCTTTTATTCAATTGTGATTCTATAATTACAAGAGGAAGAAATATTGCCATTTGAATTAGGCACGTCATAGCTGCAAATGCATGGGGATCTATTGATTTGGCCGAATTTGCTATAACCGGTTGAAGACCGACGAGTATAGTTCCGATAACTCCAAATGTTAACCCTTTTTTGAAATTATTACTCAAATTATTTAAGAAAAGCATCAAAAAATTAAAAACTTTTACAATAGACAAGAATTGAGCAGAACAACCTTGAATTGAAGAAAAACATTATTATTGATTCACACCTTACTTATTAGAATATGAATAGTTTCGAACGTATTTGGACAGCATTGAATCTCGAAGAACCAGATCGGATTCCGACTCACACCATTAATATCGATGGAAATGTCGCTGACAAAATCTTAGGTGCTCCAAAAAGAAACGCGTTTGACATCTTTGATGATTTGGAAAAGCAATATCCAGATGAGTGGGTAAATAAAATAAACGAAATCCTTCTTGACATTGAAATTTCGACATTTGCAAAGGCAGTAAAAGCGGGGCACGATCTGGGTTTTGATGGAGTGGGAATCCAATATATCCCTTTTATTCTCGAAAGTCTTACAGAAATGACAGATATTTTTGGAAAGAGACATAAAGTTCGAAACATTGATGGAAATCCTTATCCAGATTACTATGGAGGATATATTAAAAATCGAGAAGATTGGGAAGCGTATCCTAAGCCTGATATGAAGGAAGAGTACAATAAGGCTAAAAAATTTTATAAGGGAGTTTTGAGAAAATGCCGCGATATAAAGGATGACATTTGCATTTTCGCTCAAAATGCTTTAACATCGGTGTTTCCTCCAGTTTGGCAGGGCATGGGAATGAATTATTTTGCTCGGGCTCTTAAGAACGATCCGAAACTTGTTAAAGAACGCTTTCGCTTCACTACAGACTATACATTAACTACTTTTAAAGCCTATCATGATTGTGGAGCTAAAATTTTTCTTGAAGGGGGAGATATTGCACATTCGGGAGGTCAATTTATGAGCGACAAAAACTTTGATGAATATTTACTCCCCCGTTACCAAGAAGTCTCAAACCAGATTCACGAGTGGGGTGGGAAATATATATTACATACTGATGGTGATGTTACTGACCTCTTAGACTTCATCGTCGAGGCTGGATTTGATGGTCTTCAATGTCTTGAACCACCTTTAGTAGATCCGTATTTAGTCAAAAAGAAAATAGGTGACAAACTCTGTTTATCCGGAAATATCGATACAAGACATATTCTCGTAGATGCTACGAAAGAAGAAGTGGAACAAGCCGTTGAAAATGCAATAAACGCACTTGGTCCTGGAGGTGGTGGTATGATATCTCCTGCTAATTTTCATCCCGGTATGTCAGTTGAGCGTTTAAGATGGATGATAGAGGTTGCTAATAATTTTGGTGTATACCCCTTATAAGACAACAATTATCTTATTTTACTTATCCGTTACTAATTTTCTCTTCATCCTTTTTTTCCCTTACTATCACATAAATCGAGATAGTCACAATAATTATTCCAATGAGATGGTAATATGTGATCAGCTCACCAAGAATAATCCAAGAAAAAACTGCTGAAGTGATTGGTGTTAAGGACATAATAACGCCTGCTTTTCCAATAGAGATATAGGACAACGTTCTATACCAGAACAGTAACGAAAAACTCCAGTCTAAAGCCATTAAAAAAGGATAGATAAGATATCCAGAGCTAAATACAGTTATCAATCCTTCTAAAGGAAAAAAAATGAAATAAGTTAACAACATTAAAGTCCCACTTAATAAATTTCTAAGAAAAACTACTTGAATAGGACTAATCTCGTTTCTATCGAAACCTGATTTAGTAAAGGCATGTGTTACTGTAAAGATAATAACCGCCAATAAAATAATGAGGACTCCGAAATTAAATTCAAGCAAATTAAAAAAACCTTGAGTAATTGCGATAAATAATCCTAAAAATAAAATTATACAGAACAAAATCTGGATTTTTGATATCCTCTTCTCATT
>SDBT01019980.1_pt1 | contig 10486 bp, 15 predicted proteins | sample 2277101 | NCBI WGS metagenome assembly SDBT01 (sample SAMN10404973, study PRJNA504765) | marine sediment metagenome | isolation source: marine sediment core GS10_PC15, 103 cmbsf | place: Arctic Ocean: Southern Knipovich Ridge | collected 2010
TTTATAACCTTCTCCCTGGTGTTCGGCCCCTTTTATTCGCATCTATATTCCTATACGGTTGATTATCTAATAAATAATTATCGCAACCACATTCATTCATGTATCCAATTCTAACACTTTCGTCCAATCTTCCATCAAACATTTTCATGGCTAAATCAATTCTAGTGAATCCAGGCAAGTCACAAAAATGAAAATTACCTGAAATAATAATTTCTCCACAAAAATCAAATGGTAGTCCTGCCTCAATTTTTTCTTTAGTATGCAAATTAACCATGTTAGCCGTTGAAGACGGCCTTTCTTTCCCAAGCCCTTTATACTTCACCGTTTGCAAGTGTCCAGCATTAGAGTGGGTTAAGAAAAAAACTTCTATCGCTTTAAAATCTATGAATCTTGTTTGACGCCAATCATTTTGAATATATAATAGTATGTCTCCATATTTATTAGCGGTATTAACTAATCTCTGTAATGTTTTAGTTATTCCCATTCTATGTTCACTGGAAGTTATTTCTTTTATAAATTCAAATTTATTTAAATACTCTATTGTTCCATCACTAGAATTATCATCGGCTATTACCCATGGATAATTCTTAGAATCTGGATTGCATTTTAAAATTGATGATATTGCTTCTTTTGTAAAATTGATTCTATTGCAAGTTTGTACTCCTATTACTAGCTTCATCGTTCAGAACTCTCCTATAAAAAATTTATATGTTCCATTTTGCAGAGCAAATTATTCAAAAAAATATTATAATTATTATAATAACATTTATTACAAATGCTCCCGTTGAAATAAGTGGCTTTATGAAATTCATTCCAATAGCACATTCTCAATAACAGAGGTGGCTTTTTTAGGTCGGTAATGGAATGTTGTGCATCGCAACAAGGATAAATATACCCGGTGGCATCCACTGTAGGCTTCAATAAGCTAACTCGACATTTCGCATGACCAGTTGTGTACTCTGTCCTCGGAACAAAAAATGCCTTGCTTGTTATTGGTCTACAAGCTGCTTCCACTTCGGATAATGTAGTACTATTTAAGCAATACGAATCTTGTATGAACTTTATATGGGTAACGTTCGATATGCTTTTAATCAAATTACAGATGTCTATGGCTAATTGCAAATTAACTTTATCTGACACAACAAAACTTACTCCAATGTCAACATCTTCTAAGATTTGCGCAAAGATTGATATGAGATTTGTATTGTAATCATCTATTGTTTCAATTACTGATATGCGAGCCCATGTTAAGACTCTATTCAAGAGTTGTGCCTCTATATTTTTGTGACATATCTCTATTCCATTGGTCACAAGTCCACAAGATATCCCTTTGTCTTTAGCGATGGTCAGCATATCTTCAATCCCAGGGTGAAGAGTCGGTTCTCCTCCTCCAGAAAAAGTAATTGCTCTAGTGCCCAGTGCAAAGAAATATAGAATTATTTCTTTTATTTCTTCTGTAGATAATTCTGCTCTTTTGTCTGCATCTGCATAGCAACACCACTTGCAATTAGCATTGCACCGATTTGTTGGCATTATCCTAATGTGTAATGGCTCAATCCTTCTTGGAAAAATGTTGTAACTTTTTACAAGTTTCCACGGAATGCTATTAAATGATGAATAGGTAGTTTTATTATTCATAATTTTGTATCAAGCCCTTTATTCTGGTGTCCCAAGTACAATGTGTTGTTACGTAATCATAAGCATTGCTTGCAATCCTATTGCGCTCCTCCGGATGTCCAATATAATACAAAAATCTTTCCTTGAAATCTTTTGGATTGTCCTTATACATTACACAATTAACTCCGTCCACAAAAACCCCATCATAATAATCTTTGGGAGCAAAAATTAGAGTTTTGGTACATGCTAGTTCGTAAAATCTCAGGCCAATAATTCTAGACGGGGACAAAGTGGACAAGAATATTTTACAGGAATTCAATGCTCTTACATATTCTTCTCCAGCAAGAAAACTTTTATCAGTTTCATCGTCTATCCATAAAATCTTATGGTTCTTTGATATGTCAGTTTCGTTGAATATGTATGATTTCGCTTTGCGTCTGGTCGATACTCCGTATCTGGAAAACAATGCTCCGAGAAAACCAATATCATATACTTTTTCTGCTGACAAATTAGGAAATTTATCAGGGAATATCCCATGGGGAGTCTGGACGAAGGGAATTCCGGTCAGTTTTTCCCATGGCTCAAAACTATTCTTGTTTAAAATAGTAGAAACTAAATCAAATTGGTTATATTTAATATATGCCAGTTTTCGGGACAAATGCTGATACTCTTTATTTAGAAAGATAAGCTTTGGGATGCAGATTGACTCTAAGTTCCTTATGCGCAATGAATAAAGAACACTAGCAGTCCCAAAAACAATTAGATGGGGAGAAAATCCTGACTTCGCAATTATATCTTGAATAGAATCTGAGGAAGAATAATAGTCAAACCCAGGGCCGTACTGATATACATTATATAGCTTGCATAATGTATCTATTATATCCGTATGATATAGGGCAGGAATATTTAGCTTGGGGGTTATAAGTATAATGTTCATGGCAGTTTGCGAATATCTTCTATATGTCTCCACGGGTGATTATCTAAAACAGAAGGATGTGTTCCATTATATTTATTCAAAGTTAATGTTACTCCTTTATGAGACTGTTGTGGTTTTTTGTCTATTAATTCAATTTTATTCCAATTTTTTTCGAACCATTTTAGCATCCCAGGATAGAACCTTGAAGTTTGCATTCTAATTTTCATTCTTGAGGCTGGCTTCACCCACGTATAATGATATATATTATTTTCTAAACTTATTATTTTATTTATTCCTTGTCCTTTTGGTTTATGAGTAGGAATGAACTTGAACGAAGGAACTACCTTGAATAATATATCTTTCCTCCAAATAGGATTATCTCCAAAAACAATTCTCCACCCAAATCCAAATCCATATAGATACCCTTGCCCTACAAGATGGTCAACTTTCCCTTCATTAGTTAAAATATTTATTTCATCTAAAAATGAATCATTATAATATTCATCAACATCTAAAGGGATAAAATAATCTCCTGTAGAACAAGTATTCAGTGCCCGATTGAAATTAGCACATTGATTATGGCGATAATTTCCACTTGCTCTTGAACTGGGAGATACTGTAACGAAATTCGGATATTCTTTGCTCTTGTCAGATATTATATCTAAAGTACCATCATTACTCCTTTCTGGGATATCGGGGAATGAGGTGAATTGAGACCCTTCGGAGATAATTACTTTATCACAAATTTTAGTAGCTTGGTCTATTGCATACCCTATCCAATCTGCTTCATTAAAAGCCATTATGAAACCTAATCTTACCATCTGGCCCCCTTGATAGCCCACCAGGTGGTATCAGCTCTAAAGTTCAAATAATCGAATGTTTCATTAACTGCTCTACATGTATTAATCAAATGATTTTTGTTGTTTGGATTATAATCATGCCCTGCAATTATTCCGTCCATTTTAACTTTCTCATAATAAGTTAATATATCTTGTTTGACATATTTGTACAAATGATTAGCGTCAATAAAAACAAAGTCAAGATAGTTATTCTCTATATATTCACTTGCCTTAGTCGCTGTCTCTCTTATAAAAATGCTCCTATCCCCAAATTTAGATAATTTATTTTTAGTTAATTCACACTGGATGTCAAAATCAGCTTGTACTAATTTATTATGTTGGGAGATTCCCGATTCATAATTTCTTTCGTACATGGTAAATGGGTCGATTGCATATAATATCAGAGAGGGATTATGGGAAAGAAGGTAATCGCTGAATACACCATCGCATACTCCTATCTCAGCACCTATAGGATTTTTAATATCCTTAATTAAATTGTTTACTACATCAAATCTTTTCATTAAATTTTTTTAAATATAACTAATAATTGAATTCCCCCCTGTCCAAATCTTTCTGTCACAACAGGACAAGGCAATCCCAACTTTTTAGCTAAATTAATGAAAGTTACTGGAATGTAATTATTTATATGCCGACTATTGCTCTTACACTTCCCCCACGGAACACTAATAATTAATAGTCCATCTTCATTAGTTAAATTATATAATTGTTTTAATAAATTTTTATGGTCTTCGATATGCTCTAAAACTTGTAAGGAAAAAACTATATCAAACTTCCTGTCATGATATATATCAGTTAAATTAGTTATATTGGCTACTTTATAATTGAAGTGGGGGCAATGGTGCTTGCATATTTTTATGCCTTCATCGCTGAAATCAATTGCATCTACATTAGTGAATCCATATTTGGCTAAATAGATTTCTAGTGGGCCAGGTCCACATCCTACGTCTAATACACTATTATTTGTATTGAGTTTACCAAACTTTCTTATATAATGAAAATACCTTTCAAATCTTTCGGAGTCTGTAGAAAATCCTGCCCCTACAACATAACTGCCCTGTACGGCCATGTATTCTTTCCGTTCGAGTGGAGATAGTTCTTCTGGATTAATCATTCATGCCATCCTGTAGCTTATCTACCGTTATAAGATATAAGCATTTAGTTCCAGTATCAGCTGCTTTTGTTCGTATCTTGGAAATAGATGTTGAATATGGCTTTGCTAATTCAATAAATTCTTTTACATCATTATATTGGTCATGTTTATTATCTTCCCAAAAATTAATATGACCGGGGTCAAAAAACGAACGACTATATGGTGTAGTAATTATTAATCGTCTAGTAGTTAATTTAATTAAATTTGAAAAAGCTAATCTCCAATCTAGCAAATGTTCTATTACTTGGGATGCTAACACAACCCCACGGTATCTAACTGGAAATGAATCTAAATTATATATATCAGAAATAGAAAAGTTAGGTAAATTTCTTGGTTCTATATCAGTTGGAATAACATTATATCCAATTGAACACAAATAAGTTTCAATGCGGCCAAGTCCACATCCAACAGTGAGAACTTCCTTGACTGTATCATACACTGGGAATGAGTCAATAATGGCGATGTCTCTAAGGTCTAAGTTGTTTGACATTTTCTATGACTTCCTCCATCCTGTCTAGGTACTTATGTATTCTGTTTACTATTTCATATCCAATTTCTGCCATCGTCTCACGCTCTTGTTCATGTTCTAAATAATATTTAATTTTTTCAAGGCAATCTTCCTTTGTCTTGTAGAAATCAGCAAAACCACCGAAGATTGTTTCCATCCCCCCACAATATTCTGTCAATAGAAAAGAACCACAAGCAGGGACAATATAATCTCTGACTGAACTACTCCTAGACAAATTTCCCATCCCCCCATTATGCCCTAAAACTATTTTAGCCAAAAAATATGCTTTGCATAAATCTTCACCCAGTGTCTTGGGTTTCCCTGCACACGGGCCATATAAATTAATATTAACTCCACTATCTTGTAAATATTTTAATAATTCCGCTCGGCCAATGTGAACTTTCGATATGCTACCCGCAAACGCCACGTCTCCACAATATTTTTCCCTATCCTTATCAGTTATATTAGTTGGTATATGATGAGTTAAGGGGTCACAACCTTGAGGCAAATACTTAACAATTGTATCTGGGCAATGTTGCTTATAATCAGATACATTCCCTTCTGAAGCTGTGAATAAAATATCTACAATTTTAAATAGTTCCATTAATTTATCGCCAAATGATAATACGTTTTGGCGTTTATCAGTATTAAAACAAACTACAGGACAATTAGAAACTGCTTTTATCTTTTTTATCTCTGGAAGAAGAGCGGGAGTGCGTGAGCAAAATATAAGATTAAACAATCCTGAATTAAATATGCTGTAAGTTAGGTGTGGACAAACTTTGGCATCAACTACAGTAACTGTATGCCCCAAATCTTCAAAAGCACGCATTAGACTGCACCCAGTTGCGCCGTCTGCGACCGGAAATGCTAATAATATATTCATTATTTATACCACTCCATAAAATCTTTAAACCAATTAGGTTGAAAACTATAAAAATTGTTTTTACCTGGATTTCTATTTTTGTTGAAGTTTGTATCTTTCCATATAATAAAAATTTCTTTATTCAATGCCCCGGCAATTCCAGCCGCCCCAGTATCATTCATTACTGCAAATTGACTCCCATTAATAATTCCAATACTTCTCCTGATATCCCCCACTTCAATTACAGGATAGATATCCCATGAAGCCATTCTATCTATAACTTCTCGTTCTTTTTCTCCCCCAATAAATACAATCGGAGAAGTTTTTCCAATTTCTTCTAAAATTAATTTATATATTTCGTCCCCTGGGTCTTTGGCTAATATCTTATCCGGTCTTGTGCTCAAACACCCTCTAGCAACAACCACATATTCTGCATCTTTATCGTATGGACATGGAACATTGTCAACAAATGTATGAGGGACTTCTTTATTATCAAAATCTTCTAATTTATCAATTGTATTAAAAATATATTGAAAATCAGGAATTGATTGATTATGTAATAAGGATGAAAATAATTGTTTTCTATCTCCAATTTGGTCTTTTTCAATAATCTCAATATAAGGGCTTTTCAAGTACATATCTCTAACTACTGGAGTATCAAAATATACAGGAATTTTTTCTTGGTATTTATTAAATAATGCCATAATAGAAGCCGAACAATTAATAAAATTTCCGACTTCTAAGTTCTTTCTTTGGTATATATAAAAATTTAACATAATAAAATTATATGGCAGAGTAATAAATATTATTAAATTATTTTACTTCTATGGCGTTCTCTAAAATCGGGAGACCAAACCAAGCGTATTTATCTATGGTTTTTCCTTCCGAATTCATAAAGAATATTTCTGTATCCATGTGTTTATTAAATTCTATGTCCTCAACCCGTCCTGAATGATTTTCTAATCTTAAAATTCTTTTCTTTATAGTTCTATCTCTTCCTATAGGCTCATTTTGCGCTGCCTCTTCTACCTCTAATACAAGTGCTTTGTTGCATTCATAAAGAGAATAACAATCTTTGTTATGATGTTTAATTACTTTTACATACATTATCTGCCTCCTATTTCTTCTATCTATCTTTACTCTGCCATATAATTATTTTTAATTTTTTTAATAGCCAAAACTACCTTTTCTTTGTCTGATTTGGCCGTTAATAAGTTGCTATCTGGAGCCAAATCTTTTTTATTTCCAGCATACATTCCTAATAGTTTGTTTTTTGAATGCAAATTATTTCCATTATAAATGCGAACATAATCAGAAGGCTTATTATCTACTTCAACTATTAGTCCATTGAAATTAGTTGCAAAAATTGAATCTGAACCAATAATTAAATCTTCCTCATATCTCAACCCTTTGTTCTCATACATCATTAATCCTACACATGGTACTCCCGCATCATATTCAAATATTATATTATCCTCTCTTATATAAATTACATACGAGTTATAAGAACTTGCAGGGTATCCAGTTTCTTTAATTGCATTTAACTGTTCTTCTATTCTATTGTTTGAAAAAATATCATCATCATCAAATCTGATTATATATTGTCCAATTGCAATACTATCGCCTATATTCCTCATTGCCCCATTGGTCAAGGTTTTGTGTGCCATGACTTCTGTTATCCCTTCAACATCCTCCTGCACAATCCATTTGTTTCCTTGATTAATTATTATAAGCTCTTTATATGGATAGGTTTGTGATAGGAATTGATTAACACAATTTGTTGCCATTAGTTCTCTCCCCTTACATGTGGGGAGTACAGCGGACACAATTGTATCTGTAGGAGGGAACGTAAAATCAGGCGCAAAATTTGAATTGAAGTAATGAAGGCAATAAAGAGCATCTTCTCGCGGAAGAGAAATCGTCGTTGGTTCTTTGAGGCTAATGCCACAGGCTCTAAAGTGGCGGACTTCTGCGGTAGGACGAAATTTAACTACTAAATTTTTAGGATACTTCCTCATTTCTAAGGGCACTTATGTTTTGTTCTAAATTCTTTTTCTAAATCATATTGCAACCCATAATATTGTTGCCTTTGATTTATACGTTCTTTTGTTCTTTTGAAATAATAATGATTTATTTTGCAACTAAATAAAATATTTGTTTCTTCTTCTCTTATTATTTTCCCATTATTCCATAGTATATTATGGGCTCCATAATATTTTAAGGTTTTGGTATGCCGGAATAATCGTATCCATGGGATAGAAATGTTTTTTTGCTTATCAACTTGAAATATTCTATATGCAATGTCATTTCCAAACTCTAATTTCCCTTCAAATTCTTCATCAGCATCTATCATTAAATAATAATCGCCTTCTTCTCCCAATAGGTACTGATTCCTTTTATAAACTTGACTTTCCCAAGGAATATTACCGCATTCAACAACTTCTGCACCAAGGGACCTTGCAAGACTAATAGAGCCGTCTATGCTTGCCACTGGGGCATTATCCCCCCCAAATTGAACATACCTGCCATCAACATATATAATCCTATCAGACATGCCAATAACGCTATTTATTGCATTCTCTAAAAACTCGGCGTCTTGATATCCACTTATTACAGAAATTATCATATTTTTGAAAATTAGCAATAATTTGATGGAGGAAGAGGGTCCCAAGGCGTTGTAGTTATAGGTGGAACCCAGTATGGAGGTGGGAAAGGGTATGATTTGGGGGTTGAACATGGGCAACAAGAAACATGAGGGGCATTCACTCTTCCACACCTCGGACAAATCCATCCACTATTAATATTCGGACAACTATTCATTTATATATTAATCTCCTTACATTGAAGTTCAATCGTGGCATTTGCCCCTTGAGGGTTTTCAGCTTTGAAAATATCATAATCTACCCCGTTGTATCGAACTTTCATTTTAGCTGTAACAGTATAGGCACTATTATAATAAAATACAAATGTATGTACAGATATTGCTGTCTCTGCCCCAGCCCTTCGTTCTTCATATGAACCTAATTTGTCTTCAAAATAAGCTCCATCAGTTACTGTAAAGTAAACTACCCAATGGGGCTTAACTCCTCCCATTTCATCTGTATCTGTCCCAGTGTTTTGAATGATACTGAATGTTGCTGGAGGGCCTGGAATTGTAATCCCAAAAGTCTGCATTATACTAATCGTCTCCTGTATCGCTCAAGAATTTTAGCTAAATCTGGATTCCTCGCAATGTCTTGATAAAACTCTAATGTTATCTTCCCTAATGAATATCTTCGAGTCCCATCCATCAAAGAATTTCTTCTGCGTAAATATAAATTATAAGTTAATTGACAGACGGCATACACAAGGTCAGCTGGGGTTGTAGAAAATCCACCAGTGTATGTAGCAATAACATTTTTAGTCCCTTTAACAAATATATTACCATTGTATCGCCTAATAATCCCGGTAGTAAAATCAGGGCTTACATCTATATAACTATAGGGCATTTCTAATGCTATGCTTTCTTGGCAATATTGGCGTAATTGGTCTATAAGGTCGGTTGATGGGTAAGAATTATAGTCTGTGTCAATAACTGTAAATACCCAATCGTGGTCGAAAGAATTTACAGCCGCAATTAGGGCGCTAAAAGTCGCATAAGCAGTAAACCCAAAATCTTGCCACGCATGTTCATTTGTCCCTCCAATAACCTGTAAAGATAATTTGGCGTCTGGAACAGAAACCCGAGCCAAAGAATTTGAAGCATCTGTACTATTATTTACAATAGTCATTGCATTGTCAGTGCCTATACTAACACGTTCTAAATTGGTTAATGGGTAATTTTTAAGAAGCAATGAATTTGCTCCACTCCCATTATATCTTTCGTGCCGATGTACTCCTGATTCTAACTCCCGCTTTAATTCTCGATTTAGCTCTTCTTCCACAGCAGGATGCAAAATAGCAAGGATTGCATCTCCTGCTTCTGCTCCGCAATAGGCTTCAACTGTGGTTAGTGGTACTAATGCCATTTTTTACCCTTTTAAGACTAGCCACAATGCTGCTGCTAGTCCTGGAACTGCTGTTAAAACTTGGAACCAAATTTTAGATTTTATTTTTAGTGGTGTTATTTCTTTGAGAAAATCCAGTTTGAAGCTATTCAATTTTTTTTCAAATTCCAGTTCCAATTTTGAAATTTGTTTCTTCACGGCAGCAATGCAATCTGATTGTTTTTGTATCCTTGAATTTGTATCATCTTGCTTCTTGCTTAAATTGTTTAATGCAGAAGACAGATTATTAACTAATTCTTTTAGCCAAATAGTTGCATCGCTTTTTGTGTGTTCGTCTTGTGGCATATTATGCCCCCCTTGGATAATACCTTGCAGACGGAACCATTATTGTATAATACCTGCTTCCATCGGGGAAAGAGGCGGAATGGAGAAGTTCGGCTTTAAAATAAATACTTTCTCCTGCTTTCACTTCTATGTCTGGAACTCCGTCCCGAAAGTGGATTGTCATGCTCCCTTCATAAACAACAATAGTCTCTGTTTCTGAATGAGAATGAAATGGGAATTCAGTCCCTGGGGAGCAATAC